>Ga0265293_10011377_pt1 | contig 12127 bp, 6 predicted proteins | sample Munlanlewell138R_FD_192505 | JGI IMG/M metagenome (GOLD analysis project Ga0265293, IMG submission 192505) | Leachate microbial communities from a municipal landfill in Southern Ontario, Canada - Leachate well 138R | ecosystem: Engineered > Solid waste > Landfill > Unclassified | place: Canada... | reverse complement strand
AATTTAGAAAATTGCCCTGAAGCTATATTTTCTAAAATGTTTTCTATTTTTGGAGGGCTTTCTATTCTATCTTTTGCCATATTCAACTCAATTTTTAAATTTTACGTTATTATATTATATTGTACTTTCTAAACAAATACAAAGTCAACTATATTTACTAATTTATATAAGTATATTATCTTGTGAGAGCAGAATATAACATTCAGTTAACCTGCAATTCCGGCCCGAAGGGCTTGGCGTGGTTTGTGCCGAGCGAAGCGACAAGCACAAACCATGACAACAGGAATTGTCAGGTTGAACTGGTTGTTGGATGCTTCTTCCTTCTTTAATATCTCATCGCGCCCCTCTTCTGCCGTAGCACAGGACGTGCGAAGGCAGTTCTTTAAATACAATCTATAAATTGTAGGTGTTTCTCCAGCTATACTTCTATTTTTAACATAACAATGCCGTATCCAAACTTTCCAATGCTGATACAATGGAGTTTATTATACTTGCTTCAAATTCGGGAAGATCAGTTTCATCATGAGTTCCTTTGTTGTAGTATATCCAAGGGGGTTGCGTTGCATCCGTTCCCAAAAGAATAGTAAAGGCACTGATTATATCATCTTTATTGGGAATATTCGCTTTTGATTTACTGAATTTTGATTTGAGATTATCAGCAAGTGCTCGCAAATCCCAAGGTTGATTTGGCGATCTGCGAGAGACACTGATTGGACTATCTGATTTATCACAATGCTTTACATAATGATACCATGCCTTTTCACATAAGTTTTCAACGGCTCGCCTAGCTGACATCAGCGAATCTCTGTATTCTCCCGTATTATAAAGATCCCGGGCAGCCGAAACGTAATTTTTTGGACTACGTAATGAGTTAACATTTATATGCTGGTCTTTTTTTGGAGAGAAAAGATAGGATTGAGCCTTTAAAGATGCTTCACTACCGATAATCTGATGTGTACGATTAAAAAATTCTTCTCCATGTACGGCAATTAATAGTTGTTTCGTTTTAAAATACTCATCTATGAACAATGTTTCTCGAATTGATTGCCTGTGTTCATCATCAATTGCATTTATTGGATCATCAAAAACAAGGAAAGGACAATTTTCTTTGAGATTCTTGGCTGTTAATATTGCAAGTCCGATACATCTGATATGACCCTCACTAAGAATATGAAGAGCGTCAAAGAAGATTTCAGGATTGCTTTTAAAGGAGATTTCCAACCTGTCATTTGGATGAAGTGGTAAACTGACCTCTGCGAGCTTTTCAGAATCTGAATCATGGCGGTTATAGGCATTATATAGTTCAACAACTAAACTACCTAAGTCAGCAACCAGTAGAGCAGGGAGCCCATCTTTATAGCTATTAATCTTTCGTACAAATTCAACATAGGCGGAGGTTATTAGTTGATTTCTCGCCACTAAATCTTTTTCGGAGTTTACTTCAGCAATTAGTTGAGCATTTTCTGAACTGAAATTTTCAATAGCCTCAATAGCCTTTTTCTTTGCTTTATCAGTAGTTTCTTTGCGTGTTTGTAGTTTGATCAGACCCTCAGAATAATCCCTTAGGCGCTTGAGTTCGGCTTGCTTTTCAAGCTTTTGGGCTACAGCCTTGTCAATTTCTTTATCAAGTTTTTCAAGTTCACCTATTTGATGTTCAATAGATTGCCAAGGTGTTAAATCATTTTTCAATGGATGGAAAAGAAATTTCCACCAGTCTATTGTAGCTGTATCCCCTTCAATTATTTGTATTTCTGATAAAAGGTTATCTTCAGGAAAGTGTTTGCAGCAGATGCTAACAATTTGTGCCATTTTAGTTAACGAAGTAGCCAAATCCTCGTTAACATTTTTTACTTCATCTTGAAGTTGACCAAGGTGCTGAAGCTTTTTTAATTCGATATCAGCATATGTATATGGATTCACCTTTACTTGTGTAATTAGTGTGTTGCATGCTGGGCAGTGGTCTAGGCTATTACCTTTGACTTGAAGAACAGCTTCGTAAAGCTGTTTAAAAGAAACTTGCTGACTATATTCGGATAATTTTTGTTGCTTTGATTTTAAAACTAAAATATCTGAATCTATAGTATTTTGCAGACTATGGAGCGCAACTAAGGTTTGATTGGCTTTCGTTGCAATAGGTTTTATAAGATCCTGTTCAAGTTCTTCAATTAATCCGGTTTTTTGTTCATTACCATTCAATTCAGCAATCATTTGTTTGAAAGTACAATTTTCACGATATTTATTTGCAAAAACCTTCTCTTCATCAGAAATACTTTGTAATTCTTCTGGTATAGTTTTTTCAAGTTGTTGTTTATACCCAGCCAATACTTGTGTTTTTTGATTTAATTCTTTTGCCTTAACGCCTTCAACGTCAATGTATCTTTCATCAATTTTCTCTGAAAAATTACGAACAAATTCTGTAAAAGCATCAAGTCCGAAAAGACTTGATATTAACTCCGTTTGTTTTGATGGAGCCTGTGCTGCGATACGAGAAAAACTATCGATACGATTTTTTTCAATAAAACAGTAGCGGTAAAGATTTTCGTTTGGGGAAACTAGACTTTCATTCCCTTCATTATCCACACCTAATATAACTGGCGGCGAAAAAGTCTTGGTAAAAGCATTTTTAAAATAGTCTATTTGATTCCGAAAACGTTTACTTTCCGCCTCTGCAACAGAGCCAGTGAGACTATACTCTATAGCTTCACAAAAACTTGATTTTCCTGTTCCATTTGGTCCATATATGAGAATCAGATTGCTATCCAGATCGAAAGACTCATTTTTACTAAAACCGCGAAATGGGCCAACAGTCAAACTTTTCAGGCGATTAATCTGTGTTGTTGCAACCTCTTCTGGTTTCGCTACTGCTTCAATCGTTGAGTTTATTTTATTCCAATCGGCTTGAGCATGTTTTACAAGCTGTTTGACACGCTGTCCCTGTGATGTAGTTAGTGGAATTAAAGAATCCAAATGCTTCTGAATGATATTCGCAATCTTCCGTACTTCAACCGGGGTCTCGTCTGTACGCAGTGTTAACAAAAATCGATTGTATTCAGCCCTAATCATTAAACGAACTCGCTTTAAATTTCAGATATTTTTTCACTTCACCACCTCATAAATCTCCTTAAAACTCTCTATTCCTGCTTCAAGGTTCTCAATGATGTCATTCGCTAAAACATCGGGGTCAGGGAGATTATCCAAATCCGTAAGGCTTTTATCTTTTAGCCAGGTTATGTCAAGGCTGGTTTTGTCACGTGCCAAAATTTCTTCATAGGTAAATCGTCTCCAGCGTCCTTCTGGATTGGTTTCGGGATGATATGTCTCTTGCCGTTTATTCACATTTTCAGGTTTGTAGCACTCAATAAAATCCTTGAGGTCTTCAACTTTCAGTGGGTTCTTTTTAAGAGTGAAATGGATGTTAGTACGGAAGTCATATATCCAGATTTCTTTTGTCCATGGAGTCTTTGAAGCAGGGTGGTTATCAAAGAAGAACACATTTGCTTTTACACCCTGTTTGTAGAAGACTCCGGTAGGCAGGCGTAGTATTGTATGCAGATTGGTGGTCTCCATCAGCTTTTTACGAACAGTTTCACCGGCGCCGCCCTCAAAAAGAACATTATCTGGGAGCACAACCGCTGCGTGTCCATCAGACTTAAGCATAGTGCGGATATGCTGGACAAAGTTTAGCTGCTTGTTACTGGTGGTTACCCAAAAATCCTGTCGGTTGTAGGTAAGGTCTTCGGAATCCTGTTCACCTTCTTCGTTGGTAAAGGTCATACTACTTTTTTTACCAAAAGGTGGGTTTGCTAGCACATAATCCACACGCAAACCAGTGTCAGAGATCAGTGCATCAGCAGGGGAAATAAAACTATCGCTGTCAAAGTCACCTATATTGTGAAGAAAAAGATTCATCAAGGCCATTCGCCGTGTGCTTGGCACAATTTCGTTGCCATAGCATGTTTCATGTTTAAGAAACTTTTTCTGTTCATTGGTTAAGGTGTAGTTGGCTGGGTTCGCAATAAAATCATAGGCCGCCAAAAAGAATCCACCAGTACCGCAGGCGGGGTCGGCAATAGTTTTCATAGGTAGTGGTCTTACACATTCCACCATTGCGCGAATCAATGCACGAGGAGTAAAGTATTGACCAGCTCCGCTCTTGGTATCTTCGGCATTCTTTTCAAGGAGACCTTCGTAAATTTTGCCCTTGATGTCGGCACCCATGGTGCTCCACTGTTCTTTATCGATCATATCGATAAGTTTATATAGTTTGGCAGGATCCTGAATTTTATTTTGACTTTTAAAGAATATCTGCCCTAATACACCCTTTGCTTGAGAGAGTTCCCTTAGCAGATTGGTATAATGAACCTCCAGCTCCGCCCCTCGCTTATCTGTAAGACTTTCCCAGTTATAATCCTTGGGAATGGGTAGTTTACGGTTATAAGGTGGTTTACTAAATTCATCGGCCATTTTAAGGAACAGTAAAAAAGTAAGCTGTTCCAAATAGTCGCCATAACCAACACCATCATCACGCAGGGTATTGCAGAAGCTCCAGACTTTACTAATAATGCTGGAAGTATTGTTTGTTTCGTTTGTCATATTAGCTCCATATCTTTCTGATGATTTCAAACAGAAGCTTGTGTCTTTCTTCAAGCTCAGTAGGGCCAAAAACATCCATAGGACGAAATTCGAGTTTGTGGTTCTGAATCATTTTTGTGAAATCCAGTTTTGATTTATAGGTATCATCCCGGAGGGTTTCATTCCAATACAAGGTGTTTGCATAGGATTTGAGTTTCTTTTTATAGCTTTCGTTATTACTTGAGATATTGTCTTTGCCTTTTAGTAGCAATAGCCCACCTAATCGATTCCGTTCTCTTTCGAAAAGTTCCTCATCATTATTGAACAGAGCTTTGTTCTCTGCGTTTTCCGAAAGGATATGTTCAATATGGAAGCCATTGACGGTTCCGGTATTCTGAACAAGATCGTAAAGTGATTGCTTCATCTGCATATTGGTGTTATCAGCGATGAATTGTTCCACTCGTGCAAAGAAATAGCGTTTGAATCGCTTTTCAAGCTCAATGCCGGTATCTTTGAAGAATCCATAGGCAATGGGCTCTGAGACAGCAACACCACGGGCATCTGCCAGAAAGTTAAGAAGGTATTGATCAAATGCAGGACCGATCTCCTGAATAGTTTTATTACGGATTTCAGAACTAAGTTTGTAAATTTCTGTTGCAAAAGCATTGCTGTTATAACTACGCTGCAGTTGGAGTAAACAGAACATCCTGTCGACCTGACGACTTATAAGGTAAATTTTTTCGTCTTCCTCTGGATCGTCAAGGTTACAAGCGCTAAGAATAAGTAAAAACTGCGTATCCATTTCAGTAAGGCTATTATAATAAGCATAGGGTTGGTTTGGATTGAATGCTTTGTAGTAAGAAAGGACTTTGTTATACAGATTGGTAAAATATTTGAACTCACCCTGTAAAAATGCTTTTACCTTTTTTGGATTATGTTTCAGGCTGAGGAACGAATTAAACTCATCATCAAACATGACTCGGTGATAGTCTTTATCAAATTTTTGAGCGATACCTCGAGAATCAGCAAGTTTTGATTTTAAGAAATAGACAAAGAATTCATCGATTTCATCTTCCTTAAAATCATTAATTTTACCAACCTGTTCTTCCCACAGATCATTTAATTTCAAGGTATCCAGTTCTTCTTTGTCGATTTGCCCTAATAGCTTACCCTTCAATATTTCATAGGGTTTTAAGCGAACACCACGGTCATTTATAACCTCAAATACCATGGGGACTTCGGTTTTCTCAACTGATAAATTAATAAGGACCAAACGGTGTAAAAAGAAAAATGCAAAGCTTTCAAAATGGTGACTTGTTTTAAGTTCTGAGTCTAACCACTTGCTGATAACAACATAGTTGGCAACCATGTTTTGAGCGGTAATACCGCTACTGGTATCAATTGAATCAATGTCTTTTCCTTCAAGTAACCCCTGCATTGCTGGTTTATGGGCTTCGTGATTCATCCAGAATTCTTCTTCAAAACCAGACTGACCGATGATTTTATTTTTTATCCACCCATTGAGCTTGGATTTATGCTTTTCTGCGAGGTGATAGAGCTTGATAAGAATCAGAGTAATGGTGGTCAATCTCTGCTGCCCATCAACAATAAAGAGTTTTCCATCCACTACATTGGTGACATAGGTATTGAGGTAATACCAAGAGTATTTGCTGATAAGCTGATTGAGCGGAATGTCAGATTCCTTGTACTTGGCATACTCTTCGTTGAATTTGTAGAAAACATCTTCAAGGAGACGTTTTACCGGCGCATCGTTCCATTTGTATTGACGTTGATAAAAGTCGATGTAATAGGTGGTGTTTGAAAAAACACGATCAATATTTTGTTTGTCCGGTGAAATATCCATTTATTTCTTCTCCTTTGGAGTTCTTGCTTTCTTGACTGGCGTACTACTCGCCCGCTCCGCCCGAATGCGCTCTAACAGAACACTGGCCGGTTCATCCGATAGATCTTGAGGCACAAGCTTGCCTTCAAATGCTTTTTTAAGAATGCTCTGGCGCAGTGCTTCGGCTTGGGAAAGACTTTGGGTAATGCTCTCTTCGAGTTTGTCACAGACGGAGAGGCGCTTTTCTATTTCGGCGACGATGAGGGCTTGTTCGGGGAGCGGTGGTAATGGTATTTGGGCGTTAGCGACATCTGTTTGATTGATACTTGCCTGATTTACTGCCTGTTTGGCATTTTTTGTTAGTTCTTTAATGCCTTTTAATGATGACAGATAATAAGTTGCAAATCGAGGTACTGCTATTTGGAAATCTAATTGAATCTTCATCACATTGCTTTCAAAAACTGTTTTTTCTTTAAGAGTTTTCACCAGACCACATTTCCCAAGATATGACATGCTATTAACACGGTTTACCACTATGTCATCTGGCGATAAGAGATATTTTGATATTTCATCTGAAGATAATCTGACCCTTTTGAATTCATAATCAGTTACAATCTGACCATTATAAAAACCATCGATGCGCAATATTGGAGTACCTGAACCATATTCACTGGATGGCTTATAAAGTCCATTTTGTGGCGTTCCCTTAAAAAGACTACCAAAATCAACCCACTTCCACCCCTCCGGCAATTTCCCATCCTTCACATTCTCATTCGTCAGCTTCCCCTCAAAGGCCCATTTCAAAACCGCCTGCCGGTAGGTTTTTAGTTGTGCCTGCGCGGTTTTCAGGCTTTCGATGCCTTTATCCAGACTGCTGAACAGCACTTCTATTTTGGCAACAATGCGGTGCTGTTCGGCGAGGGGGGGAATAGGAAAACGGTAATTCCACAATAGATTAGGATCAACATGTGGTATACCTGTTCCCTTTGCCTTTGTGTTAATTTGTAAGAACTTTGATTGTAAGAACAAATATGCGTATTCAATGAAAATCCCAGGAAACTGAATTTTTACCAATGTACTTCCAAGAACCCCAGCAATTGCTTTTCCAACGTAACCAGAACGAGCGCCATCCCATACCATTAAAAAATCATTTCTTTCACAAGGTATACATCCCACACCATCTGTGTATTCATCTATTAAATTCTTTTCAAATGCTTTGATGTTTACATAAGGAAGGTTATAATATTCTGATTTACTTTTTGAGATGTTTTTTGGTTTCTTACCTTTCTGGTAAAAAACGAAATCTCCAAGTCGTTCATCTTCCCACCCTGGCGGTAATACCATTTTTTCACTCATTTCATGCCGCCCATGCTTCATATAGTTTATTCATCTTCATTTGCCATCAATCTGCTTTACCGCAGTATTATACTTCGCCAGTGCGGACATCTGTTCGATGGCCATTTTATTAAGCCGCAATGCTCTTTCGTTTTGCGTCAAGCCAAGTTTAATCAGTTCCGCATTCATGCTTTCCAGATTCACTAGCACAATTAATTGCTGATAAGTCGCGAGATCACGAATATTTCCTTTGACTCCGGGGTTTTCTTCCCGCCACTTTTTGGCGGTTTTACCAAAGAGAGCCATATTCAATACATCCGCCTCATTGGCGTAGATGATTCCAGTCAGTTTTTTACTGATATCTTCGGGGATCAGGTTTTCTTTAATCGCATCGGTGTGAATATGATAGTTGATCTTTACCAGCTCCCGGCTCAGATTCCAACTTAGCGAGAGCCGGCTGTTTTCATCGCCTTTTAAACGCTGATAATCCTTGATGATATAGAGCTTGAACTCTGCAGACACCCAAGAGGCGAATTCAAAGGCAATGTCTTTATGAGCATAGGTTCCGCCGTATCTGCCGGACTTGGAGATAATACCCGTTGCATTGGTAGAAGTAATCCACTTCTGCGGAGATAAGGTAAATGCATTGGCTCCGGCTTCACTTTTAAACCTATCGAATTCGGTAGGTTTAAACTCGGGGTTGTTCAGCTGCTCCCACAGACCCAGAAAAAGTATGGTGTCCTTACTGCGCATCCAATTGTTAATCACAATAAAAGCATCATCGGCGTTCTTGAACTTGGCTATATCGGTCAAAGAGATATAGTCGTTTTCACCGCCGAAGTGTAGAACCGAAATTTCTTTACCATCGGCATGGATGGTCACTTTTTGTTTTGGTTTAACCATATCCTATGCCGCCAATGCTTCATTTAGTTCATTCAGTATCGTTTCCATATTCTCCCCGAATAGCTGCCACATTCTGCCCCGTCCGCCGCTGGCATCAAAGGGTGTATAGTCCAGATCCTCAATATCCACATGCACGGAGGTGGCAATCTGGTCTTTGAGCATGTAAAGCCATTCCATTTGTTCTTTATTAAACTTCAACGTACCTGCTTGCTTTTTAAAAAGCCAGGTCTGAAAGTTCTTATCTACCGTTTTGTCGTACGGCGTGAGTACTGCATCAATCCCCGCAACTTTGCGAATGAGCGATACCAAAGCGACCATTTCATTTTTCGGTTGCCCGATTACATTTTCAAGCTGCTCATAAGCCCGCCACACATTCAAAGGAGCAAGGAGCGGTTTTTCCAAAAGCATTTTCTCCACCAGATCTTTGATCATGGCAAAGGTCAGTTCCCGCCGTTGAAAAGGCTGACCATAAAAAAGTTGGAGCGCAAGGATTTCATCTTTGTGAGCGTTTATCCATTCGGTAAATGACTGGATAATTTCATTGGCCTTATCTTTATTGTTTTTATCCCAGCCGACATTCACAAGCTCGTCCGGGTTTAACAGGTCAATTTTCTGTTCATGGGCTTTGCGCACATTCTCGATATATTCGTTCAAATCACCAGTAAAGACATTGGCGGCCTTGTTTTGCAATTCGGCTGCTTGTTCCTCAACCTTGGCTTCGATAGTGTCCGCAGAGGCATAAGGTGTCTGCCTTACTATTTCTTGTCGGATATCATCAATGGTGTCCGGGTTGTAGGCGTTTAGTAAGTCTTTTACCACCTGCGAAACCGGAATACCACCCGATTTCTCTTCAAACTTGGCGCGCTCTTTTTCGGTAATCTGTTTATCCAGACGAGTAAGCCTGTTGGCAAGCGTGGTAAACAACTCCTCATCCCGTGCACCCACAGCAATAGCGCCGAGCAGGTCTTTGAGAGCCACACCTGGCTTTTTCTCCAAGGGACGACTGTCAGTTTTTAGGCTTTTAGTCACACCAATAGCATCAACAATCACAAAGTGGTCTTTGGTGATTTTAGCCGAAGGGGATACTTTCTTTAAGTCATCAAAATTGATCACCCGGGTGCCGCGGCCTTTCATCTGCTCAAAATAGTTACGGCTTTTCACATCGCGCATGAACAGTAGACATTCCAGCGGTTTAACATCGGTGCCGGTGGCGATCATATCTACCGTAACGGCAATGCGAGGGTGGTAGTCGTTGCGAAACGAAGCCAACACAGATTTGGGGTCATCCTCAGCTTTGTAGGTAATCTTTTTGCAGAAGCGGTTCTCTTCGTTGAATTCTTCACGAATAATCTGAATAATGTCGTCGGCATGGCTGTCTGTCTTGGCAAAGACCAGGGTTTTAGGTACTTCCAGATTGCCGTCAGTATCAATACGGTCCGGGAACATTTCCAGCAAGTGTTCTTTAAAGGTGCGAATCACCATGCGTATCTGATTGGGATTGACGATATCTTTATCAAGCTGATTGGAGGAATAGGCCTCATCCTCGTCTTGGAGTTCAAGTCTTTTTTTTCGGGACAACCTCTCCCGGTGCTCAACATATTCGCCCTTCCAGAGTGTTGCACCTTGTTTGGTTACCTTAGTTTCGATGAGGTAAACATCATAGCCCACATTGACCCCATCGGCCACGGCCATTTCGTGGGAATATTCCGAAACGATATTCTGCTGAAAATAGGCAAAGGTGCGCTTGTCCGGCGTTGCTGTTAGCCCAACCTGAAAGGCATCAAAATAATCGAGTACTTGCATCCATAGGTTATAGATGCTTCGGTGACATTCATCGATAACAATAAAATCGAAATATTCCAGCGGCAATTTTTCATTGTATTCAATAGGAGGCACTTCTTTTGGCTGCCAGCGCTCGTTGGGATTCTGCTCCTCGGCACTCTCCTCTAAATCCTGACCTTTAAGTACCGCATATAATCGTTGAATGGTGCTGATATAGACTTGGTTGTCGTCGGGTATATATTTGGATTTCAGGCGGTGAACACCGTAGAGTTCCGTAAATTTGCGGTTGTCGTCATTGGGCAGATAAGACATAAACTCTTGCTCTGCTTGTTCTCCGAGGTTTTTGGTGTCTACCAGAAATAGAATTCGCTTGGCGTTGGTATATTTTAAAAGCCTATACACAAAGGTAATGGCCGTGAAAGTTTTACCCGAACCAGTGGCCATCTGAATCAAGGCTCTTGGTTTATTGCCTTTGAAAGATTGTTCAAGTTTGGTAATAGCATTGATCTGGCACTCACGAAGCCTCTCTGTTGGCAATTCGTTTAAGTCCAGTAAAGAGCTTCGTAATGATTTTTCTTTCTTGAGCCATTCACGGAAAGTTTCGGGACGGTGAAATGAAAACACTTCCCGTGCTCTTGGCTTAGGGTCGCGGAAATCGGTAATTTTTGTTACAACACCAGTACTTACATAGACAAATAGTAATTTTTCATTATTCAGATATTTGAGTTTGGCTCCTGCATAGCCTTCAGCTTGGTCTTCATGAACTGACAAAACATCGCCTTGCTCTTCTCGTTTTGCTTCGATAATACCAATGGGCTTCCCATCAACAAAAAGTACATAGTCCGCAGGCCCAACATCGGTTTGATATTCCCTGACAGCAATTCCGGGCCCAGCATTGAGGTTAATCTGTTTTTTATTCTGCACAAGCCAACCGCAAGCAATAAGCTGTTTGTCAATATTGTCTCTTGCAATCTGCTCAGGGTTTTGATTCACCATTTATACCTTCCCGTAATCTTTCTCTTCGGCCCGCCATGGACGGCGGGCGTTCTTGGGGTGCGTTCGATTATAGCATATTCTTATTTTTCTTAGTTAAGCGCCGCTTTGCGGCGTCCATCCAACAAGTTATTATACAGTTCTGGAGATCATAACAGCATCCTGGGTGTGCTGTCAAATTCGGGGGGAAATCTTTTATTTTCTAACTTGCTATCATGTAAAATGTTGAGATATCATTATCTTGGAAACCCCGCAACAGTTCATGCAGAAACTCACATAACTCCAATATAAAAGACATCTACAGAAAACTCACAGAAAGATACTTTTACGAATCTATGGATTTATTTTCATAAATCTTGTTCCGGCTCTGACCTTATCCGGCAAAAGAGCCGGTAATGCCTGCTGATTATCAATGTATTCAAACAAATTAATTATGTTATAATTTGCTTTTGATACTAACGAGATAATCAGCAGGGGTTAAAAAGAAATGACAGAAAATACTCAGAATCAAGAAAACGTAGAAAACGTAGAAAACGAAAAAGCCGGCGGCATTTTGGCAAAACCGGGCACTCAGCTTGTTTTGTGTGTATTAGCGGTTCTTTACGTTGTATCGCCGGTCGATTTAATACCCGATGTTGTCCCCATCATAGGCTGGCTCGACGACATAACAGTATTCATCGCCGGCATCATCAACTTTTT
>Ga0265293_10011376_pt1 | contig 12128 bp, 9 predicted proteins | sample Munlanlewell138R_FD_192505 | JGI IMG/M metagenome (GOLD analysis project Ga0265293, IMG submission 192505) | Leachate microbial communities from a municipal landfill in Southern Ontario, Canada - Leachate well 138R | ecosystem: Engineered > Solid waste > Landfill > Unclassified | place: Canada... | reverse complement strand
AAACCGGTGTAGTATTCAACCGTATGAACCTCTGAGACAGTTAAACTCAGGGCTGCCTGTGAAATCATTCCTCCCTCTTTTGCATACTTTATCGAGCCTTCCAAATTGCGCGGATCATTCAATCCACAGAAAGAACGGGCGATATCAGTTCCTTGTTTTTTCTTTACCTGATACATTAGTTTCCGTACATCGGCTGGTACCGGAGTCATACGAATACCGTTTAATGCGCGTTCCAACATGTGTGTTTGAATCCCTGCATCGTTGAAAGGTTGGGTCCACTGCCGGTTTGCCCTGTTGGGATTCTCCCCAAACAGCAGGTTTATCTGTTCAAAACCTCCCCCATTGGTCTCTACACGGGCAAAACAACCCATATCAATAATTGCCGGAGCAACTTCCAGCAGCTGATCTACGCGGGGAACATACTTCCCCGATGACTGCCACATGTCGCGATACAATAAGCTGAATTTAATCTCTCTTGCCATATTAATCCTTTTTTTTATAATTATTTCTTTTCAATACTAGTTACCTTTCCTCGCCCACCGGTCACTGCCTCAACTGCTGCCACAACGGCAGCCATTGTACCTGAAGAAATAGCCCCGGTTTTCCCTCCTGCTTTCACCGGAACCTGTGGTGCAGGCCAGTACCTGTTTACAACCATAATGATGGCATTGCCTATTAATACGACAAGCCAAAGAATCAAAAATACCGTAAGCATCCCTACAAGTAATATTACCAACGCATTGCTTAAAACATTTTCCATTTGTAAATATTTTTAATCATTTTTTTTAATCACCATCACTCAGATCAAACAAGAAATGCCATCCCTGAAATTAAACAGAACAAATGTACAATTAAAAGAAAGTTAAACCTGCGTGTATCTTACCGGGCTGACCAAAGCAAAATATGTACGAAGACATTCTTTTAAAAATCCGATTCTTAAAAAATTAAGACCGCATAATCACAAAAATGAAAGTTTTTTTCCATCCGGAATAATTATTTATTAGAAATCCGATAAAAATTAAGAATGGGGTAATAACATCACCTGAATTCTGTTGATCCGTTTTTAAAATCCGTTTATTCGAAGTATTTTCGTGAAAATAAAAAAGATCGAACATGCCAACCATCAGATTTATCCGTATCATCCTATTCGCTCCGATTATTTGCGGATTCATTTTAATGACTACAAATTGCTCTTGTCAGCAGAACCGGGAAACACAAAAAAATTCGCAGCCATTTTCAGGAGAAAAGGGTTGGATATCCATGTTTAATGGGAAATCATTGGAAGGTTGGAAGATTACCGGGTTTGGAACAGAAGGGCCTGTAAATATCTCCGATGGAACCATCGTTTTAGGAATGGGCGATGGTTGTACAGGGATTACCTGGAATGGAGATTTTCCCAAAATGAATTATGAAGTCAGCCTCGACGCAAATAAACAATCGGGCAATGACTTTTTCTGTGGCATGACCTTTCCTGCAGGTGACTCATTTTGTTCATTGATTGTGGGTGGATGGGGCGGTCCGGTTGTGGGGCTCAGTAACATTGACGGATTGGATGCTTCGGAAAACGAAACACGAATGCTGAAAAAATTTGAACCCAACACCTGGTACAATATCCGGTTGAAAGTGACACCAGGAAAAATTGAAGCCTGGATCGATAATGAACAGACAGTAAATTTCTCTACCAACAACAGGAAACTGACCATCCGACCTGAAGTAGAACTCTCAAAACCTTTTGGAATTTGCTCATGGATAACTACTGCAGGATTAAAAAACATTCAATTTAAACAACTCGATACGGAAAATAAATAAAAGCCGTTAATAATTTTCAGTTTTCATTTTATTCTTTTGCATCAGTTTTGCTTTAAATCATTTATTTTGCACAAAATATTGAATAAAAATGGATCGGAAGCGGGCAAATGTGATTAAAGATTATATTATAATCACCTTTGGATTGTTACTATATGCACTCGGGTGGGTCATGTTTTTGATTCCGGCTGAAATTACCGGAGGAGGGATCAGTGGCGTTGGAGCAGTTCTCTATTTTGCTACCAAAATCCCGGTTAGTTTAACCTATCTTTCTGTAAATGTCATCCTGGTATTCATTGCCATAAAAATTCTGGGTGCAAATTTTGGAGTTAAAACCATTTATAGCATTTTGGTTTTATCCCTGTTCTTTGCTCTTTTCCAAAACGTTTTAAAAAACCCCATAGTCAATGACATATTTTTGTCAGCAGTACTTGGAGGTATGGCTTGTGGTGTTGGTATTGGCATAGTATTTTCCAGGGGTGGCAGTACAGGAGGCACCGACATTTTTGCCTTGATCATCAATAAATACCGGAATATCAGTCCAGGTAGAATTATTCTTTATTGTGATGTAATCATCATTGCTTCTTCCTACTTTGTTTTCCATTCAGCCGAAAAATTGGTGTACGGATATGTATCCATGTGGGTCGTTGCTTATGCGCTTGATTCATTTCTTAGTGGCGCAAATCGTTCAGCTCAAATGTTTATTATTTCGAAAGAATACGAAAAAATTGCAAATTTTATCAATCACGAAGCCATCAGGGGAGTTACGTTACTTGAAGGGAAAGGATGGTACACCCGGGAGAATACAAAAATTATAATGTCGGTAGTCCGGAAAAAAGAAACAAGTCAGATTTTCAGAAAGATACGTGAAATTGACCCGGATGCCTTTATCACCATGGGAAGTGTGATGGGTGTATATGGAAAAGGTTTTGATAAATTAAAAATGTGAATGAATTTCATGGAAAAACATAAATATCAAAAGGTGCTCTATATTGGACTGGCAATAGCCATTGCATTGGCTTCCTCCTGCCAGTTTAAACAAGGGAAGAAAAAAGGGGAATCATCAAATAATGACACAATAGTGGTCGCTCCCCCCCAACTGAAATACGGATTACCTGTTGATTCGTTTTTAATAGAACATGGTACCATTCGTCCGAACCAGCATTTAAGCCATATACTGGGTAACTACGGAGTCGCCATGGGCATAGTCGATCAGATTGCCCGGTTCTCTAAAGAAATATTTGATGTGCGAAAAATCAAAAGCGGGAACAACTATACCATCTTCCAAACTCCTGATTCGTTAGCCGAAGCTCGCTATTTTGTTTATGAAAACTCAGCAACTGAATATTATATTTTCGAGTTGTTTGATTCATTGCGGGTTTACAGAGGAGAAAAGGATGTTCATTCTAAACTTTGCTCTGCTCATGGGGTAATTGAAACATCCCTGTGGAATGCCATGAAGGACAATGGCATGGATCCCCTACTCGCGCTGGAACTTTCTCAGATATTTGCATGGAACATTGACTTTTATGCCATTCAAAAGGGGGATCGATTCCGGGTCATTTATGACGAGTTATATGTTGATTCAGTAGTTGTTGGAATTGGAGAAATATATGCTGTTCAGTTCGATCATTACGGAACGGAAAATTATGGATTTCGCTTTTCCCAGGATGAACGGTATGATTATTTTGATGAAACAGGTATGAGTTTACGCAAGGCATTTTTAAAATCACCTCTGGATTTCTACAGAATAAGCTCCCGGTTTTCGCATAGCCGTTTGCATCCGGTTTTGCGTATACGCCGGCCTCATCATGGGGTTGATTACGCTGCTCCTTCCGGCACTCCGGTGAAAAGTATAGGCGATGGGACAGTGATTGCACGGGCATACCAGGCTAACGGTGGAGGCAACTACCTCCGGATAAAACACAACTCGGTTTACACTACGGTTTATATGCACTTGTCAGGATTCGCAAAGGGCGTTGTGCAGGGTGCCAGAGTGAAGCAGGGCCAGGTTATTGGTTATGTGGGGGCTACAGGACTGGCTACCGGGCCACACCTCGACTTCCGGGTGTTCATGAATGGTTCACCTGTCGATCCCCTGAAAGTGGAAGCTCCTCCGGTGGAACCCGTGCATCCTGACAGAATGCAGGAATATATAACCCTGAAAGATTCCCTGATGCAGGAATTGAAAAAAATTAACTGGAATGAAGTGTATGCTGCCTCAAATTAAACTTTTAATCTTTCTTTTTGCATCTTTATCCTAAAATAAAAGTCTAACCTAAATCGAGATTCATGCAAACCAGACTCTTCAAATTGTTCGCAATAGCAATCATCATTGCAGTACCTTATGCCTGTAACAGAAATATCCCCGGCATGGACGACTTATATGCCTGGTGTATTGTTCCCTTCGATAACCAAAACCGCACTCCCGAAGAGCGCATGGAGATGCTTAAAAATCTGGGGTTTAAAGCTTATGCATACGACTGGCGGGAGGAACATCTCTCTGAAATGACCAAAGAGCTTCAGCTGGCTGTCGAAAATGACATAGCCGTGCAAGCTGTGTGGATGTGGCTGGACAATTCTGATGCCGTAGGAAAACTTTCTAAAAACAACCAATCTGTTTTACAATCGCTGGAAGAATCCGGAATCCATACCCAAATATGGGTCAGTTTTCCTGAAAACCATTTTGATGCTTTCCCTGACAGTTTAAAAGTCCAAAAAGCAAAGGAGATGATCGGTTATGTGAGTCGGGAAGCAGAAAAGCAGGGTTGTAAAATAGGGCTCTACAATCATGGTGGCTGGTTCGGAGACCCGGATCATCTGGTGGAAATCATCCGGTCGTTGCCTGATCAGGAGATCGGAATCATATTCAACTTTCACCATGCCCACGAATGGATAGAAGACTTCTCCGGCAAGGTAAAAAAAATGACACCATTTTTATGGGCTGTAAACCTCAACGGAATGAACTCCGAAGGCCCGAAAATCCTGCCCCTTGGTGAAGGATCCCGGGAAAAGGAGATGATCCACATACTTGAAAAAAACGGATTTCATGGTCCTTATGGAATATTGGGCCATATTCCCGATGCCGATGTAAAACTCATTCTTCAAGAAAACCTGAACGGATTAAAAACAATATTTTGAACTTCTTGTAATTATATGTAAATCAGTTAAATAAAAAAATACATTAGGTAGATGTGAATTCATACAGATAGCCTGAACATTGAAATAAGAACATTTAAAATGGGTAAATTGTTTTTCTATTCTTTATTAGCTGTTCTGGTACTCTCCTGTTCCGGTCAGTCAGCATTGAAGCGTGAGTACCCCAATGTTGTGGTCATTTTAGCCGACGATCAGGGATGGGGTGATTTAAGTGTTACCGGTAATACCAACATTGAAACGCCTAACATAGACAAACTGGCGAACACCGGAGTGTTCTTCGACCGGTTTTATGTTTGTCCGGTTTGTTCTCCAACCCGGGCAGAATTGCTAACCGGCAGGTATCATGTACGGGGTGGTGTTTATGGCACGTCGTCTGGTGGCGAAAGACTCGACATGGATGAAACAACCCTGGCCGATTTTTTTAAAACAGCAGGGTATGCCACTGCTGCCTACGGGAAATGGCACAATGGTATGCAGCCACCCTACCACCCTAATGCCCGGGGTTTTGACGATTTTTACGGCTTTTGCTCGGGTCACTGGGGAAACTATTTCAGTCCCATGTTGGAACACAATGGACGGATTGTGCAGGGGGAAGGCTTCATGGCAGATGACTTCACCAACCACGGCATTCAGTTTATTCAACAAAATAAAAATAATCCCTTCTTTCTTTATCTTGCTTATAATACCCCACACAGTCCAATGCAGATGCCGGATCGATGGTGGAAGAAATATGAAAATCTAACGCTGAAAAATACACACGATGATCCTGAAAAAGAAGATATCCCCTTCACTCGTGCGGCCCTGGCAATGTGCGAAAACATCGACTGGAATGTTGGTCGCATCGTTCAATCCATCGAAGAATTGGAACTCGCCCAAAGTACCATTATAATCTACCTTTCCGACAACGGTCCCAACAGCTGGCGCTGGAATGGCGGCATGAAAGGACGGAAAGGATCAACCGACGAGGGAGGAGTACGCGTTCCTATGATCATGAAATGGGATGGTACCCTGAAATCTGGTAGCAAAATAAATAAAATCGCCGGGGTAACCGACCTTTTACCAACCCTGGCTGATCTTACAAAAATTGAGTTCAATCCACCTAAACCACTGGATGGTGTCAGTCTGAAACCCCTACTGATGGAAAAAAACCCTGTGTGGAGTGACCGGTATATTATCAGCCATTGGGCAGGAAAAACCAGCGTGCGAAATCAAAAGTTCAGATTGGATCACAACGGACAGCTTTTTGATATGGAAGATGACCCGGGACAAAAAAGCAATGTGTCTGATGCCTACCCGGATATGACACAAAAGATGAAATTGGCAAGGGAAAAGTGGGAAAACGATGCATTGGCCGAACTGCAGTCATCAGATCAACGGACTTTCACCATCGGACATCCTGATTTCCTGTATACTCAAATGCCTGCCCGTGATGGAGTAGCCCACGGCAACATTACCCGGTCAAACCAATGGCCGAACTGTTCTTTCTTTACCAACTGGCTCAGCACTTCCGACAGCATCACATGGAATACTGAAGTGCTGAAAACAGGAGATTATGAGGTGGAAATCTGGTATACCTGTCCTCCCGAAGACGTGGGGGCTATATTTGAACTAAGTTTTGCCGGTGAAAAAATTACCGGGAAAATAACTAAAGCCCACAATCCTCCCCTCATAGGCATGGAAAAAGACAGAATAGAACGTATGGAATCATACGTTAAAGATTTTATTCCCATGCAAGCAGGAATCATCCATTTAAAAAAAGGCACCGGCACGCTGACGCTAAAAGCTACTGAAATACCAGGTGCACAGGCGATGGATTTCCGATTGATCCTGTTCACACGGATTTAGAAGAAATGATTTTGATTCTCACGTCCACAGCCAGCATCTCTTTTTCATTCCCGAACAGGGGATTGACATCAAGTTCTTTTATCTCCGTTGCATATCGCAACAAACTGGAAAATCGAACAATAGTTTCTGCAAATTTTGAAATGTTTACTGCCGGTTGGCGGCGATATCCCTTGAGCAACTTATATGATTTCAGTTGTTTTATCATAGACATAGCTTCACCAAACGATATGGGAGCCAGACCGGATGAAACATCCTTCAATACCTCAACAAAAATTCCTCCCATTCCGCAAAGAACAATGTGACCAAATCCCTTTTCATACTTAGCTCCAAGAAATAGTTCCGTTCCGGAAGCCATTTGTGCAACAAGTACTCCTTCTGATTGTTCGATCCCCAGCAAGTGATGGAACTCTTTTCGAACCTGCGCAACATTCCGGAGATTTATCGCTACTCCACCAACTTCTGTCTTATGAACCGGACCAATTACTTTCATCACAACAGGGAACCCAATGTGTAATGCGGCCATGACTGCTTCGGTTTCAGTGTGCGTTACCAATTCCTTCACACGCGGGATGCCGGCTGCATCAAACAACTGATGGGTGACTTCAGGTGGCTGAAACCCATCATTTGCACTTTCAATAATCTGTCGAATACGAGGAACATCAATCCCTTCCATGAAAATCCCTGAAGAGGCAGGCTTGGGAGTATGAATCACCTTAGTCAGCGCCCGACCCAGCAAAACCTCATCCGGAAAATTGACATTCCCGTGAGAAAGGAAATAGGAAACATCTTCCTTCACATTTATTATTGAGGGCAATATGGGGTAAACTGGCTTTTGGCAACTTTTCATTTTTTGATGAAGCAATTCATATACATCCCGGATTGGGAAAAGTCCGGGGCTACCAAAAATTACAGCCATTCCATCCACATCAAAATCATTTTCACAAGCATCGACAATACTTCCCAGTTGCTCAGCTGTACCTGTAGCCAGAAAATCTATAGGATTCTCCACCGACGATCCCGGGAATAACTTCTCCTTCAACGCTTGTTTTTCCGGGGAAGCTGGTATTTTCGGGATTTTCAATCCCCCGGTTACCAGCGCATCTGTCAGCATCACTCCAGGTCCTCCGGCATGGGTAATGATGGCCAGTTTTTTCCCTTTGAGTTCTTTACACATAAACACACTGGCCACAGTAGTGATCTCTTCGCGACCGTAACATCGTACGATACCAGCCTTTCGAAACAATGCCTCTACAGCAGCATCGGAGCTGGTAAGTGCTCCGGTATGTGAAACTGCAGCACGACTACCCGCTGAAGTGCTGCCAGCTTTGATGGCAGCAATTTTACACCCTTTGCGAATCAGCGAAGAGGCATGCAAAAGCAACCGGTCAGGATCATCGATATGCTCCATATAAAGTAGCTTCACCCAGGGGCTCACCCCGGGAATATAATGTTTATCCATGTATTCAAGAATATCCTCCACTCCGGTTTGTGCACTGTTGCCCACCGAAAAAACATTGGCAAACCGTAAACCTTTGGGAATTCCCGAATCCATGATAAAAACGGCCGTAGCTCCTGAACCAGAGATAAAATCACACCCGTCCCGGGCCAGGGGAGGTACGGGACTGGTAAAAACACTGGTATGATCAGGAGTCATTACACCAATACAGTTGGGTCCGATCAGACAGGCATCATAATGATTCACTACTTCCACCATCTGCTGCTCCAGCTTCTTCCCGTAAATACCTGTCTCTCCAAATCCGGCAGAAATGATGATGAATGCTTTTGTCTTTTTCCGGGAAGCCAGTTCCTCAACCACCTCCGGACAAAACCTTGCAGGAATAGCTAAAACAGCCAGATCAACATCAGGCAAATCTTCAGTGCTGCGGAAGACAGGTATCCCCTGGATCTCTTTCTCTCCAGGATTAACCAGGTAAATTTTCCCCTTGAAATAATGCTCTGTGAGGTTCCTGACAATTTTTCCACCCGGTTTCATCAAATTATTAGATGCTCCTATAACCGCAATACTCCCCGGATTTAATAACTTTTCATTGATCATATAAAATAGTTTACCTCCGATAAAAATAGAGAATTTAATGGCAGATGATGCTGCTAATTCTCTCCCCCATTGATTATTTTCCTGTGTGAAATATTACTTTTGCCCAGGTTGAGCAATCGGAACAAAAAAAAATGAGTAAAATCATTTTAACACAACGAGCAGGATTTCACTAAAAGGATGAAAAAACAATCCAATTTCTTTGTTGTTAACGGGAATCGTTCAATTTGGATTTTAATCAAACTTCAACGATGGGAGAAAAAAAAGAACAAAAAATAATCGTTTTTATCACCTTCACGCCCAACGATAAAAACCTCATTTTAAACGGGATAAAGCTAGCCTCGATATTCCGGAAAGAGCTCTGTCTTACCTGTCATTTAAAAAAGAATCAGTATAAAAGAATCCACCAATTTAAAAAAAAACTAATCGATTACACCTTGCCTGTCAACAAAGAGATCCCGGCATTAAAAACTTCAGTGGTTTTGTTACAGGAACGTATGCAGATGATTCCCCAGGTGCTGGCTGACGATCATGAAGCAATCATGCTGGTAGCTGATTCATTGCACTATAAAATCTTTGCAAAAGCTATGATAACCAGTCCGGTTCCCATTCTTTTCGTGAACGGGCAGACTCCTGTTTCTTCCTTTAAAAAAATAATCCTGCCTGTTGATCTTCGAAAGGGAAATAGTGATTGTGCACTCTGGTGTTCCTGGTTCGGAAAATACAATCACTCGGAAATTACAGTAATCGCTGCTCAGGATAAAAATAAAGATGCACAAAAAAGAGTGACACACAACATATTAACGGCAAAAAGACTTTTTCAGAAATTACAAATTACCCATCAAATCTATAAAGGCACAAAAAACAGTTTACAGAACAGTTTTGAAACCCGGGATTTTGCTGAATCGAATCACTTCAACCTGCTGGTATTACTTGGAAGTTCGCTGATCACCCCTCTTGATTGGCTCCTGGGTCTTCCCGAGAAAAAAATCATTAAAAATTCCTCCCTTCTTCCCGTTTTACTGATCAATTCCCGCCGTGATAATTACATGTTATGTGAATGAAGTGTGAATCATTTTACCGGTGTGGTTGTTTGCTGTATTCCCGGGGATTTTTATAATTTTGGCCCACCATGAATGACGATTTGGTTCTATCAAAACGAGCATGATCATTTTAAACACAAATGAGCACCATTAAAATTTATGCAGGTTCCATGGGGCTTGAAATTATGACAGAACATCATATTAGATATACTTGAAATACAACACATCAATTAATTTTTTTTCGAATAAAATGGATAAGGCAAACCGGAAAGTATGGCATGTGGTTTATACCCGAGCACGATCGGAGAAAAAGGTTTATGCCCAACTGAGAATCCAGGATATTGATTGTTTTTTGCCTATTCAAAAAAAGCTTCGACAATGGAAAGACCGTAAGAAATGGGTAGAAATGCCCCTTATTTCAGGGTATTGTTTTGTTTTCATCGACCATAAAGAGTTTGAAAAAGTACTGCAGACACCACAGGTTGTTCGTTATGTATCGTTTGAAGGAAAACCGGCTGTAATTCCCACGCGACAAATTGACTTCCTTAAACAATTAACCGCCCAATCGGAGTTCCCTGTTGAGGTGTCACGCCAAACCTTCAATCCCGGGAAAAAAGTTGAAATCATTTCCGGACCAATGGTGGGTCTCCAGGGAGAATTATTGAGTTACAGGGGAAAAAATCGATTTATACTGAGAATAGAACAGATCAATACTATATTCTCTGTGGAGGTTCAATCCGATAAACTAACACTTCTCCCGGAAGAAAATCAATAATTTAAAGCGTAGTTTTTACTTTTAAAAATATTTGCTACTTTTAGCTTGATTAAAACAGCAAATAAAATGGATAATCAGAGCAAATACGAGATTTGGTTCGTTACAGGCAGTCAGCATTTGTATGGAGAAGAAACATTAAAGCAGGTAGATACCAACTCTGCAGAAATTGTGAAAGGATTAAATGAAGGGAAAAAACTTCCCGTTCAGGTAATTTTCACTCCTGTTGTAAAAACACCGACTGAGATACTTGAGGTTTGCATCAAAGCAAGTGCCAGCACAAACTGCATTGGACTAATCACATGGATGCATACTTTTTCACCTGCAAAAATGTGGATTGGAGGATTAAAAGCATTGACCAAACCGTGTATGCATCTGCATACTCAGTTTTACCGTGATTTACCCTGGGACAGCATTGATATGGATTACATGAATCTGCATCAGAGTGCCCATGGTGACCGTGAGTATGGGTATATCAATGCCCGGATGCGCAAAAACCGAAGGGTTGTTGTTGGTCATTGGCAGGAAGAGACCGTTCAGGATCAGATTGCCGTTTGGTGCCGTTCAGCAATCGGGTGGGCTGATTCGCAGGGACTAAAAGTTGCCAGGTTTGGCGATAATATGCGTGAAGTGGCAGTTACTGAAGGTGACAAAGTAGAAGCACAAATTAAATTCGGATGGCAGATTTCGGCATACAGCCCTGGGGATCTGATCTGTTACATGGAAAATGTCACCGGGAAAGAGGTAGATCGCTTGTATGAAGAGTATGAATCTCTCTATCAGGTTGCTGACAATTGCAGACCAGGAGGTGTATTTCACAACAACGTCCGCGTTCAGGCACGGTATGAGATGGGGATGAAACATTTTTTGGAAGCAGGAAATTTCAAAGCATTCACCACCAACTTCGAAAACCTGACAGGATTGGATCAACTACCCGGACTGGCATCCCAACGCCTGATGGCTGCCGGCTACGGATTTGGGGCTGAGGGCGACTGGAAACAAGCTGCACTGCTGCGGGTAGTAAAAACCATATCCTCAGGACTTAACGGAGGCAGTTCTTTTATGGAAGATTATACCTATCATCTCGATCCAAAAAATGAAGCCGTTCTGGGTGCACATATGCTCGAAGTTTGTCCTACCATTGCAGCTTCAAAACCCCGGCTGGAAGTACATCCGTTGGGAATAGGCGGTAAAGACGCTCCTGCCCGGCTAGTGTTTGAAAGCGCCACTGGTAACGGGATGAATGTTACACTGATAGATATGGGCAACCGTTTCAGATTCATTGCCAATACCCTGGAAGTGATCGAACCTCTGGAGCAAATGCCGAAACTACCTGTTGCTTCTGCATTCTGGAAAACTCATCCAACCCACGCGAAGGGAGCTGCTGCCTGGATTTATGCAGGTGGAACACACCATTCGGCTTTCACCCTGGCCCTGACACCAGAATACA
>Ga0265293_10011373_pt1 | contig 12131 bp, 6 predicted proteins | sample Munlanlewell138R_FD_192505 | JGI IMG/M metagenome (GOLD analysis project Ga0265293, IMG submission 192505) | Leachate microbial communities from a municipal landfill in Southern Ontario, Canada - Leachate well 138R | ecosystem: Engineered > Solid waste > Landfill > Unclassified | place: Canada... | reverse complement strand
GTTCGTCCCTCCATTGGCCAATCATCGCGCCACGTGTTTGCGTCGCTTACTCCCCAGAGCGTTACCCGGCTGATCTTGTCCCGGTGCTTCAGAAAGAGCGCGAAGTAGTCGGTATATCGTTGTTCCCAGGTTGCCCGGACTGAATAAGGTAACCCGTCGACATAAGGGTTCATCTCTTGTTGGTATTCGTAGCTCATCGATACCTCCGCGGTGACGTCTGAACTTGGAAAAGGGAGAAGGGTGATATCCATCTCGGTAATCATGACGGTCATTCCCAGTTCCGCGTACGCGTTAATGCTTTTCTCGAACTCGTTGATATCGGGATAATCGATGCCCATGTGGCCTTGCATTCCGATGCCATGAATGGGGATATTGTTTTCTTGTAAGGATTTGACCATGGCGATCACGCCGTTTCGTTTCCCTTCCCCCGCCATCGCGTAGTCGTTGTAATACAGTTCGGCACCCGGGTCGGCTTCATGCGCGAACTGGAATGCCAACGGGATATACTCCTCACCGATGATGGTATAGAACTTGCTGTCGCGGTAGGAGCCGTCGTCCAAGATCGCTTCGTTCACCACGTCCCACCCGTGCACGCGTCCCTTGTAGCGTTCCACCACCGTGCGGATATGGTTCCGCATCCGTTCGATCAGCACCTCGCGGGTGACGTCGTTCCCCTCGTCGTCGGTGAAAAACCAGTCGGGTGCTTGCGAGTGCCATACCAGCGTGTGTCCCACGATATGCATCCCGTTTTCCTCACCGAACTCGATAAACGTATCGGCCTCATCAAAAAAGAAATCTCCTTCTGCCGGTTGCAGGTACATGCTTTTCATGCAGTTCTCGGCGGTAATGGAGTTGAAATGCTCCTTCAGTACCCTAACCCCGACCGTATCTCGGCCTTCGGACTGGTCGACGTTCACCGCCGCGCCAATTAGAAATTGGTCATGGTATGCGTCTTTCAGTGACCCCGCCTCTTTCTCCGACGTGTTGCACCCAACCAGCATCACCGCGCAGGTGAAGAGGGATGCCCAAGCTATTTTATTTCTTCTGCTTTGCATTGCATCTATTTTTTATTCGTAAATTTCATATTTCAATCATCACATCATCGCATCATCACATCATCGCATCATCGAATCATCACATCATCGCATCATCGCATCATCGAATCATCACATCATCGCATCATCACATCATCGCATCACATTGGCACATTAATCCAACTGTCTCGCTTCAATCTCTATATTTATCCGGTCGATCACGTCGTCTTCCAGCTCGTATTTCGAGATAATAAACATGGCGAGGATAAGCAGGATCGCGGGGATAACCGCTACCAACCATAAGATACCTTGTTCCACGAAGGGCGATTGTGAGACGGGGTTCCTCTCGTCGAAGCCCACGAAAGCGAGCACGAACCCCGGCACCACGCCCCCTAATGCCATTCCGGCCTTGAAGAAGATGCCGGTGAGGGCGTTCACGATCCCTGATATTCTCCTGCCGGTGATGTGTTCGCCGTAGGATATCACCTCGGGTACCAGTGCCCACATGTACCCGGTGGCAACGATCACGCCGGTAGATTTCACGAACTGGGCGGCGAGTACCAACCACACTTGCTCTTTCAGCGCGGGAATCACCGAGATGATATAAAGCATGGCCATCCCCACGATCGCTATCGAGAGGAACACGTAAAACATCTGCTTTTTACCGATGGCTCGTTTGATAGCAGGGACCATCGGCAAGAAAATGAAGGCAGGGATGGAGCCCAACGCCGCGAAGTAGGGCAGCATATCGGGAGCATTCACGTTGTAGATCATGTAATAGGAGCCCGCGGAGTTGCCGATCGCCATCATCGCGAACGCCGTGATAAAGAAAAATGCCAAGACGCGCAAAGGGCGGTTGCGTGTAAACTCTGTCCATAGGTCAGACACTTTCACGTGTTCCGTGTCTTTCTCGTCCATCACCACCCGCTCCTTGGTCTGCGTGTAGCAAAAGATCAGCAGGGCGAGGCCGACCAGCGCGTACATGGTCATGGTGACAAACCACGCGTTCGCGGATTCCGCCGAGTTGATCTTGCCGTCGGACGAGAGGGTCTTCACGATGATGGGGATGCCGTAAGCCACTGCCAGCCCTCCCAGGTTCGCCAAGAACATGCGGACCGATGTGAGTTTCGTGATCTCGTCGGTGTCCCTCGTGAGGGAAGCGTTCAGTGCCCCGTATGGCACGTTTACCAACGTGTAGCACATCGATAACCCGATGTAGGTGACGTAGGCATAGAGGAGTGAACCGGAGAATCCGCTCCAGAAACAGAGGATGGCAAAGCCGGTAAGGGGAATGCCGCCCAGTATCAAGTAAGAGCGGTATTTTCCCATCTTCGGGTTTCGTTTATCCACGAAAGCTCCCACGATGGGGTCCCAGATGACATCGATTAATCGCACGATCAGGAACATTACCGCCGCCGTGGCTGCCGGTAACCCGTACACGTTGGTGTAAAAGATCAACAGGTACATCGATACCGTCTGGTAGATAAGGTTCTGCGCCAAGTCACCCGAACCGAACCCGATGCGCTGCAACAGGGAAAGCTTGTAAAACCCTCTCGATTCCCCCGCTTGCTGAGAATGTAATTCCATTGTTTCTATTTTAATAGTGTGTCCTTATTTGTTCCTGTTCACTTCTGCTCGTTTCGTGCTTTTATTGCCTTATAAACGAATGGTTTGCCTATTTTATTGCTGCCTTGGCTGCTCATTGCCTGTTAGCCCTGCTTCAAATGGCGAAGCAGGCAGCCCCCGTCTGTTTTTCAGGTTCGCTTCTTCCGGGTTGTTCCTCCATGCGTAGCGCACTCTCGTGGGTTCGGCGATGGTTTTGCTCCACACCTCCACCCGGTTGCCTTTCACGGCCGCTTGTGCCCACTCGAATTTCCCGTCGGCACCGGCAATCGCGAATCCTTTCAATTCTTGCACCGGGAGGAGGTCGTTGCTCCTCTCTTCAAACGAGAGGATGAGCCGGTTACCTTCCGCGTGCATGGAACGGAATATAGGCCCGTCTGCAATCACTTCATTGTCCTTGTAAGCGATTCGTCGTGCTTGCAACGAGAGCCTTCTCCCCGCCTCTTTCTTGTTCAGGGGGTGGATGTCGTTCCATTCGCCGATATCGATTGTCACGGCCAACCCGGTGTGGGGTGTTGAATTAACCAGTTCCCGCTGTGCGTTTCGTAACTCTGCCCAGTGGCTTTCCGAGGGGTAGGGCGGGTCTTGCATGAAGTTGGAGAGTTGCGCGATCAGGAACGGCAGCGCCGGTTCTTCCCATCGCGCGCGCCAGTCGCCGATCAGTGCCTCCATAAGCCCGCGGTATTCGTTATGCCTTCCCGTGTTTGACTCGCCTTGGTACCATAGCACTCCCTTGAAGTTCACGGGTAGCAAAGGCGCGATCATCGCGTTGTATAACCCCGTGGGCTTGTACTGGAAGAAGGTCTCTCCCGGCAACGCCGGCATCCGAGTTCCTTGTTTGTACTTCCACGCTCCTTCGAGGCTAATCTTTTCGGTGTCGAACCGGATCTCGTACGGTTTCTCTTTCACGAAGCCGGGGTATCCCGAGTAGCTGATCAAACGTGCCGTGATGTTGTTCTCTCCTTCTTCGAGCAATCCTGCCGGGATCGGGTAATTCCTTGGGGGATATTGATAGGCGGTGGTGCCGACGAAGGTGCCGTTCACGAATACCGAGTCGGCATCCACGATACATCCCAGTCGCAGTAGCGCCGGATTCCCCGCGAGGTGAGAAGGAATGGTTACCGCTTTTCGCAACCAGTGAACGCCGTTGACCGGGTTGACTCCATCGCTTCCCCACGTCGTGTCAAACAGGTCCACCGTCTCCCATTGGCTGTCGTCCCGCTTTCGGGAAAACCATTTCTCTCCTTCGTTGAGCCCTTTGTCTTGTTGGTAAAGAATTTGGTTCCAGCTATCTCGGCGTGCCCGATCGAGTTGCCTCACCCCTTCCACCAGCTGGTCATCACGCCAGATATCCCGCTCGTTCAGGTACGCGGGAAAAGGCTTCAGGCCCTCTTCGCTGATCCACGCTTCGGCGGGAGAGCCGCCCACGCTCGCGTTGATCAGCCCGATAGGTATTCCTGTGGCCTCATGTAATTCCCGAGCGAAGAAGTAAGCCACCGCGGAAAAAGCGAGCGCGTTCCCCGGAGTCAGCTCTTTCCATTCGGCCGGGGCAATCTCTTGCCGGGGACCGTGGAAGTCATACGAAAGGGGGACTTTCAGGTGGCGAATCATCGGGTTACTGTAAGTCTCCACCTCTTCTCGGAACATCTCCATCACCCGGCTTACGGGGAGTTCCATGTTCGATTGCCCGGAGCAGAGCCAGACATCGCCCACCAGGATGTTTTTGATCTCGACATCATTTACCTGTAGGGTATAAGGGCCTCCCGCGCCTGCCGGGGAAAGTTTAACAGACCAGTTTCCTTCCGCGTCGGCGGTAACGGAGCGAGTCTCTCCCAAGAAACGAATCTCGATTGCCTCTCCCGGGTCGGCACTGCCCCATAGGGGTATCTCGCGGTCGCGCTGGAGCACCATCCCGTCTGAAACAAGGGCAGGCAGCGCTACTTTTGCTGTTCCCGGTTGTACCGGTCAAAAAAGCCATAGACAAACGAACAATACGTGTATGGTTCTCTTCATTTTAAAACTCGTTTATTCAGCTTTTTTTCATTTGTTTAAATTAATAAATCTCGTACGATCGCAACGACCGGTATATAGATTATCGTGGATGTGAACATTCGGTCACTTTGCTGTTACGCGTACGGGTCGTTACTTTGCCAATTCTTTGGATCCTTTTTGGGCTTCCCTCTTGTTTTCATGTCCTGTTGAAGAATCCAGTTTTCATCATGTATAAATTACAGTATATCGAGCTGTATAATCACTTGTACCAATATATTGTATGGTAAATAAAATGATAACATGCTTGATAATTCCCTCCTCTTATTGTACAAAATACGTATAGTGAATAAGATTCTAAATACAAATATATGTATTCATATGATATTATCTCAAGATTACTCTTAAAAATGAAGTTAAAATTAATTAATCTCCGGATTAGCTCATTTTTTTTATTGCTTGCTTGAATATTTTAGATAAGCGATATGCAAAAAACAAATTTATTTGTATTATGCCGTAGCGAGAAAATATCTAGGTTTACTGAATATGCCGAGCGCGGGAATAGTCTGATATAAAAGAAAGATTAATTTGCAGAATCAGGATAGAAATAGTACCTTTCGGCTTGTTATTGTTATTCATTATGATTTGATAATAGGAGACTTATGGAAAAAAGGGAGGTCTTGGCACATCCATTTCACACGTTAGCTTACAACCCGCACGTATCGATTGACTGCGTGATATTTGGTTTTGACGGGGAGCGGCTCAAGGTGCTATTGATCGAGCGCACGATAAGCGAGGTGAGCGGCGATTATAGTGATAAGAAGTTGCCGGGGAGCATCATATACCAAGATGAAGATCTGGATACAGCTGCAACCCGTGTCTTGTATGAACTCACGGGGTTAAAAAACATATTCTTGCATCAATTTCACAGCTTTGGTGATCCCAAGCGCAGTAGCAATCCCAGGGATAAAAACTGGTTGGAGAAAACCACCCGAATGAAGATCGGGCGCATAGTTACCGTGGGCTACTTGGCATTAATTAAAATCAGCCGGAAGATTATTTTCGAGTCGGAGAGTACCACGGCCCGTTGGTACGATGTGGATGCCTTAGAGAACATGAAGCTGGCCTTTGATCATAACCTGATAGCCAAGGAAGCGTTGAAGCATATCCGGCATCAGGTGATGCTGCAGCCTCACATGCTTTTCGAGTTGTTGCCACGAAAGTTTACCATGACCCAGTTACGTAACCTGTACGACCTCGTGCTCGAGACCAAGTCGGATGTCCGTAATTTCCAGAAAAAAATGTTGATGACCGAAGGGTTGGAACAGCTAGACGAGGTGCAAAAGAACGTTCCTTACCGGGCTCCCAGGCTGTATAGGTTCAACAAGAAAAAAGCGAGATAATATTGAGGTGTTTTCACGCGAATTCGCTATCGATATTTGCAAATGGAGTATCCTGTTTTAACGTTATACCGTTCTATCTTTGCATGATGAGGTATACACTTTAAAACTCAAACAAATGAGAAATCTACCATTGCTACTTTTGATGCTATTTTCTTTATCTATCCAAGCGAAAGATAGTGGCAAGTTCACGGTCAAAATGCAAGAAGAGTATATTGACGCTCCGGTATCTATCTCCTTGTCGGGATTGGGCGTTTCATTGGATCTTGATTCGATTTTATTGTACGAATGGACGGATGGCGAAGAGAGGAGAGTCCCTTTTCAATTAGAATCAAGTGCTTCTTCTACACTTTGGTTTGTCTTGGATGGGGTATCGAAAAAAAATAGCGAGAGGAAATTTTTCGTGAAGTCCGGTACGAATGCAAAAGAGAATGAAAAGTCTGAATTCTATCTGAGTAAAACCAACGACAACTTGATTATCCACCACGGGGAGCGGACTGTTTTGAAGTATCGCCATTCTACCATGTTTTCTCCTGAAGGTGTGAATCCGTTGTTCAAGAGATCGGGGTTTATACATCCTTTAAATTCTCCCAAGGGTGAAGAATTAACCCGGGTGCAGGCTCCGGATCACTACCACCATTATGGTATATGGGGGCCGTGGACCTTGACCAAGATCGATGGGCGGGAAGTTGATTTTTGGAATTTAGCCAAAGGAGAAGGGACCGTGAAGTTCGAGTCGTTTCTTTCAGAAATCTCCGGCGACGTGTACACGGGCTTTAAGGTGTTGCAGCAGCATATTGATTTTGGCAATAAAGGCGAGGACCAAGTCGCCTTGAATGAGGTGTTAGAGGTGAGAGTCTGGAACGTGAGTCCCGAAGTATGGGTAGTCGATTATATCTCGACATTGAATAGCCCGCTGCCAAACGGGATCCTTTTAGATGCCTACCGTTACGGCGGAGGTATTGGATTCAGGGCAACGGAAAAATGGGTAAAAGATAACTCCACCGTGCTCACTTCCGAGGGAAAAACGCGGGTAGATGCCGACGGAAGCCATGCCAGGTGGTGCATTGTCGAGGGGGAAGCGAGCGTTCCGGAGAAACGCTCGGGTATCCTGTTTATGAGCCACCCGTTTAATCGTCAACATCCCGAACCAATGAGGGTTTGGCCTATGGATGCCAACGGGGGGAGGGGTGATCTTTATTTCGAGTTCGTGCCCATACGACACGTGCCGTGGACAATACACCCCCACCAAGATTATACCCTTTATTACCGCATGATCGTGTTTGATGGTGAAATGGATAGTGACACCGCCGAAACATACTGGAATAGTTTCGCGACGGCACCCCGGATCGAGATCGACAGGTAGTAGTTGCCCGGGTGTAATACATTATCGCGGTCTTGGAAACTCCCTCATGTGCATGTATCGTTTATATGTATCAAAAATATCTTTGTCAGGACCAATTATTCTCGGGTCACCGGTTCTTTCAAGTTCTTCAAGAAGCGTTTTCTTAAGTTCATCAACTACTGATCCATACCCGCTAACATCGTGAAGATTCTGGAGACAATAGGGATCCTCGGATACCTTGTAAAGTTCAAATTCAGGTACTTTCTCAAATGCTAACCGGAAAAAACCTTCAATATTTTCATTGTTATGATTTTCCACTATAAATGATTTTGAAGGGGATGCATCAATATCAGTAAAAGCCCAATCGGAATGATGTACACCCTTTTCATCAATACCATATAGCGGATAAAGTTCACCGCCGGAATTTGGTTTTATTGCTCGAGGATCGCCTGCCGGCCATAACTCCGGCTGCATATTCCATATAAGAAGGTATTCATTGCTTCTAATAGCGCGTTGCGGGAATCCTTTGTTATTCCATCTGGATGATGAGTGTCGTTCTCGCCCTGAAAATACATGTTTCCTGCTTTCATCAATTTTTCCTGACCGTGAAGTTTTTAGTAATTCTACCAAACTACTGCCTGTAATTGGCATCATTCCCTTTTCAGAAACTCCTGTCATTTCAAGGATGGTAGGGGCAATATCAATGAAGCTTACAAGATCGGAAGCAACCCTGTTTCCCGGGAACTTTGCCGGGTAAGATATTGCCAAGGGTACATGTATGCCATATTCATAATTATGCGCTTTGGCCCGTGGAAAAGGCATGCCGTTATCGGCGGTAACGATTACTATCGTGTTATCAAGCTCGCCGATAGATTGCAGGTGGTTCAATATTTTCACAAGGTGTTTGTCGAACCACTCTATTTCAATTGCATAATCTAGCAAATCACCCCTTGTTTCATCGCTATCCGGTAAAAAATCGGGTACATTTACCATGGAAAGTGACTTGCCGGTGCGCTTCCACGAGCCTTTCTCGTATCCCCGGTGAGGCTCGTTGCTGCCAAACCAAAAATAAAACGGTTGATCCGGTTTTTTATCTTCTAAAAAATCAATGAAATTCGAAAAATAATCAACCCGGCTTATGCCATTTGCTTCTCGAATGTCAGCGATGCCATCCGCGCCGTAACGTCGTTTATTATAGGGTTGCCCTGCGGCATTTCCATCTCGCCACAGGGAGTCTCCCTTATTTCTCGCGTATTGAAATGGATCAACGCCTTTTCCTGTATATCCGGTGTGGTAGCCTTCGCGGGACAATAAATCAACAAAAGGAACATGCTTTTTCATCCAGCTCGAACCATGCTGGCCACTTTGTTCATTTTGCCAGTGATGCCGTCCTGTTACAAGTGATCCTCTCGAGGGCGCGCTTCCCGGTGAAGAGGCGTAGCAGTTTAAAAAATAAATCCCGCTTTTCGCTACACGATCGAACCCTGGCGTGGATATGAATGGGGATCCGGCAAAACTGGTGTGTTCATACGATTGATCATCCGCGATGACAAGGAGTACATTAGGTCTTTTAGTTTCCTCTTCTCCAACATCGGCTTGTAACGGAATGACGGCTAAACCATTTAAGGAGAAGGCAACCAAGAATGATTTTTGTTTTATATGTATCATTATGTTTCTAATCCCGTTAGATCACGCGCTACCTATTTTCGTTATTTAAAAAATCCTCGGCTCTTCCCGGGGAAAGAAGCTCCCATAAAGAGGCTACCGTCCACCCTGGCGCAAAAATATTGTTGTAAAAGCCTTTCCCGTTCCTGCCGTAATCCCAGTTGGTGTGTTGAACTACTTCGGGATAGTATCCCGGTTTCGCTACACCGCTGAGGTGCCCCTCGAACGGGAGTAATTGGCGCATCGAGGAGGAAATCACGGCGAGAAAGTCAGAAAAACGAGGCTCGTTATACCTTTCTGACAGCCATTCCAGCACGGAGCCAAACTCGAAGATAAAGACATCGATGTGATTGTTCTCCACCGAGACATTGCCCCAACCGCGTGTTTTCAGGCCAATATCGCCAATCATCTGGCCAGTGGCGAATGGCACGTCCCACAGGTAGTACCACGACAGGGCAAAGTAGGCCGACTTCAGGGAGAGGTCGGCATAGCGTTGCTGCTCTTCTCCTTCGCTCACGAGTGCCAAGTAATACGTGGCCGTGGAAGCGTAGAGGGACGCCTCCTTGTCTTCGCAGTTCGCGTCGAGCGTGGAAGAGAAATAGTCCGCTTGAGAGATAATCTCCTTCTCCAGGTAATCGGCCGTCTTTTTTGCTGCCGCTAGGTAGGATTCCTCCCCGAAGTAGCTGTACGCCATCACGAGGGGGAGCGTGGCGGAAGGCGTGCTTCCCCCGGTGGAATCCACCAGGCTCAGGTCGTCCCTGAATTTCCTGGGAAAGCTACCGTCGCTATTCTGGAGCAATAGGAACTTTTCCAGAACCTGTTCCAGCCTTTCTTCCCACTCGGGATGTTCCCTCCCGTTGCGTTTCTCGTATTGCAGGAAATGGAGCATGGCATAGGCTCCCTCCGATTGCCGGCGGATACTGAACACATCCGTTTCGGTGCCGTTATCGAAGTTGACGAACTCCCTGAAAAAACCGTTGGGTGTAAAGCCGTGCTTGCGATAGCTATCAAAAACGGCATGGCTATTCGTTACCAAGTCAGGACGATCGTGTTGCTCTCCATATTCCAGCGCGTTGAACGCGTTGAGCAGCACGCGCCCCACGAATCCCACTTCCGCTCTCCCGTTAGATTCACAGGTGGCTACCTGCAGCCACTCCCCCGAGTTAAATTTCAGCGGCTTGTCGTCCACGAAACTGCCCGTGAAGTAGCGGGTAATGGTTTCTTTTACAAAGTCATCGCTGAAGTCGCTAGGAACCACTCGCGGGCGATAGGTGTCATAACTGTACTCCCACATCTGCTTGATAAAATCGGAGTAATCCTCGGCATTTCCTTCTTTAACCTGCCACTCCAGTTCGATGGATTCTCCTTTTGCCAGAAACTGGAAAGCCTCTACCGGATCCGCGAGCGTCAGCTTACGGATATATGTTCTGGGTGTCTCCTGATAGGGAAAACCAAAGGAAAGGGTAGCCTCTCCTGCCACGTTTTCAAAGCCCGTGTAACCGATGGATGTTTTTCCCGAGACGATCACTTCACCGGAAGCATGGGTGGCGAGTGCCTCGTGCTCAAAATCGTCGATTCGCGTCACCGAGACATACTCCCCTGTCTCTTCATTAAATATCCCGGTGAGGGGCGTGCTAAGCCTATCTTCCCGCACGGTCCAGCTGTCGGACGTGTGAAACGATGGTGCCTGTTTGGGAGAACGAAGGTTTCTCCGATACCAGAATCCCGGCATGTAAAACTGGCACGCGTCGTGCTGGAATTCAGAATGAATGGTTTGCTTGAAATTGAAATAGACATCCTCCTTGGCGGTGAGGGTGACGCTCACCCTGTCGGCAACTTTTTTATGGATGGTGAGGGGAATATCCTCATCGGCTTCCAACGCGATCGCTCCTCCCCTCGAAGTTTCTGAAAGGGAGTAACTGATCGCGGGATTGCCCGGTTTCTTTAGCGTGATAACGGAGGTGAATGCATGGTCTGTCTCCGGTGGGCTCGTTTTGCAGGATGCGAGGAGAACGAGGCAGATAAAAAGGTGGCTTACAGTTTTTACTACTTTATACATGTTGATATTTCTCGGGATTTATAAAATTATTTTTACGGGAGGCGTGTAAAATTACAATTTTTTTCGGATGGAATCGATGAGGTTGGAGAGGTATCTCCTCATGGGCTGAAAGGCGTCCTCTTCTACCACGTTTTTGTTCTCCTGAAGGTCCAGCTGGTGATCAAAAAGCATCTCGGCATTCACATCGCCGTCCCTGCCCCATTTCGCGTAGCTGTACCGGGAGTTGATGGCGTTGTCCCCGTTGCCCCACTGCACGAAGACCGCCTCTTTGCCCTTGAACCCCTCGTCATGGAACAAGGGCGCGAAGCTGCTGCCTTGCAGTTGCTGTTCGGGCATCGGTATTCCGGCTAATTCACAGAGGGTGGGATAGAGGTCTACCAGCTCAACCATGGCATCGGCCTTACCGGTTCGTTTCCCGGGAACATGCATGATAAGGGGGATTTGGGTGGATCTCCGCATCAGGGTGTGTTTTCCCCAGAACGAGTTCTCTCCCAGGTGCCACCCGTGATCGCCGAAGATAATCACGATGGTGGATTCGTCCAACGAAAGCGCTTTTAGCTCGTCGAGGATCAGCCCGATTTGCGCGTCCACGTAGCTCACGCAAGCGTAGTAGCCGTGCTTGGCTAACCGCTGGAATGCCTCGTCTGATTTATCTTCCGGGACCCCGCCGTAAGAGTTGATTTCGGTAGGGTTACGTACCTGCGCGGGCAGGTTCTCCGAGCGGTAGAAATTGTCGGCAAGCGGGATTTCATCCCGGCTGTAGAGGTCCCAGTATTTCTTTGGCGCGTTAAACGGGAGATGGGGACGCCAGAAGCCGGCCGCGAGAAAAAAAGGTTGCCCTTTTTCTTTCATCCGGCGCAGGTCGGCAATTGTTTTCAGCGCTACTTTCCCATCTTGGTAGGCGGAATCGGGCACTTCGGCGGACTCGTAAAAGGGGCCTCGCATCGTCTTGGGGTGAATAGTACGGGCGGAAACATCGCTCATCCATAATTCCCACTTGTTGTAGACCGCCCAAT
>Ga0265293_10011371_pt1 | contig 12133 bp, 8 predicted proteins | sample Munlanlewell138R_FD_192505 | JGI IMG/M metagenome (GOLD analysis project Ga0265293, IMG submission 192505) | Leachate microbial communities from a municipal landfill in Southern Ontario, Canada - Leachate well 138R | ecosystem: Engineered > Solid waste > Landfill > Unclassified | place: Canada... | reverse complement strand
CGCGACAATAACTATGATGTTTCAGGGAAGAAAGTAGGCATTATCGGTTTTGGAAATATAGGACAAAATTTACGACAGTTGTTTTTGGGTTTTGGTAATGAAGTTTTTTATTATGATATTTTTCGATTATCAATGGAAAAAGAAAAGGAACTTAATGTGACATATTTGGAACTTGATGATTTGTTAAGTACCTGCGATTTGATTTCGTTGCATTGTCCTTTGCTTCCCGAGACAAAATACCTAATAAATGAGCAGCGTATTTCTAAAATGAAGCCAAATGCTGTTTTAGTCAATTGTGCTCGAGGGGGCATAGTGGAAGAAAAAGCACTTTATCAAGCCTTAAAAGAGAAAAGAATACTTGGTGCCGGCATTGATACTTATGAAAGTGAACCTATGGAAAAAGGTCATATGTTTACAACACTTGATAATGTTGTTCTTGGACCGCATAACGGCGGCGGTACTGTTGAATGCATAGAATATGTTGTAAAAAGGGCTTCGTTAAATATAAATTCCATACTTACTACAGGTAAAGTGGCATTACCCGACGATTTGGTTAATTTAAAAGATATTAAACTCAATTATTAATAATTCTGATTTTAGGCAAGGAATGTAATAATAAAATTTATTAAAACAAAGGGGTGGTGATTGCTTACATTACCCCTTTGTATATCCTAACCTAAATGACAGCTCTTTTGATGTATGAAGAATATGATTTATAATTGTTTTAAAACCTTTTTCTTTTAATCTGGAAGTAGGGCCCGATATACTTACTGCCGCAACTGCTTCGCCATAGCAATCAAATACGGGAGCTGCTATGCAAGTAACTCCGAGTTCGCGTTCTTCGTTATCCAAGGCATAACCCTGTATTTTTATTATTTTAAATTCATTAATCAGTTCTTCTTTAGTAATTAAAGTATTTTTTGTGTATTTATTTAAGTCTGTTCTGCTCAAAATATAATCTCGGACTTCTTTAGTTTGATAGGCCAGCAGCACTTTACCGGCTCCGGTACAATAGAATGGGACCTTAGCACCTAGCTGTGTAAACATTTTAAGCAGATTGGTACTTTCAGACTGAGCGATATAAACGATATTGTTATCATCTAAAATCACCAAATTACTGGTTTCCCCCACAGCTATTTTTAATTCATCCAGTTGGGGCTGTGCTATTTTTGCTAAACTGTTTTCGTTTTTAGCTATACTGCATATCCTAAACAATTCAAAACCTATTCTATATTTTTTTGTGTCCTTGTCCTGCTCTATAATATTACAGAGTCTTAAGGTATTTAATAAATGATAAGTTGCGCTGACTCCATAATTTAAGAGGTTGCTTATTTCGGTAACACCTAATCCGGTTTCTGATGTTGACAGTAATTTCAGAACTTCAACAGCTTTTATAACGGACCCTATGGTCTTTGTATTATTAATTTCAGTCAAGGTCTCATCTCCCTAAAGATCATTTATACTTAACCACTATTAAATAATATTATACTATAGTTTAATGCGTCAATCAAAATAAAAATTGATAAAAAAATGTTACTGTTCAAACCTTAACTATTTCTGATAAGCAGCTTCTTATATTTGCTGCGATTTCCGCAGGGGCAATCTGTGATCCCACGGTACAGCAGTTTCCCTTGAAACATAAGATCCTTCGCTATGCTCAGGATGACGTTACGGGTTGCGCTACAATAAAAAATAAAAATATATATGTCTGGCTGTAACAAAAAGGATTTATCTTTATTTAGACTTTATGCTATATTTTAAATATTTGTTTAAGAAATTTTGTATGTTATAATGAAAGAATATTTATAGAGGGAAATAAACTTTTACTAATAGTAAATTGGATGCAACTGTAAAATATAATCAATTATCCAGCTATACCCAACTATGCTTATAGCAGGAACTGATTGGAGTATATAGATTATATTACTAAGTATGCTATAAAAAAGTTTTAAAATTATTTGTAATAAAAGAAGGAGTTTTACGATTTATGTAGAATACTATTTAACAAAGTAAAATATATTTTTACCCTAAGTAAATATTTATAAAGCAAAGGAGTCATAGTATGAAAAAAAATTACAGACAATTAGCACCAGAATATAGGCTACTTTTAGGACCAGGGCCTGTGGAAGTATCTCCAAGGGTTTTAAATGCTATGTCGAAACCGTTATATGGGCATTTAGATCACAAGTTTTTAGAGATAGCTAACGAAACGATGGAGTTACTTAGATATGTTTTTAAAACAAAAAACTATTTAACTTTACCCATGTCGGGTACCGGAAGCGCAGGAATGGAAACAGTTATGGTGAATTTGATTGAACCGGGAGATCAAGTAATCACATGTGTATGCGGTGTTTTCGGAGAGAGAATTAGAGAAATGGCAAAAAGATTTGGTGCAAAGGTAATAAGTGTAGAAGCACCATACGGCGAAGCAATTGATGCAGATAAAGTTAAAGAAGCTTTTAAAGCGAATAAAAATATTAAATTGATTGCAATAGTGCATGCTGAAACTTCTACAGGAGTTAAACAACCTTTAGAAGAAATTTCCCGTCTGGCTAAAGAAAATGATGCTCTCTTAGTAGTAGATGCCGTTACTTCTTTGGGCGGAGTAAAACTGGAAATAGATGAATGGGGAATTGATGCTTGTTATAGCGGTACCCAAAAGGCACTAAGCTGCCCTCCAGGACTTTCACCGGTAACTATGAGCGAAAAAGCATTAGATGCTATTACAAATAGAAAAACAAAGGTTAGCAGCTGGTACTTGGATTTGAGTATGATAAAAGATTATTGGGGACAAGAAAGAGCATACCATCATACAGCACCTATAAATATGATTTATGGATTGAGAGAAGCCTTATTAATGGTATATGAGGAAGACTTGGATGAAAGGCTTAAAAGACATCAGTTAAACTCGGATGCCTTTGTTGCGGGTGTTGAAGCAATGGGACTGGATATGGTTGTTAAAAATAAAGAACACAGGCTTCCTACACTGAATGCTGTTAGGATTCCGGAAGGAGTACAGGACGTTCCTGTAAGGGAATACTTGCTTGACAAGTACGGTATTGAAGTAGGTGGCGGATTGGGTGACTTTAAAGGCAAGGCGTGGAGAGTTGGGCTTATGGGTGAATCTTCAAGAAGAAACAATGTAATACTATTGCTTGGTGCTTTAGGGGATGCATTAATAAATCAAGGATACAAAGCAGATGTAGGTCTTTCCATTACTGCTGCATTAGATGTTTATCGAGAAAAACAATAAAGCATTTTATTACAGCTGTAAGAAAGCTGATGCTAACTTAGCAGTGTTAATGATAATTTGCAAGAAATCTGAGGAAGGAGTTTAGTATGGTAGAATTAATAACCAATTTGGATGTTGTCTCAAAAGAACTCGGAGTGGATGTCAAAAAACGTTATTTATCTGTAGCGCTGAATTATGATGGGTATAAAGCAGTAGCTCCCAAGGTTGTGAAACGTGGTAATGAAAAGATACTCATAGCACGTCATATAGAAATGGCAAATGTGGAAGCGCAAAGGGAAATAGAGAAGACCTTACCGAAAGATATCAAGGTAGTGTATTACAATCCCTATTTTACGTTTGAAATTCCCAAGGAGCCGGCATACTCAGACTTTATAGACGCTTTTATAAGTATAAATAGGACAGGTGAAACAATTGCAGTTCATGATGATCTCCCATTGCAAATATACCAATGGCTTGAGAAAAATTATGAACTTAAGTTTGTGAGTAACACAGATGAAAAAGTAGAGTTCTATATGTATGAAATAGCAAAAGAAGAAGTTCTCTCTAAATTTGAGTTAGGACGAAAAGACGCAGATAAAACAGCATTATCACTAATAGAAAAATCTCCTATTAGGGCTGAATTAAATGAATATATAGAAAAAAGAAAAGATACGCGCTTTGAAGTACTGGATGAATTAATGGATGAAGCCGGTTTAAAAGCAGTATTATGCACATCACCGCTGGGAGTCCAAGAAATTACAGGTTATGGTATGGTACATCATCAAGAAGACGGCATTGCTGCGTTATATGTTAAAGGTGAAAACAAAGTTTACATTTTCGCGAAAAAACCTCTAAGTTATTATTCCGGCGATAAAAAAATAAAAGACATTGCAAAAGAAGTATATAGTTTAACAGGTGATGATGTTATAGGTATAGAAGAACAACACTTTTCTCTAGGTTGGTTCAACAGCCTTGGATTCAAAAATTTAAACTTAAAAAATGCAATGAATGTGATAAAAATCTCTAGAGAAAAAAGAGCGTGGGAGGACCTGTCATATTATATTATTGCCGCCCGTGCCAGTGTATATGCTACAGAAGGCGCATTAGAATGGACAAAAGCAGAAATCTCAAAGGGGAACCGCATAACAGAATGTGATGTAGAGAATAAATATATTGCTTTGCTTGAAGAGTTTCGAAAAAAGAACAATATAAGTTTATCCATAAGAACATTTTGGACAAATTGTCATGCGGGGGCTAGGAGTATTTTTCCGTCCTTGGCTACTGACTATGTCTTGACTAAGGATTTTAATACTTTAAAAATAGATGCAGGTGTTTCTCTTGTGGATGAGAATGGAATACATCGTGCTGCATCGGATATCGCACGAACTGCTACATTTAAAGATAATTGTGAAAAAGCATATAAAAAATTCGATGAATACATGGTAAAGACGGTTATTCCTAATGTAAAACCGGGAATGAACGGAAATGATATTTATAAATTAGCTGTATCTGAGGTGCAAAAAGAGCTACAGTTGTTTAAAGATTTATCATTAATGCCTGATGTTAGACATTTGTCACCTATTTTTAACCGTGATGTTGGACATTTAATGGCCCTGCAAGAACCTGTAACGTTATTTTTTAAAAAAGATGCGTTTCAAGTTGTAGAAGAGGGAATGGTAGGGGCTATTGAATATCAATGGCCAATAGATGGAAACAGTATAGGCGCAGAAGACATCTTTTTAATAGGTCCAAATGGGGGCTTAAACTTTACTAGAGACGATTTATAGTTCGTTTTGAGAAGTTAAGCAGACTGATCAAATAGCGTAGAAGAAAGCCGAAATTTCTTAAGAAATTGTATTTAAAGGTATGTAGCAAATAACAATTATTGTATATTTAGAAAGCATCTGTACGATATTGATTGGTTAAGATATTAAAACAAAAAAAGGAGGAGCGCTAATGGCAGATTTAAGCGTTGAAGTGTTTGGAATAAAATTTGAGCATCCAATCATACTAAGTTCAGGCTGCTTAACAGCTAATGCGGTAGGTATGATAAAAGGCATGGAAGGCGGTGCTTCAGGAGTTATAGGTAAAACATGCGGTAAGAATGGAAAAGTAGGCCATCCGCAACCGCAGATAATAAGAAAACAGTCTAAAGCATACATGATAAATGCACAGGGAATACCTAATCCGGGTATGGAACTGTTTAAAGAAGAGATTATTAAGGCAAAGGATGCTAATCTTGCTCCGGTATTGGCAAGCGCATTAGGTGAGAATCCGGAAGATTTTGCAATAGTTGCAAGGGCTATGGAGGAAGCGGGTGCAGAACTTATAGAATTAAATGTTTCATGTGTTCATCCTACTCATGGTGTAAAATATGGTTTTCTTTCCGGGGATAAACCTGAGCAGGTATATAATACGGTTAAAGCTGTAAAAGAAGTTGTAAGTATTCCGGTAGTGCCTAAAATTTCATCACATAAGATTTTGGATGTTCCAATACTTTCCAAGGCGGCTGAAGAGGCCGGTGCCGATGGAGTGACACTAGTGAATACCTTGCCGGCACTTGAACTTGACCCCGAGACTTTGAAACCGTCATTAGGTAATCCGGATGGCGTAGGCGGACTTTCCGGTGAAGCAGTTAAAACCATTGTTTTAAGATGTGTGGCCGATACGGCAAGAATAGTGAAGATTCCGATTATGGCAACGGGCGGTTGTACAACCGGCATTGACGCTGCAGAAATGCTAGCTGTAGGTGCATCTATTGTACAGGTGCATACAGCTGCTATGTATTATGGAATGAAAGCATTTGCAAAAATTGCCGAGGAATTGAGCAAATATATGGATGCTCATAACTTTAAAGAAATGAAGGATTTGATAGGGTATTCATTACAGTTTTTACCGGAGAAACCTGTACAAATGAGCAATTAATTGATAATGATTTTAACTTACTGTTGCAAGATGTTCATTTAGCAGAATATTTTACTCAATGCTACATGGCGTAAAACGGTTTAAAAGGAAAAAAGAGTGCCTTGAGAGAGAGGTGAGAATTTTCTAAGATAGTAAGTAAAGAAAATGATTTAGATGCTTATCTCTCTTTTAAGAAACTATTCAATAAATATTGGAAGGATATTTTTTTAGACAAAAGTTAAGATATAAAGTTAAGCAAGATATCTATAATTAATAGAAATATATAGGAGGTAAAAAAATGGCTATTGATAGGTCAAACCGTTGGGAAGCAACACGCATGCAAGCGTTACCGTTTTCCGGCATAAGAAAGGTGTTTGAAGCGGCAAACAAATTGAGGGCTCAAGGTGTAGAAGTTATAGATTTGGCTTTAGGTAGGCCTGATTTTGATACACCTGCAAATATCAAGGAGGCAGCAAAGACAGCGCTGGATAAGGGTCAAGTGCATTATACATCAAATTATGGCATACCTGAGCTGACCAGTGCTATTTCAAAAAAAATGAAAGCTGACAACAATCTTGATTATGATCCAAAAGGCGAAATAATGGTAACGGTGGGTGCGTGTGAAGCTGTGCTTAACGTGCTAACGTCTTTTTTAAACCCTGGCGATGAGGTTATTGTGCCTTCACCAGGTTGGCTGAATTATATTTTCGTGCCAAGGATGTTGGGTGCAACGCCCGTTACAGTGCCGTTAAAAGAGGAAAATGATTTTTGTTTAAGCGCTGAAGATGTGGCGGCTAAAGTGACTGATAAAACAAAACTATTGGTACTCGTAAGTCCTCATAATCCTACCGGTGGAATTGTGGATCGAAAAAATTTGGAGGCTATCGCTGAACTGGCAAAAATACATGACTTTTTAATATTAGCTGACGAGGTATATGAAAAAATTATATACGATGGAAACGAACATATAAGTATTGGCTCATTGCCTAATATGAAAGAACGAACAATAACCATAAATGGAGTTTCAAAAACTTATTCTATGACGGGCTGGCGTATTGGTTGGATTGCTGCTGATAAGCCTTTAATGGGCTCATTAGTAAGGTCTCATCAATATGCGGTTACATGTGCTACTGCTTTTGCACAGGCGGGTGCGGTAGAAGCACTTGAAGGCCCTCAAAATAGAGTTCATGAAATGGTTAAAGAATTCGATATGCGAAGAGAGCTAGTTGTAAAATCACTGAATGAATTGCCCGGCGTGAGTTGCGTAAGACCGTCAGGTGCTTTTTACGTGTTTGCAAATATAAAGGGTCTCGGTATGACTTCTGTAGAAGCATCCAATTTCTTTTTAGAAAAATCAGGAGTAGCAATGGTTCCCGGTTCTGCTTTTGGAGATGAAGGAGAAGGCTTTATCAGGGTATCTTATTGTAATTCATATGAAAAAATTCAAACAGGTATGAAGCGAATGAAAGAGGCAATAGAAAAACATAAATAATTTGAAAAAATTCAGATAAAATGTATTGCCTTATTATTAAAACGAACAATAGAAATGAAAAGGTAACAAAATAATATAAGGAGAGTATAGTTTATGAATATAGAAAATGGTCCATGGAAATCAGATGGATATTGGTTTAGTCATTATAATTTTTTAGATGAAATCCGAAAAGGATGGAATCTTCCTAAAAAAGTAGACATACATGATGCTACTTTAAGGGATGGCGAGCAAACACCCGGAGTGGTGTTGAGCCCCGATGAAAAAGTAGCAATTGCTGAAAAGCTAGCCGAGGTAGGTGTAGATCGTATAGAGGCAGGAATGCCGGCGGTTTCCGAGGATGATTTTAAAGCTATTAAGAAGATAACAAGCCTTGGTCTTCCATCAAAGATTCTGGGATTTGCGAGAGCAGTGCCTGATGATATTAAAAAAGTGGCTGATTCCGGTGCTTGGGGTGTTGTTATTGAAATACCTATCGGGTATCCAAAGCTTCGTTATCAAATGGATAAGTCTTGGGAATGGATTTTGGAAAGAAGTGTTAAAGCAGTTCAAGCGGCAAGAGAAGCGGGATTATATGTAGTCTATTTCCCATTTGATACAACTCGTTCCCTAGAGACTGAATTTATACAATTGTTAGAAGGCATGTCGAAAGATGCAAAACCTGATTCAATTGGTGTAATTGATACCGTGGGTTGTGCTATACCGGGAGCTACTGCGTATTTAACAAAACTTGTTAAAGACCTCACGGGATGCTCTGTAGAAGTTCATACCCATAATGATTTAGGTATGGGGGCTGCGACTGCACTTAGTGCTGTTACGGCAGGTGCTGATGTTATACATGTATGTGTCAACGGTTTAGGTGAACGTACCGGTAATGCAGGGTTGGAAGAAGTTGCATTGATGTTAAAAGGTTGTATTGGTTATGAAATGGCTAATTATGATTTTAGTAAATTTAAAGAACTTTCGGATTTAGTAGCTAAATTGACCGGTATTCCGGTAAACCCAAATAAGGCAGTAGTGGGTGATAGAACATTTGCTAGGGAATCAGGAATAGGTATAGATCAAGTTCTTAAATACCCTCTATCTATGTTCAATATGGACCCCAAATATATTGGTTCTCGTTCCAGAGTTATGTATGGAAAAAAATCGGGTATTTTATCTGTGGAAGTGAAACTATCTGAAATGGGCAAAACTGCACAAGAGGAACAAAAGAGAGAAATGCTTGAGTATATAAAGCAAGCCGGAATAGACAAAAAACGTGCTCTTACAGACCCTGAGGTAGAAGAGATTATTAATTCAGTATTGAAATAGAAAAGGTTCTTAAAAGTTGTAATTTCTACGGGAATTAAGATGCTGGGTGGGTAAATGGAAATAACTGAAATACGATTTAAAATAAAGAAACTAAGTATTAATACCCGCCCTTTTGCATTATACCTTCATCATAAAATATGCCTTAAACTTAGTTGTTATGTGATGCTTGTTTACGAATTATTCGGTAGTTAGTTAAGGTTATATATGATTGGGAAGTGTAATTTTTAAAAGAAGGTGAAGCATTGCAAAAAAAATACCAAATTGCTTGTGTAGCCGGTGATGGAAGCGGGCCGGAAATAATGAAAGCAGGCAAGGATTTATTAGCAAAAATAGCCGGTAACAAACTTGAATTAGTTGATTTTCATATTGGCTTTTCAAGGTGGGAAAAAACTGGTGATACTTTACACGAAGATGGAAGATGTTGGGGCGGTATATCTGAAAGCGATTTAGAAAAGCTTAAAGACACAGATGCTATGTTCTATATTGCTCTTGCAGCTGCAAGTTTTCCAAAAGGCATTATAGGTCCGTATAGTTTACTAAGAAAACACTTAGGTATCTATGCAGACATACGTCCAGGTTTTTCCTTACCTAATTCAGAAGCTATGTATACTGACTTGGATATTATTATGGTTAGGGAAGTTACGGAAGGTTTGTGGGGAGCAGTAGAATTTATGCAAGATGACACTGCATATATACTTTCCAGAATATCACATAAAGGTATGGAGCGCGTTGCTAAAGTGGCTTTTGATATGGCTCGTACCAGGCCAAAACGCAAAGTTACGTGTGCTCATAAAGGGCAGGTTTCGAGAACAGGTTTTATGCACTTTCGCAATGTAATTAAAGAAGTAGCTGAGAAGTACCCGGATGTAATTTTTGAAGAAATGCATACGGATGTATTGCCATACGCTATGATTAGAAACCCCGAGCAATTAGATGTTATTTTAGTTACCTCATTTACAGGTGATATAATTTCCGGTGTATTGGCAGCACTATCAGGTGTGGCAGGAATTTCACCTGCAGCGATTGTAGGTGAGAACTATGGTTTATTTAGGCCATCACACGGAACTGTTTCAGGCAAGGCCGGCAAGAATACTGCCAATCCCATAGCCTCATTCATGGGCATAAAAATGATGTTGGAGTGGTTAGCAAGAAAATTTAAGGATGAGACTTTAGATAGGAAAGCACATTGTCTTGATACAAGCATAAGGAAAACATTGAAGGATGGAAAGTTTCTTACAACAGATTTAGGTGGTACAGCAACAATAACACAAGTGACGAATGAAATAATAAAAAACTATATTGAATAAAGCTTCGATTATAATACCATGTCGGGGAAATATGGAGGGTAGTAATATGAAAGCGTGGATTACTCATGGTTTTAATGATATGCGTCTAGAAGATATTCCTATACCTGAACCGCCGCAAGGATGGCTGTTAATAAAAGTAGAATCTTGTCAGCCCAGTGTTACCGATACACTTAGACTTCGCGGTATTTATACAATGGGACACAAAAAAATAAAGGAAATACTTAAAAAGGGACCTGCTCAGCTTTTTGGTCATGAATGTTGCGGGGAAATTGTTAAAGTAGGCAAAAATGTTTCCGGTTTTAAAATTGGTGACAGAGTTGCAAGTATGGGCAATGCTTCATGTGGAATATGCGAGTATTGCAGAGAAGGGACACCTGAATTTTGTACTAACATTAGACGTATTGGTACTGATACTCCCGGCTGGTTTGCAGAATATGTTATAGCACCTGCAACAGGATTAATAAAAATACCAAAAGAAATGGATTCAAAAGAGGCAACATGTTTGCAACCATTCAGCTCAGCTGTGGTATCAGTTGAGAGCGCGAATATGCGCCCTGGCGCAACAGTTGTATGTCTAGGACAGGGAGTAATGGGCTTATATTGTGCTATGATCTCAAGAGCTTGTGGGGCCGGATTCGTTATTGGAATTGATGTGCGAAACGAATCTCTTAAGCTTGCCACACAACTTGGTGTAGATTTAGTTATAGATTCGTCTAAAGATGATCCTATAGAGTCAGTTTTAAAAGTGACAGGCAATCAAGGTGCAGATGTGATATTAGAATGTGCAGGAGGAAGTACTAATGAGGGTTTGGCAGGGCAGACTACTATTAAACAGGCTATGTCTATTGCTGGCCGCTGCGGAACAATTGTACAAGTCGCCCACCCGGTACTAAATGAAAGTTTGATCTTAGACCCAATTCCTTTTAAGGAAAAAGCTTTAAAATATGTATTTCCCAAGCCGGTGACCCAAAAACAATTTCGTTTTGGGATAAACCTATTATCACGAAATAGAATTGACATCAGACCATTAATTACACATGTACTTAATGGCATAGAGAATGTGCCTCAAGCTTTTGATATTACAGCAAATAAGAAAGAACACCGGGCTACCAATCCGGCACAGGTTATAATTTGAACTTAGCATGATTTTACTGATTCTGTATTGTACTTATATAATCTACTTTTAATTTTTATATGGAACAAATACTTTTATCAGTAAAATGGGTTGGTGGTATATTAGAGGTTTAGGGGGGTGATATAGAGCTGCCATTGATGAGTATTATGAATTTATTAGGTTAAAGGTAACAAAAATGAGGAGGTTTGTAATGAAACGGATAGCATTAGCGTTGTTGGTATTAGTTTTAATAATCGGCACCTTAGGATGTCAACCTGCCGATAAAACAGAGGAGAAAACAACAGAGGAAAAAACAACAGAAGAAACTTCAGTAGATATTAACCTGACCTTTGCAAGTGGGACGAGCGGCGGTACCTTAGAGGTCGTTGCACAAGGAATTGCTGAGGCAGTACGAAAGACTTATCCTAGTAGTGTAATAACAGTAATACCAGGAGGAACGGTAGCTAATATACAAAGAGTTTCCAGTGGTGAGGCAGATATTGGTATTGCTTATACTTCAGATGTCAAAGCGGCTCATGGAGGTAATGAACCTTTTACTGAAAAGTATCCCGGTGTTCGTATAATTGCAGCGACACATGCAACTGTTGCACAACACGTTATTCGTAAAGGTGTTGGATATGACTCACTTACAGATATTGTTGAGAATAAATACCCTTTGAAAGTGGGATTCCATGCAAAAGGCACAGGACCAGAATTTTTTGCCAGGAAATTGTTTGAGTTTCACGGCGCGGATGCGGCTACTTTAGAATCATGGG
>Ga0265293_10011370_pt1 | contig 12134 bp, 15 predicted proteins | sample Munlanlewell138R_FD_192505 | JGI IMG/M metagenome (GOLD analysis project Ga0265293, IMG submission 192505) | Leachate microbial communities from a municipal landfill in Southern Ontario, Canada - Leachate well 138R | ecosystem: Engineered > Solid waste > Landfill > Unclassified | place: Canada... | reverse complement strand
GATTTTTCTGAAACTAATTTAAAACAAATGAGGCAATTTTTTCTTGTTTACTCAATTCGTCAGACACTGTCTGACAAATTCAATTTAAGTTGGTTTCATTATTTAAAGTTGATGAGAATCAGCACTATAGAAGAGCGAAACTTCTACGAGATAGAGTCTATAAAAAATAATAGACAAACTTGAAGTTTTTTTATTAGAATTAAGTAAAGGATATACCTTTATTGGCAGGCAAGTTCGTTTCACTTTTGATGAAAAACATTTTCGAGTAGATTTAGTTTTTTATAATCGATTATTACAATGCTTTGTGTTAATAGATTTAAAAATAGGAGAAATAAATCATCAAGATTTAGGGCAAATGCAAATGTATGTGAACTATTATGACCGTTATATAAAACTTAACACCGATATCTTTGTAAATAACGACAATCACAACAAGGATAATATGGGACTATTTCGAAGAAACAAAAATAACAATAAACCAGTAATACGCCAAATTATTGAGCTTACTGAAAGTAAAGCTAAGAAAATTAATATACATGAAATTCAATTTAGACGAATTGTAGCTTAGCACGAAGAAGAAAACACAACAATTGAGATATTCACAAATAATGTAACATGGAAGGCATCTACTATTGCCGAATTGTATAGACGTAGATGGGACATAGAGACTTTCTTCAAGAAATTAAAGCAGAACTTAAACGTAAAAACGTTTATAGGCACATCGGAAAACGCCGTGAAATCACAAATTGCCTTTTTATTTATCGCTTGATTATGTGATCAATACTATTAAGCCAATAGCTCAAAAAGCTGAAAGACCACCGCCTCAGCTAGATTTATGGACACCTAAACAGTTAAATTTATTTTAAAAAGAGGACTTTTTTTCTCAGCTTTATAAAACTACCTCTTAAAAACAAAGGAGGAAAGAGAATTTTTGCCTAAATTTGAAAAACTTTCGGATGAATGTGAAAAAAATGCAAAAAAAAAGATAAAAATAGAGAGTCTTATAAAAAAAAACTATATTTGCACAAAATTACAAAGGCTCCGTAGCATAATTGGATAGTGCACCTGACTACGGATCAGGAGGTTGGGGGTTCGAATCTCTCCGGAGTCACACAATAAAACATACGTAAAAAATAGAAGCCTGTATAATGCAGGCTTTTTTTGTGATGTTTTTGATACATTTAATAGACAAAAAGATTAAAATAAAAGAAAGTAAAAAAAACAACACATTTATTTTGGGTATTAAAAATAAAAAAAGTAGTTTTGCTCCTCAAAATTTTTTATATTAATTTAATAATTAAAAGTAAGCTGTATGATTAATCAGTATGAAACCGTTTTCATTTTAACTCCCGTTTTATCTGACTCACAGGTAAAGGAATCGGTAGAAAAATATGAGCAGCTTATAAAGGAAAATGGAGGTGAAATTATTCAAAAGCAATCGTGGGGGCTAAAAAAATTAGCGTATCCGATTCAGAAAAAAAACACCGGATTTTATTTCCTTTATGAGTTTAAAGCAAGCAGTGATTTTATTGACAAATTAACTGTTTTGTTTAAACGTGACGAGCGTGTTATTCGCAATTTGGTAGTTAAACTCAATAAACATGCTATTGCGTACTCCGAAAAGAAAAGAAATTTAGTAAAAGAAACCGCAAAAACAGAATAATTATGGCTCAAAATCAATCAGAAATTCGATATCTAACTCCTCCCTCGGTTGAGGTGAGAAAAAAGAAATACTGTCGTTTCAGAAAAAGCGGTATTAAATATATTGATTATAAAGATCCTGAATTTTTAAAAAAATTCTTAAACGAGCAAGGTAAAATCTTACCTCGCCGTATTACAGGAACATCTATTAAATATCAAAAGAAAGTTTCGGTAGCAATAAAACGTGCTCGTCACCTTGCATTATTACCATATGTAACGGACTTGTTAAAATAAAAGGATTATGGAAATTATATTAAAAAAAGATATACCAAAATTAGGATTAATAAATGACATAGTATCTGTAAAGCCTGGATATGGTAGAAACTATCTTATTCCTTTTGGATTTGGTATCCTTGCAACAGAATCTGCAAAAAAACAACATGCAGAGTTAATGAAACAACGTGCTCATAAAGAAGAGAAATTAAAAAATGATGCTCTTGAAATTGCAGCACAACTTGAAAAATTATCTCTTGTTATTGGAGCGAAAGCAAGTAGCACTGGAAAAATTTTCGGTTCAGTTAATACGATTCAAATTGCTGAGGCAATTGAAAAAATGGGTATTACTATTGACCGTAGAAAAATTGCTTTAAAAGATAATGCTATTAAAGAACTTGGTACTTATTCTGCAAAAGTTGTTCTTTATAAAGGGGTTGACGTTTCAATACCTTTTGAAGTGGTAGCTGAATAATACTATAAAAAATTCATTTAAAAACCCCTCATGTATTTTATATGTGAGGGGTTTTTTCTTTCTGAAATAATTTTATAGTAAAGATGTATTTGAAAAATAACATCAAATTATTTCTACATGTTTTTGTTCAATCCATCCTTGTGTTCCATCTTGTAAACGTATAGAATACCAACCATTACGCTCCTGAAGAATAAAAACTTTAACTCCTCCGTGTAACACTACTAATGCTTTTGATGAATGTGAAGGTTCGGTTCGTATTGATACTGCTGGTTCAATAAGTATGGCATATTCTCTGTTTTCCAATTCAGAATAACGCGACGAGGCTGAAGAATATGAAATTGCTGAAATACCTATACAAAACACACCAACAAAAAATCCTACTTTTTTAAGTGTTACAACAGGAGAAAGTAAAAAGACTAACAATCCAGTAAGAAATAAAATAAAACAAAATACGCTCAAAAACACCCATGTTTGTAATGAGAAATAACGATAAAATGAGGTGTATATTTTCTTAAAAAATCCTTGTCCTATTATATCAATTTTATCTACCTGCTGCGAGTGAGCATACGCAAGATTATGTGCAATATCAGCGTCTTTGGGATTTAATAAATATGCGCGTTCATAAAAAAGAATGGCATGGGCTATATCTCCTTTTTTAAAATATGCATTTCCTATATTATAAAATAAATCGGCACTTTCAAACCCTTCATCAATAAGTTGAGTATATACAAGTAACGCACTATCATATTGTTGTTGTTCGTATAATTTTTCGGCATAAAACAGCGATTCATTTGCTTGCAATACATTTACAGCCAATAACATGTAAGCAAAAACAACACAAGTAATAATTCTTTTCATCTGTTTCATTTTCATTTATTTAACATTTTGTTCAAACACACGAATACATTCAGAAGCACGAGTATATAATTTTTCTTTTTCTTCGATATGTGGATTTGGAGAATAGCGAGCAAGTTCGCATTGTTCTATAATGGTAATTAATTCTGAAATATGTGTTTCTTGAACATTTTTTTGTTGTAAAAAATCAATAATTGTATCTTTATTTAATTCAGCAAGAGGAATTGTATATTTATCGGCAATATAGCCCCACAACGCCTGTGCTATTTCATCGTAATATTGTGCATCTTCGCCATTTTGCAAACAAATACGTGCTTGTTTTAATCGTTTTCGCGATTCTTTATTGGCACGGCGTGTACGAACTCGTGCAATATCTTGATTTTGTTTGATTTGATTTCTTCGCAACAGAATAAATAACAATGCACACATACTTGGCACAATAAACCACGCATAATATGCTCGTGTCCCAAATAAAGATTTTTGCGGACGCTCTACTGTAACATTACTTGTTTTAATATAGCGAATATCATTTCCAAGATAGCGAACTTCTTCTTTTTGATTTGAGAAATTAGCAACAGAACCTGCGGCTTGATTATGCGAACGATTTACAACAATTGGTATTTCAGGAGCAACAGCGGTAGCATACGTTTTATCCTTCACATTAAAATATGAAAACCGAAACGAAGGAATTGTGAAATTTCCTTCATGACGAGGAATAATAATGTATTCGTATGTAACGCTTCCCTTATCGCCATATGCTGTTGGTGTAACATTACGAGTAACTTTAGGGTCATACACTTCAAAATCTGAAGGAAACGAAATAGATGGTGCTTGTAGTAATGAAATATTTCCCGTTCCCCGAACGGTAACACGATAGGTAAATGCATCATTTTGCGATACTTCTTTTGCATCTGTGGCACATTGAACTGAAAAATCTCCAACTGCTCCTTCAAAGTTCGAAGGCTTATTTGCTGGTAAAGGTTTTACCTTAATTGTAATAGGTTTGCTTGCTACAACCTTTCTTTGTTGATCGTATTGCAATCCCCAAAAACCACGAGAAACAGGAATCATAACATTACAATCAACTTCAAAAGGGGCAATTACAATATCGCCCGAACGCTGTGGAAACACTACCATTTTTTTAAATAATACTGAACTATATTCTTGTCCTTGTATTACTTCACGTTCGTACTGTAAACTTTGCGGAGCTTCAATATCTTGTTTGTAAAACCCAGAAAATTCAGGATATGAGTGATTATTAAGTGAAATACGCTGTTTTGTATAAAGTTTTAATGAAACATATATCGCTTCGCCCACATATGCCGTGGTTTTGTTTACCGCCACTCGTACAAATACATCATCGTGAGCTACAAGATTTTGCGAACTTGCTTGTTGTTCTTTTGTAGTTTGATTTGAAGCCGCATTTTGTTGTGCTTGTTGTTGTGCTTGTTGTTTTGCTTGTTGTTTTGCTGCTGTTGATTCTACCACTTGAATTTCATGTGCTCTTGTTTTATATGGCCGTCCATCAACCTGCACCTTTGCTGGCTGAATAGTAACAGAGCCTGCTTGTTTAGCCCGATAATAATACGTTTCGGAAAGTTCATATTCTGTGGTAGTGCGACCATTTACAATAGACATGCTGCTGCTTTGTCCACGTTGCGGACCACTTACAAGTTCAAGGTCTTTTGCTGGGAATATTTCAAAACCTTTTTCGGGCGATGCATTTACACGATACACAACGCGAAACACCTCGCCAAGTTCAACAACAGTAGGAGCTTCAACAGTAAAGTTAACTTTTTGTGCACTAACAGTTACGATACTACCCATACATACCAAACAGGTATATAAGAATGTGCGAAATAGAGAATATACGTATCCTTTCATAATTACCAATCTTTTTCTACCGTAGAATGTTTAGATTTTTGACTTTTTTGCTGTTGCAATTTTATTTGCAATTCTTTGTCTTTATCTTCAATAGCACGCAATAACATTTCTGCTTCCATTGTTGAAATTTGTCCTTCTTTTTGTTCCTCAGTATTTGCATCATTTATTTGAGAAAAACCACCTTCACGACTTTCATCATCATCTTGTTTTTCATCATCATCTTGTTTTTCATCATTTTTTTGATGCTCATTTTTTTCATCGCCATCATTATTTTTCTGTTCATCAGAAGCACCTGAGGAAGAATCATCTTGTTGCGAATCTTCGCCATCTTTTTCATCTGATTTTTGTGATGAATCTTTCGTTTCAGAATTGTCTGAAGAGTCGGATTGCTCTTGTGTGGCTTGTTGATCATCTCCCTCAGTACCTGAATTTCCGTCATTGTTTTGATTTTGATTGCCCTCTTCGTTTTGCTCGTCATTATTAGGATTTTGACATTGATGCGGAGGTTCATCTTCGGGTTTTATTAAATTATATAATTCCGATAAACGTGCATCATTTTCGTATATTTCAAGAGCACGTTTTACATGGAAAAACGCATCATTTTTTTTATTTTGAATATAAAGAGTACTTGCCTCATTAAAATAATCAAGTGATGATTTTTGAGAAAACACAAAACTATATAAGCACACAAAAAGTACAATCAAAATATGTTTCATTTTTTATTGTTTTTTATTGTTATGATTCATAAAAATAGTTGCTATTTCGGAAACATATTGCACATATTCACCAAAATGTTCATATAAAGATTCATCTTTACTGCCTGCATTTTTCAATAATTCAGCTGCTTCAACAAATTTGTATTGCATTACCAATTCGTCAGCTTGTTGTTTTATTTGCAAAATATATTCATTTGGAATGTCTTTCTCATCTTTATCTTTAGAGTCGTCAGTTTCATTATGATTTTTAGATTTTTGTTGCTCATCAAATTTTATTTTTGCATACGCATAATTATAGCGAGCATCATCATCAAGAGGATTTAAAAGCAGTGCTTTTTTATATGCAAGCATTGCATTTTGATACTGTTGTAATTGCACAAAACTGTTCCCAGCACCGTAGTACGTTTCGGCTTGTAATACAGAATCGGATTGCAATTTTGCTGCACGGAAAAACGCTTCACTTGCAAGCATATATTTTTCGGCATTATATAAAGCAGATGCAAAATTAAACCACGCATCAAACGAAGTTGAGTCTAAAATAAGAGCATGTTTATAAAGAGTGGCAGCACTCCTAAAACGGGCAGAATCATATAATTGATTTCCATTATTGATATAAGGACGAATATCAACATTTTGTCCGAACACCAATCCAGTAAAACATATGCCAATAATACTTCCTATAAAATACTTCATATAAAATATATTTACGATTCGTAATCTGTTACAGCTCGTTCCTGAATAACCTCCTTAGCAAATGCAACAACTTTTTGATGTTCAGGATGTATAGCATATGCTTTTAAATCGCTCCATGAGCTAAATTTAGAAATAAGCACCACATCCATAGAATCTTGTGGAGAACTACTGTTTTTCACACCCACTTCAAAATATTTAATTTCTTGAATACATGCAGGTAAAGCGTTCAGCATATCAGCAAATTTTTGAATATTTTGTTGTTTTATATCTTCAGAAGCTTCATTTTTAAAGCTCCACATCACAATATGTGTAATCATACTATATTTATTTAAAAAGTGAAAATTTCTGTGCGTATTTATTTTTTTTATCTAAAAGCAAACTTTCAAGAATTAAAAAAAGCAGTGCAAATGCAATAAAATATTGATATTTCTCATCAAATTCGCTGTATTTTTTTGTTTCAAATTCATTTTTTTTCATAGCAGTAATTTCATCAATAGCTGGATTAAAATCAGCACGTGCATATATTCCGTTGCCAATTTTAGCTATTTCTTGCAAAAGATTTTCGTTTAATCGCGTTGTAACCACTCTTCCAGATTTATCTTGCATAAACGATTTTCGTCCGTATGCATCTTTATAAGGAATTGGTGCACCTTCAGGATATCCCATTCCAACAGTATGAATGATTATTCCCATTTCATTTGCACGTTTAGCTTGTACAATAGCCTCCTCTTCGTGGTCTTCGCCATCGCTAATTAACACAATAACTTTTCCAATAAGTGGATTATCGGTAAATGAACGAATAGCCCGTTGAATAGCAGTACCTACCGAAGTTCCTTGTTTTCCAATAAAATCAGTTTTTATAGTATGCACCATCATTTTAGCCGATGCAATATCAGTAGTGAGCGGCAGCAAAGTATAGGCATCGCCAGCAAACACCACAACAGAAATTTTATCATTATCAAGTTTATCAATCAATTTTTGCGTTTGCATTTTAGCACGTTCAATTCTATTTGGTTTTACATCTTCGGCACGCATACTGTTTGAAACATCAAATAACACAACAACCTCAACACCTTTTTGTGTAACTTCTTGCAATTTTAGTCCAAATTGCGGACGTGCAGCAGCAAACACAAGCATAACAAGTGCTACACTAAGTAACACAAACGATACAATAGGTTTTGTATTAGACATATCTGGAAGCAAAACACTAACAAAGCGAGCATCAGAAAGCTTGCGTAATTTTCTTTTTTTATTACTATATGCCACTATAAACAATAGCAACAATATAGGTAATCCATAAAGCAACCAAAAATATTCAGCATGAGCAAAAGCAAAATTTGATTCATTCATATCTTAAGGAAAACGTTTACAAATTGTATATTTTAATATCATTTCTATACCCAACAAGGCTATTGCAAGCAATACGAAGAAAACATATTCTTCTTGTTTTGTTGTAAAAGTAATATCTTCGATTTTTGTTTTTTCAAGAGCATCAATTTCTTTATAAATATCTAACATTTCTTGATTATTCGTAGCACGATAATATTTTCCACCTGTTACATCTGCAATTTTCCGCAACGAAACCTCATCAATATCTGAATCTACATATTGAATTTGCGTACCAAATGGCGTTTGCACAGGATACGGAGCTTTTCCACGCGAGCCAACACCAATTGTATATAATCGAATACCCTCATTTTTAGCTAATTCAGAGGCGGTTATAGGATCAATATCACCTCGATTATTAACACCATCGGTAAGTAAAATTACCACTTTACTTATTGCAGAGCTTTCTCGTAAACGACTCACAGCCAGAGCGATTCCCATACCAATAGCAGTACCATCTTCTATCATTCCTGTTTTAACTTCATCAAGTAAATTTACCAAAGTAGTGTGGTCGGTTGTAAGCGGACATTGCGTAAAACTTTCGCCACTAAAAATCACCAATCCTATTCTATCTTGCGGTCGAGAATTAATAAAACGCGCTGCAATATCTTTTGAAGCCTCAATTCTATCAGGCTTTAAATCACGAGCGAGCATACTTCCAGAAATGTCGAGAGCCAACACAATGTCAACACCATAACTTGTTGAATCTGCAAATGTGTCTATAGATACAGGGCGAGCTAAGGCAATAATAAGAGCAGCATACGCAAGTGTTCTAAACACAATAGGAATATGCATACTATATTTTGCAATTCCATTTTGAACTCCTTCAAAATCAGAAATCATTGTAACATTAACATGAGCACGTTTTGTATGCGAATACACATACCATATAAGTAATGGAATAATGCCCAAAAGTCCCCACAAAACAGCAGGGTTTTCATACACAAATGTTCCGTTTATACTTTTTACTATCGTTTCTATCATATCACATTTTTAACTTTCAGAAACAACTACATCTGCAACACATATAAGCGAACGAGTAATAGACATATGCACATCAACCGATTGTTTATTAGGCGTATGTTTCGCAAATTTCACCAAATCAGCTTCATCTGCAAAAGCACGTAAATCGTTGAGTTGCTGTACAGAAAGACGATCTGTTGCTGATAATTCCGCAAGCATTTCATCACTCGTTTTTTCAAACAACTGCACCGATAAAACCTCCTCAAAATACAGACGTAAAATATCAAACAATTCGGTATAATGTTGTTTATATTTGTGCTGAGCACACAATTGTTTCTGTTCTAATTCATCAATTGCTTGCAAGGCACGTTCATTTGGAGATAATTGCACTACTTTTTTCTGTGGTTTTTCAACTATAGGACGATTTTTCCAATAGCGTTTTATAAACACAACAAGCAGCACACTCACTATGCAAATAATAAGAATGAGAAAAACCTTTGGTGCCCAATCACGCCATGTGTAAGTAACTAATTTAATAGGTTTTATATCGTTAATTGCCCGAGTTGTATCAACTACAGGCATTTGAATTGAGAGCGTAAGCGGATTTGACCACACAGTATCGTGTTCAAACATACTATACGGACCAGCACGAAATGAAATTGAACCCGGTTCAAAACGCGTAATATAATACGTGCATAAAAGTTCCGTAAAATCTGAATCTTGAAAAATTGTATCGCATGTAGGAGTTTCAAGTATATCAAAATCTTTTAAAAAACCTGTTTTGTTATCAGGAAATATAACATCTTGATTATGTGGCACTAATAATTTTACCGAAAGTTTTGTTTTTTGTGCAAGCATAATTTCAGCAGAATCAAGTTGAGCCACACAACGATTATCTTGTGCATACAAGCTTATTGAAGATAAACAGAGTAATAACAAAAAAAACTGTTTCATAGCATTAGCGTTTTTTAAATAATTGCATAAGAGGTACCACATAATCTTTATTTGGCTGTACCGCAATATTATCAACACCTGTACGCACAAACGTATATTCTAGTTTTTGCATACGCAACGTATATTGTTCTTGTATTTTTGTACGCACTGATTTTTGAGCAGTATTTACCCACATTTCTTTACCCGTTTCAGCATCACGCACACGTACAAGTCCTATATTAGGTACTTCATATTCCAATTCATCAAATACACGAATAGCCATTACATCGTGTTTTTTATTTGCAATTGAAAGTGAATCATATAGGGGGGTGGTATCGGCAAAATCAGAAATAAGAAATGCTGTACATCGCCGTTTTATAGCATTTGTAAAAAACTGCAAAACATGAGGAATATTAGTTCCTAAAGATTGAGGTGAAAACTCTAAAATTTCACGAATTACCCGCAATATATGTTTCCGTCCTTTTTGCGGAGGAATAAATTTTTCCACCACATCAGAAAAAAGAATCACCCCAATTTTATCATTATTTTGCATTGCAGAAAACGACAACACCGCAGCAATTTCGGCAATATATTCACGCTTTGTTCTCATGCGAGAACCAAGAGATTGCGAACCACTCATGTCTATTAAAAGCATAACTGTAAGCTCGCGTTCCTCTTCAAATACTTTTACATACGGTTTATTAAAACGTGCGGTAACATTCCAATCAATATCTCGAATTGGGTCGCCGTACTGATATTCACGGACTTCGCTAAACGCCATACCACGTCCTTTAAAAACGCTATGATATTCACCGGCAAATATATTTTTAGAAAGCCCTTTCGTTTTTATTTCAATTTTTCGTACCCGTTGTAATAAATCACCTGTTTCGAGCATAATTACACCTTTTTAGGGAACATCAACAACATTTAAAATAGACGTAATTATTTCTTCGGTACTCACATTTTCTGCTTCAGCCTCATACGACAATCCTATTCGATGACGCATAACCGCATGACACACAGCACGTACATCTTCGGGAATTACATAGCCTCTTCGTTTAAGGAATGCATATGATTTTGCAGCTTTTGCCATACTAATACTTGCCCGTGGTGACCCTCCGTATGAAATCAAATGAGAAAGCTGCCCTAAATTATATTCCTTTGGATTACGACTTGCAAAAATAATATCAACTATATATTTTTCAATTTTCTCGTCCATATACACCTCAGAAACAACATTTCGAGCTTTTAAAATATCGTTTGGCGTAAGTATTTTTTTTGCTTTCGGAAATTCTGACAATAAATTTTGACGAATAATTAATTGTTCCTCATTTTTTTTAGGATAATCAATAATCACCTTGAGCATAAAACGGTCTATTTGAGCTTCGGGCAAAGGATACGTTCCTTCTTGTTCAATTGGATTTTGCGTAGCCATTACCAAAAACGGTTCTTGAAGTTTATAGCTTTCGGCACCAATAGTAACTTGCCGTTCCTGCATAGCTTCTAACAAAGCACTTTGTACTTTAGCAGGTGCACGATTTATTTCGTCAGCTAAAATAAAATGGGCAAAAATAGGTCCTTTTTTTACCACAAACTCTTCGTTTTTTTGACTATAAATCATAGTACCTAATAAATCGGCAGGTAGCAAATCGGGTGTAAATTGAATTCGGCTAAACGAGGCATCAATTGTTTGGGCCAGTGTTGTAATTGCCAACGTTTTTGCCAAGCCAGGAACACCTTCTAAAAGAATATGACTATTTGAAAGGAGTCCAAGCAAAAGCCCTTCTATTAAAGATTTTTGCCCCACAATAACGCGAGACATTTCAGCATACAAGAGTTCTACAAATGCACTTTCTTCTTTTATTTTTTCATTTAATCGGAGAATATCAACCGATGCATTTTCTTGTGATAGTTTCATTTCTTCCATACACATAGTATTTTTAAATATGATTTTGATTCATTTTTAAAATTTGATTCGAAGGTAAAAAAATTATTGAACAATCACAAAACATGTGTTTTTTTTTATTATTGTATAAAAATGTATGTTTTTTTTATCATTCCGTTAGGTGGGGAACTGTAAATTCAATTAGTAAATGTTACATTATTTGTGAATATCTCAATTGTTGTGTTTTCTTCTTCGTGATAAGCTACAATTTGTCTAAATTGAATTTCATGTATATTAATTTTTTTAGCTTTACTTCCAGTAAGATGAATAATTTCATCAAGCAAAACATGTTGATCTTCATCTTCTGGTAATTCGAGTTCCTTTACTACTTCATAAACCGTATTGTCCTTTATTCTTGTTACAAAATAAT
>Ga0265293_10011367_pt1 | contig 12136 bp, 13 predicted proteins | sample Munlanlewell138R_FD_192505 | JGI IMG/M metagenome (GOLD analysis project Ga0265293, IMG submission 192505) | Leachate microbial communities from a municipal landfill in Southern Ontario, Canada - Leachate well 138R | ecosystem: Engineered > Solid waste > Landfill > Unclassified | place: Canada... | reverse complement strand
GCCCGACAGCACGAGCCATACGCACCAGATTCCCTGGGAGGGCGGTGGCAACGCGCACAACAACGTCCAGCCCTCGGTCGTCGTCAACTGGGTGATCTGCGTTGCGTCTGGCCCAGGGAACTTCGGGTGACCGCTTGGTTGCGAGCTCGAACCAGGTTAAAATAGAGTCGATCAAGAAGGAGCTGCGCCCATGAGCCTGCAACGGCCAACGCTACAAGGACAGAAGGGCTACAACCCGAAGGGCCTCGGCCCGGGAGTGAACCACCCCTACGGCTACTCCGCGGGCTACCGGGGCGGGCTGGTGAAGCACAACGGCCAGGACTACTTCTGGCTGAGCGAGGCGTCCGCGCGCAGCCTCGGTATCACCGTCAACGAGTCGAAGAACGTCTACCCGCCCAAGGCGGGGACGGTCTACCCCGTGGACAGCCCAGGGCTCGGCATCGGCGCCTACATTCAACTCGACTCGTCCACGCGCATGTACTTCTGGCACCTGGAGCGGCGCATCTACAACGCGCCCCGCCACCTGGAGCCGCGCGACCGGCTCGGCATCATGGGGAGCACCGGCTCGGCGACGAGCGAGATCCACCTGCACCTGGAGGTGCGGAAGGCCCCTTACCGCGACCAGGACCGTGTAGACCCGGAACCCTATTTCAAGGAGAAGCCCGTGCAGAATCCCCGCTCGCGTACCGTCCGCGGCTCAGTCCCGAAGGTGAACGGGCGCACTGCACCCACCACCAGCGCTGAAGTCCGTGGACAGGTGTCCGCGAACTACTCGATCGTGATGAACGCAGTACAGGCCGGTGAGCGCGTCACCGTGGACGGCGTGACGAGTACCCTCTGGTACCGCCGTTCCGCGGATAACCTCTGGTACGCGGGGGCGGCGTTTACGACGCGCTCCAACACCGGCCTGCCGGACGTCACGCCCAAGCCTCCGCCCCCGGCCCCGGCCCCCGAGCCACTGCCCCTGCCGGAGCTGGAGCCCGTGGAACCGGAGCCGGAGCCCGCGGAACCGGAGCCGGAGCCGATTGCGCCGGAGCCGGAGCCGATTGCGCCGGAGCCGGAGCCGATTGCGCCGGAGCCGGTCACGCCGGAGCAGGAGCAGGCCGCCGTGCAGCTCGCGCACGACCTCGTGACCGGGAAGCTCGAGACTGGCTCGATGGCCATCAGTCGGATTCGCACCCTGACCCCGCTCTTGGCCGGGCCAGTCATCGCGATCCTCGTCACCAACTTCCCCTCGATCGCGGACCTCCTGACTCAGGCTGCTCCCGGCTGGGAGGAGTTGATCACTGCCGGTCTCTCGGCCGCGCTCGGCTTCGGGTACTGGCAGCTCGCCCGCTGGCTCGGGAACCGCTGGCCCTTGGTCGAGAAGATCATGCTCGGCTCCAGCAAGCACCCCGTCTACCTGCCCCCGGCGGACTGATGTTCAACTGGATCAGCCTCCTCTTGGAGGACATCACCGCCATGCAGGTCGCCGCGTGGATCGCTCTCGTTATCGGACTCACCATCCTGGTACGGAAGATCTGGCGACCTCTCAAGCGTCTCATCAAGCTCACGGACGCTCTCTCCGAACTGCCCGAGTTCATCCCCACCCAGCGCGTGGAGATGCAGGCGCTCCGCCAAGAGGTCCGCGAGATCCACCACGAGGTCCACTACAATAACGGCTCGTCCGTCAAGGACGCCGTGGGCCGGATCGAAACGGGCGTCGCGAGGATGCACGAGAAGTTCGAAGATCGGCTCCGTGAGATCGATGAGCGAACCCAACCGAACCCCCTCCGAAAGGACTCTAAATGAACACCGAGAACTACGACTCCGTGGACGGCATCGTGTGCCCCATCGATCCGCAGGAAGCGCTCCTCTGCGAGAGCTGCCAGTAGGCACCCCGTTTGGCCCCGTCGCGGGGCATAATGGAGATAGCCAGTAACTAGAAGCGAGGCGCAGATGTCCATGCCGTCCCCGACCTCCAAGGGAGGGTGGTTCACGAGCGCGCTCAACCAGATGCGCGGGCAACGGGCTGCACAGTCCGTTGCCCCGCAGCAGGTGCAGCGCGGCCAGGGCGCGCCCGCGTCCGACGAGGGGCGAGGGTTGATCGGCCTCCTCACGAACGCCCCCGCCTGGGTAGAGCGTCAGCGAGAGTACACGCAGGAGCAGACTCGTCGAGAGCAACAGCAGGCGGTAGGGCTCCGAGAAGAGCGAGATCGCACCGCAACTTCGGAGGCTGTCAATGCTCGTGACCTCTTCACCAGTGCTCTCGGCGAGGGGAACAACGAGTGGCGCGAGCTCTCGGCGGAGGAGTACTACGGCCTCAACCCCGCGCAGCAGGCGGCGATCGACGCGAACACCCTCCTCCGCACCGCGATCGAGGCCGACCTGGCGGGGAGTGGCTCGGGGGATGCCGATTACCACGCACGGGTAAACCGAATCTTCGGGGAAGAGGGCGGGAGCGACACCTACGCTCCTCGCACGATCGCGGCGCTCGAGCTCCTGGGTTACGAGTCGCCGGTGAACGACCTCGACAACTTCCTGAACACGAGCGCCCTCGTGAACGATCGCGACCTCGCGCTCGTCGAAGACCTCACGACCCCGATGCTCAACTACTCGGGGTCGGCAGGACCCCAGCTCCAGGACCCTGAGGAGGCCCGTCGCCACACCGCAAACAGCCTGGCCCGCGGCGCTAGCTCGGCGCTGAGCGAGACGCTGGCGCGAGGGCAGACCCTCCTCAACCACCTGCGCACCGTGGATTCTGACCTGTTCGGCATCCCCGACGCTCTCCCTCCGGGCTTCAACCCCGCAGTTGGCGGTGACATGCCGCGCCTCATGGACACGCTGTATCACGGTGCGCTCATGGACGAGTTCACTGATAACAACCAGTTCCGAGTCTTCGTGGACGAACTCCAGTCCACCTACCAACTCCGCAATGAGGACATCTACCAGTACCTCGACGCTCGCCTCCGTAGCCAGGCTCGACAGGGCTTCCCTGAGGGTGCACTGGACGAGGCGACCTTCCGTAGCCGCTGGTTCGAGGGAGGCAACTAATGTTCGGCTGGCTCGAAGACCTGCTCCGCCCCGCCGCGGCCAAGATCGCGGCACCCGCCTCTGACTGGAACACGGCGCCGATTTCGCGGCACCCGAATACGGCTCCTGGTAGTAAAGCTAGTGGCAAGACTACAGGCGGTACTCTCGGCTGGTTTGATCCCGGTAACGGGAAGTCCGGGAGCGTCCTCTCCAACGGGACGCCCCTAGGCGGCGGCGGCGGGGGCTGGGACGCGACGCTCGCGGCAGCGAACGCAGCAGGCCGCGCCGCGTCCCAGCGGCAGAACGACAACACCCGCGCCCTCGCGGACGCCCAGTTCAAGCTGCTCTCCAGTTTCGCCTCGCAGCGCGACTCCAAGCTCGGGAACATCCAGCGAGCCCTCGACACCTCTGACGCGGTACTCCTCGGGAACTACGGGACTGCGCTCGGCAACCTGCGCGGGAGTCTCTCCGATAACGACAAGGCTGAGTCCGACGAGTCGTTCTCGAACATTGCGAACGCAGTGCGCGAGCGCAGTGACCTGCTCTCCCAGGTCTCCTCGCAGGGAGCGGGGGAGACGGACGTGCTCCGCGCTCAGCTCCAGTCGCTCCGCAACTACAACGCGAACCAGAGCGAGATTAACCGGGCGTTCTTCGACACTCTCCGCTCGGTGAACACGTCGATCGACTCGCTCAACCGAGACACGGGGACTAGCCGTGCGAACCTCTGGCAGCAGGCGGAGGCGGACCGCGAGCAGGCGATGGCGAACTACAACAACCAGATCGCCGACACCTGGACCCAGATCCTCAACATCGAGAACGCGAACACGAACGTCAATAGCGACTCGAGCGTGGCGTACAAGAAGAAGTACGGCAGCGCTGCCGACGAGGCCGCGAAGGCAGCCGCGCAGTCTTACGAGCGACAGGGACTCCCGTCTAACTGGCTGAACTGGGCGGGCCGGGGGAGTGCGGAGGAGCGTGCCCTGGCGAGCTCGAACCGCGCCGCGACCGTCAACCTCGGCGTCCCCCTGAAGGCGCCGGAGGGCGCGACCCTGAGGAACTGGTGAGGCTATGAACCCCGACGTAACTCTGACCCTGCGGGACGCGGTGGACGAGGTCCTCGGCCTCCTCACGGGGTTGGACCTGTCCTACCACCACCAGGTAGACCGCTTCCGCGCGGTCACTCGGCAGATCAACCGCGCCCTGCGCGCCAACGCCCTGGAGAAGAACTGGAGCTACTACAGCTCTCTTGAGGACGTGGGTCTCGTACACGCGGGGGACCAGTCTGTGGAGCTCCGCCCCACGGTGCGCCCTCGCCTGATCAACGACGACGCGGTGCGCCTGGTCGCCAAGGACGGTCAGCCCGTTGTCTGGGCGTACTTCCTCCCCCGAGACGCGCTCCACAAGTACCCGGACCGGCGAGGTCTCTGGGTCGCACACACCCGCTCCACCCTGCTCTTCTCGCGCCCGTTCTACCGGCACGAGGACGGGCTGCGGATCATGGTGCCCGTGATGCGCGAGCCTCGGATGTTGCGGATCCCCGTGTTGACTGATGGACACGGCGACCCGCTCCCGCCGGACGAGGAGATCCTCGACCAGCCGGTGGACTTCGACTACCCTGACGTGATCATCCTGCGAGCCGCGTTCTACTACGCGCAGACGGACCCGATCATGCAGCCCCGCGCGCAGATGCTGGAGGCCCAGTACAAGGACTTGATGTACCAGCTCGTCTCGCGCGAGGACGAGCACACGGACGCGCCGTACCTCAACGACTTCTTCCTGCCGATCCAGGGTGACCTTCGCGGCGGGAGTGGCGCTCAGTGGGGGACGCGCCACCCGCACTCCGACGAGCGAGGCTAACGATGGCGCAGCCGAAGGGGCCTGCAGCTCCGATCGACCGCCCCCTGGCGAAGGCCTATCTTCGCGAGTTCAAGGGGTGGAGCACCGCGTACTCGCCGGGGCTGAGTGACCCTACGAGCCTGCGGATTATGGAGAACGTCTCCATCACCCCTGAGGGAGCGGCCCGCGTGCGGCCCGCCATCCGTTCCGTCTTCACCGAGAACGTATGGCTGAACACCACTTACTCCGCGCAGATGGTCGGCGGGTTCGAGCACTTCTTCCTCAACGACGGGACGAAGGCGCTCCTCTTCGCGGCGCGCCTGAGCACGGGAGTCGTGGCCTTCAAGGTCGCGGTGTACAACAGTGCGACGGCGCGCTACGATATCCGTAACCTCACGGACGCGGGGGTGGACTTCGCGATCCCGCAGGGCGAGGCGACCCTGAACTTCTCGAGTGCGACCACGTTCGTCAAGTACCTCCAGATCGACAACAAGATTTTCGCGCTGAGCAATGCTGGCGAGGCACTGCGCCTCTTCAACGTCGGAGCGGATAAGCGCGCCAAGCGGATCACTCCGATCACAGTCCCCGACTGGGACTCGGGTGACGCGCTGACGGTGGTCCACCCCGACGCAGCGTGGATTAACTCGGCGAGCAAGACCACCATTCCGGCGGCGGAAACCCCGACCGCGGACACCCTGATCCAGGGCGGCTCCTCGCCGACGAACGAGTTCAGCTTCGGGTACTACTACACCTTCGAGAACGAGGTGGGGGAGAGCGCTGCGAGTCAGACTACGATCGTAAAGGCGAGTCGCGGCTGGAGCCAGTGGCGCTTCTTCGCGCCCGACTCCAGCGGCAACCCCACGACTACCAGTGTCACCGACCCCAAGATGGCGATGGATCAGCTCGTGGCGATCCTCCCTCAGGCGGTCTTCGACGCTGCGATCCTCCAGGGGGCCGTGCGCTGGAACCTCTACATGTTCACCTGGAGCGACCAGGCGCCCGTCCCGCCCGAGGGCGTCCTGGTCGGAACTCGTGACCTGACGGAGAGCCCGACCCGCGAGACCCACGGGTGGATCCAGAATACTGCCGCGATCGACGTGAGCTCAGTGAACTCTCCGCTCCCGACCGCAGAGAACCGGTTCAACTACTCCGATCCCTCCAACGCAGGGCAGGGTCTCGTGGCGGGTGATCGGCTCGTTCTCGTGAACGACCGACAGGACGGGGCGCTGATTCGCTGGAGTAGCAACCAGGTCGGGGAGTACACGAACTTCTCACCCTCGCGCGGAGGCGGTTTCAAGACTCTGACGAGCGGTAACCTCCACATCCCGGTCAGCGTGAAGCTCTGGCAGAACCCGCAGTCAGTGGACACGATCACGATCCTCTGCTCCGGGGTAGACGGGTACTCGACCGCCTACTACATGGCCCCCGCGGAGGTCACGGGGCAGAGCGGCTCGACCGTCATCATGGCCTTCGAGGAGACTACTGCGACCCCTGGGACTGTGAGTCCCTACGGTGTCGAGGTGCTCAACAACGCACTCTACCACCCGCTCGACACCGAGCTCATGAAGAGCACGGCGAGCAACTACAACATCAGTCACACGACGATGACGGACGACATCGCGAACAAGTGGCTCTGGCTCCTCGACAAGCACAAGATCGTGAGCAGCCAGTACGACAACAAGCTGTACTACCTCGTGCACAATCCTGAGGGCCGCCCCCTGGAAGAGGGCTGTAACGGGAACGAGGTCTGGGTCTACGATACCTCTAGTGAGAGCGGGACTTGGAGCCGCTGGCTCGTCCAGGGGATTGCGCTCTCTAAGCTGGAGGTCGGAGGTCGCCTCCACATGGCGATCGCTAAGCCTGAGGCGATCTTCGTCTTTGACGATATCCTCGCCCTCGACGACTGCAGCACTCGACCCGACGGTCGTGCGATCCCCTGGCAACTCGAGACGAACACGCAGGGCGTGAACCGTGCGCACGACGCCTGGGCGCACCTCCAGCAGGTCAGCCTACACCTGGGTGACTTTCAGGGGACGTTCGAGTATGGCATCCGCGGCTGGGACGTGAACGGCAAGCCCGTGGAGATTAGCAAGATCTGGCACCAGATGCAAGACCCGCCCCTCGAACCGAACCCGATGCCCTACGACATCGAGGACTTCCTGCGAGTCGCTCGGGACCTGCGCGAGTGGTTCTTCTTCGCCCGCTCGCGCGAGGACGAGCTCGGTGAGCCACTCGGGAGTCACGGGCAGATCAACCTGGTACAGTACCGCTTCACTCAGGCGAGCGTCAACGTGGGCTACGAGTTCGGCTCGGTGCAGACGAACGAGTATTACCAGGCGACCCTCGGAGGTACGACCGCCTACGACAACGGGATCCCGTACTCCTACATCGACGTGCGTCGCCCCTAGTTGCGCGACCCGTCGCAAACCCGCTATAATCGTAGTTAGGCACTTTACCCTACCTACGGAGGCACACATGGGGCAGGCTGACAAGGCGGCTCTCTGGCGGGAGTTGAAGGAGGCCGGGGTCGAGTTCCCCCTCCACTACCGCGAGTACACGACTGACGAACTCCTCGCGATTCGCAACAAGCTCGTCGCGGAGAACGACGCGGGGGATGGTGAGGCGGCGCCGGAGTCGCGCCACTACCTGCCGCAGGATCTCCCGCGGTCCGACGAGGCCGACGAGTTGGCGGGGCTCCGTCAGAACACGCACTCTGCCGACGAGCCAATCCGCGTGGACAGCAACGGGCTGATCTGGTACCAGGACGAGGTTCGCAAGGCCGCCTTCGCGAAGCCGCGAGGTCGCCGCCTCCTCAAGTACCGGAACACCGGAACCAAGTCCGTCACCGTCAAGTCCGGCGACTACACGGAGACCTTCGAGATGCCGGGGGAGGGGCGAGGGATCAGCGAGGCGCGGATCACTCTCCCGTCGCACCAGGAGGGTATCTACCGCGACCCCAAGCTCCCGTTCCGCATCTACGTCTACAACGATCGGCGGGGCTTCGACTTCTTCGAGGTGCAGGCGTTCTACGGGGGCGAGGACCTCGTCCCGATCGAGATCAAGCGGGTCTACGTCGGCAGTATTCTCTGCTACGACATCCGTACTACCATCCGGGCTATCCAGAGCGAGTACCGCGAGCGCGTGCTCCAGAAGGGCAACTGACCATGACCGACATTCAGAACGAAAACGAGACTCTCTCGGAGGCCGAAGAGGCTCTCATGAACGAGTTCCGCGAGGCGCTCGAGACCCCGACCCTGACCCTCCTGGACACCTGGAGCAATCTCCTGGGGAACATCGAGGGGGAGCGCGAGAGCCGAGTCAGTCCCGCCCTCGCGAACAAGATCACGACCGTGTGGCCGAAGATGTCCTTCCAGGACGTTCCGCGCTACTTTGCGGCGTACTACGACCACATGGAGCTGCTGCGCGAGGACCTCCTCGACATCATCGCGGAGAACCCGGAGGCGCTTGAGCACGTCGAGGACGACATGGAGTTCAACCACGAGCTCTATCTCGAGCTGCTGTACCGCTGGCAGGTGCGCATCGGGATCTGGGAGCACGAGTGGGACGCCGCGGCCGAGGACTCGCACATCAGCATCGCCGCCATCGCGGACTCGACCTCGTTCTTCGTCGGTCCGCAGGGGCTCGTCGAGCACCTGACGGCGGCGGGCTTCAACTTCACTGACGAGGAGCGCGCCGCGCTGGAGCAGCGCCTCGTGGAGGCGCGGGAGGCGCTGTGATCGACGATGACGAAGGAACCACGACTGAGGGCGTCGAGCTCTCGCCTAGCCCTGACTCAGCGTTTTCGGCGCTCATGGACATCTTGGCGCCTGAAGAGGGTTCAGAAGGCGCGGGAGAGGGCGGAGGCGAGACTGACGCTCCTGGACTCGGAGGTCCGGCACATCCTGCTCCGGCAGAAGGAGCTGGAGCAGACGATGGCGGCGCTGCAGCACCGGCTGACGGAACTGAGCCCGAGCCCGGAGGCAGCGATCCTGCCAGCGGAGCCCCCGCCGAGCCCGGAGCTGGCGCAACTCCTGCGTGGGAAGCCGACGCTGCCAGTTATGATCAGAACTGGGCCGACGTCCTCGGAGGACTAGAGACTCGGCAGTCAGAGGAGTTCCAGGCCAGTTCGCTCGCAGAGGTGCAGACGGAGTACCCTAAGTACTTCGACGCCCTCCAACAGCACCCGCGGATGCTCGTCAACAAGGAGGTCCCTAGCCTCACCGGAGAGGGGATGGAGCGGCTCCGCGACTCTGCCGACGCCGCCGAGTGGCAGGAGGCCGTCAAGCTGCACCTGCTGCAGGAGATCAAGGACCGCACCAGTCGCAAGATGGACGACGTGCGCCCGATGATGGAGACCCTGCACTCGGCGGTCAAGCTGTTCCAGGACAACTCCGATCTCGTCCCCGGCGCGAAGCAGTTCGACCAGGAGCTCGCAGAGCGCTTCGTCACGATGGCGGCCCCGTACGAACTGCGCGTGGAGGGCAAGCTGAGCGGGTACACGATCCCGGTGCAGCCGCTCGTCAACCAGATCCGCTCCGAACTCGCGGCCCAGCGAGGCGCGGCGGCGGTGACTCCGACGGCACAGCAGCAGCGGGCAGCCGAACAGCAGCGTACCCCGCAGGGTCAGTTCGCAGCTCCCGCCGAGGTCGCTCCGCAGGCGGGGATCCCGAGCAAGGCAGGGGGCGCTGCGGACGAGCCGGAGGACTTCTCCACGCTCTTCGGCACCATCGGACTGCCGGGACTGCGGATCTAGCATGGACTTCGGAGGCGCGCCACCCCCGGGCAAAGCAGGGATGGGTTGGGAAGTGATTCTCGGCCTCGCCCTCGTGGGGGTGGCGCTCCTTCTCATGACCCCGCTCGGCGACTTTATCTTCGGAGGCTAGGATGGCACAGTTCCCGGTGTTCTACCGACCCCGCCCGTACCAGGCGGAGCTCCACCAGATGTGGCGCAACAAGCGGATTGGGATCGCGGTCTACCCTCGCCAGTCGGGGAAGGACGTGGCCATGAGCATGGAGATGTGCGAGCGACGCCTTCGCTTCCCGAAGACGACGGGCGTGTACATCTCTCTCGACAACCCGATGATCCGCGACATCCTCTGGGACAAGACGTACCTCGATCCTGAGAGCCGACAGCACGTCCAGATGCTCCAGGACAACGTGCCGACCGACCTCGCGGACTGGAAGAGCACGGTGATGGAGGGGCGCTTCGCGAACAAGAGCCGCCTGAAGCTCCAGGGCTACTTCCAGTCCGGGCGAGACAAGAACGGGGTGGGCACCTCGTTCCAGGACTACGCGTTCACGGAGCTCGCGCTCTTCACCCGCGAGGACCCGATCCCTCGGCTGATGCCGATCATCTCAGGGGAGCACGAGGACAAGAAGCTGATGGTGGCGAGCACCCCGCGAGGCCGCCGTCGCAACCCTCTCTGGTCGCTGATCGACGACAACCGGCACAATCCCGAGGTGCAGGTCATCACGCGAACGATCGACGACCTGAACGCGATGATGCAGAGTCACGGGCTAGCCCCCGTGCGCACGCAAGCGCAGCTCGAGCTCGATCGCGAGTACTACTTCCGCAAGTTCGGCAACGATCGTATGTTCGAACAGGAGTACTACGTCTCCTTCGACGAGATGGACGCCGCCGCGGTGTACGGCGAGGCGTACATGAAGCTCATCTCGGAGAAGCGGAACACGCCGTTCAACCTCGACAGTCGGCACCCCGTGTACGTGGCCTTCGACATCGGGGCAAGCGGGCAGCACTCTGACGCGACGAGCTGGGTCGCGTTCCAGTGGTTCAACGGGAAGCTCTTCCTGTACGACTGCGGCGAGGGGCACGGCAAGGCCCTGCCCGAGTACGTGGACGACCTGCAGCAGAAGCACTGGTTCCCCCGCCTGCGGCAGATCATCCTCCCGTGGGACGGCGAGCACCACGAGAAGGCGGTCAACACGACCCCGGCAGACATGATGCGAACCCGGTTCCCGAACGTCGCGGTCCTTGCGAAGAGCAACAAGGTCTGGCGAATCCCTGGCGCGCGCCAAGGGGACTACGACATCATCACGGACATCCAGCAGGTGCGGATGCAGCTCTACAACACGATCGTGAACCCGGAGAACTGCGACTGGCTGCTCGAGTGCCTGGAGAACTACAAGTACGAGTTCAACAACAAGCTCCAGGAGTGGAGCGGGCGCCCGCTGCACGACAAGTACTCGCACATGATGGACGCCCTGCGCTACGCGGTCCAGGCCACGAAGGAGCTGGACTTCTTCAACGGCGAGTTCTTCGACCAGGGCGGCGGGCGGCAGTCGAGCGTGAGCTACGAGGAGGACTGGACAGGAGTGTGGGCGCGATGAGCCGAAGTAAGACCATCACCGAGGCGCTGAAGTACGTCTCGAACCACCCGCAGCCCTCTACAGACGACATGACTCAGACCCCTACCTGGGAACTGGTCGGGCGACGCCTCTTCGAGATCGCGAACAACCCGGACGTGAAGGTGCGCGGCTCGATGGCGCGCGCCACCCGGGCACAGAAGATCATCCTAGATCGCCTGGTCGGAACTCGTCGGGCCGGGACGCACCCCGCCCAGGTGAAGAGCGATGAGATTGACTTCGTTGATCTTACCGTAGGAGTCCTAGACCCGAACCTCGTGGGAGACGGTGAAGATGAGTAAGGCAGTAGCACGGAAGCCAGGGACCAACTTCCGCAAGGAAATCCCTGAGGCTCACCGCGCCAGCCTGGACACTCGCCTCCGGTGGCTCTGGAACCAGCGCTTCGGGACGATCCAGTCGATCTGGAAGGACAGCCCGGACGTGCAGGACAAGATGGCCACGACCATCATGCTGCAGGCAGTCTGGGCGGCGGACCTCGAGGCGATCAGTCTGCTCTTCCGTCGGTTGGAGGGTGGGGCTGTGGACGACGAGACTGTCCTTCAGCAAGAGTCGCTTCGTATCTAGCGACCGCCCGGCGCGCCTTGGTACGCCGCCCGTCGTCGGCGAAGTCAGGTCCCGTCACCGGCATGACTCGCTGTTCGAGCGGGAGGAAAGGCGGGAGCGGTGGCTGACGGCGCCACCTGCTCACCGAGCTGTACTGCGATCCCGAGCGGCCCATCAGGGGTTCAGGGTACCCTCAGCGTACTCCGCGTAGAGGGTCAGGGTCATCGGGCGGTGGCGGCGGATGTAGTAGCCCGCGGGGACACGGTACGCGTTGGTCGTCTTGCGCCCCATGATGTAGGTGACGTAAGACTTCCCGAAGTAGAACCGGAGGATCTGGTTGAGCTTGCGCAGGTCTGGGCTA
>Ga0265293_10011364_pt1 | contig 12137 bp, 17 predicted proteins | sample Munlanlewell138R_FD_192505 | JGI IMG/M metagenome (GOLD analysis project Ga0265293, IMG submission 192505) | Leachate microbial communities from a municipal landfill in Southern Ontario, Canada - Leachate well 138R | ecosystem: Engineered > Solid waste > Landfill > Unclassified | place: Canada... | reverse complement strand
TGGTAAAACTTTATGAAAAGTATAGATGCTCCATTGTAGCAGTTCAAGAAATTCCTCTAAAAGATACTAGCAAGTATGGCGTTATAGCTGGCGAAGTTATAGAAAATGGTATCATAAGAGTTAGTGACATGGTGGAAAAACCACAGCCAGAACTCGCTCCATCTAACTTAGCCATTATAGGAAGATATATACTAACTCCAGATATTTTTGATATCCTAAAAGAGACAAAAGCTGGAAAAGGCGGAGAGATACAGATAACAGATGCCCTGCTAGCTCAAGCTAAAGAGGGTGGAGTTATAGCCTATAAATTTACAGGCAAAAGGTTTGACTGTGGAAGTGTGGATGGCTTTGTAGAAGCTACAAACTACTTTTATGATAAACAAAAGAATGGATAAAGATATGATTTTAATGATAGATAATTACTGTTTCGCTTAGTAACAGTGAATGTCGTCAAAAAAAATCATCACTCGTCAAGACTCTTCTAACCCCTTGAAATAGGGCTTCAAATCTACTACAATTTTTTCAGATAGCAAACCGGTTTCTATCCACAAATTATCATTACTCTTCAAATAAGGGTAGAATTGAGGTAGAAAATGTCTAGAATCAAGTCAAAAAAACATGTTGGGGTATATCAACAATTATTAGTAAATGGTGATGTGTCTTACTACTATAATTACAAAGATATAGATGGCAAAAAAATCTGGGTTAATGTAGGAAAAAAATCTGATGGATACTCAGAAAGAGATGCTGCTGTTCAAAGAAGGAAAGCTTTAGCAGATATTTCGTCTTTAGATGAACCATTGTATATACAAAAAAGGAAACAACAAGAAGTTATAAAAGTTAGGGAGCTTGCACAAAAATATTTTGATGAAAAAACAAGCATGAAAAATCATAGGGATGCGTATTTGAAGTATCTCAATAAAATTGATCCTGTATTTGGAAATAAAATATCTACAAAGTAACGGTTGAAGATATTAAAAGGTTCAAAGAAAGCTTGATAAGAGAGGATTATCAACCTGCTTCTGTTAATTATTATCTTGCTCAGCTTAGGGCTATTATAAACTATGCTATAGATGCAGATACAATTGTTTTACAAGAAAATTTCTTTAAAAAAGTTAAGCTTTTAAAATTGAATAATGCAAGACAAAGAATACTTTCAGAAGAAGAAATAGAAATTTTATTTGCTGCATTAGTACATAATCCAAAAGCATATCTTTTTGTTTTGGTAGCAATTTGTACAGGTGGAAGACCACAAGCAATTATAAACTTAAAAAGAAAAGATATAGATCCAAGCAATAATAAAATTACTTTAATGGCTATGAAAAATGCTCCTAAATATACCATTGCAGTGCATGAAAAACTACAAATCACACTATATGAATGGATAAAGATATTAGCTCCAGAAGAGTACATATTTTTTAGAGAAAATCAGAAAGTTGATAAAACAAAGCATATATCATATATTGCAATAAAAGATAAAATTCATCCAATTATGAATGATTTGTTTAATCAAGGCTTGAAAGCTAATGATAGAATTAACAGAGTAAGCTTATATACATTAAGACACTCTTTTGGCTCTTTATTGTCCGCAAAAGGCGCTAATGCTTTTGTAATTAAAAAACTAATGAATCATTCTAGTATTAAAATGACAGATCGATATATTAAAGTTCCTCATGAAGAAGCTAAAAAATATATAGATGCAATTTTTTAGAGAGGTGCTATTATGAAAAAAGGAATATCACTTCTTGACATGCATAAGTATTCAAATCAAGCTATGCATATATTATACAATGACGTTAGTGCTGAATTTGAAGGGAATAAAGAAAAGCAGATGTCGGAACTTGGATGGTTCTTTTTAAAACTTCTTAGAGAAAATGAAGAAGCCAAAAAAATCATCAAAGAGATGGATTGTATTGATGGTCTAAAAGCTCAAAATAGCAAAAGTGGCAATGAAAAACGAGTAGAAACTTGGCTCAAAAAAGCTTATTTTGAACATCTTTACGGTGGATACTCTATCTCAAGAAGTTTTCTATTGGCATTTATGATAAGTATTATAAAACCAAACAGTGATGAGGGAAAGAAAAAGTTAAAATATTCGAGCACTCGATATTTTGAGCAGTACAATGATAAGTTCAAAAAACGCCTCAAGCGTTGTCGGACAAATGAAAGAGTATTGGAGCTTCAAAAAAAGTATCCGAAGCTTAGTATTGTAGATACCTTTGCTTATGGTTTGATAATTGATAAATTCAACACCACAAATGAAGATATTGAGTGGTTTGAAAAAATGATCAAAATTTTGACAAAGAAAAAAGAAGTTTAATTCTTAAATATACATAAAAAATACAATGTTTACATATTTTTGTAAATTTAACAATTTTTATGTTATTATAAGTTTATGAAAATAAAAAAAGAGATATTTGAGTATATTCAAAATTGTACCAATTGGAAAATTGTATCAAATAATATCACTGTTAATGTACCACTTTATCTAAAAGCTGGGTATGAGCTTTGGGGTGCAAAGATACAAGATTTATCTGTTGTATTTGCAAGTGTAAAAGATGAAACAATAGATATAAGAGTTCATCAAAATGCCATCAAACGACTTAATGAACTTACAGTTTGTCATACTGTTTTAGTTTTTGAAAAACTTGATAGTAGGAGCATTGAGAGTTTGATAAAGAAGCATATACCATTTGTTATACAAGATAAACAAATATATATGCCTTTTGCACTGTTGCAGATACAAACAAAAAATAAAAAAAATGCTTCTTTGAGAGAAGCCTCTTTAACTAGTGATGCTGATATGATTTTGATTGGTTATTTAGATAATCAAATAAATAGCGAAATGATGATAAAAGAGGTTGCACAAGCTATTGGTAGAGAGTTTAGAGCTACATCGCAAGCTTTAAAGGTTTTGGAGGCTTTAGGATATGTTCAAATAGAAGCAAAGGGTAGAAGTAGATATATCCATTTTATTTCACCTATAGAAGTGTATGAGCGTTTAAAAGAGGAAGCGAAGTCACCTGTAAAATATAGCTTTTTTGCTAAAGGTTTTATAGGAGAAAATGTATATAGTGGATTTATAGCACTATCACACCATTCTACATTGATAGAGGAAAAGATAAAAACAATCGCTATCTCCCATAAACAAATTACATCTGAGCAAGTAGAGGCTTTGGAGTGTGATGAGGATGAAGCCGAGTATAAGATTGAAATATGGGATAGGAGTCCATCTGTTTTTGCTCACAATGATACGATAAATCCATTATATGTACTAAGGTTTTTCAAAAATGATGAAGATGAGAGAGTTCAAGAAGCAATTGAGCAACTAGATACAAAAATAACAGAGAAATTAAGGGATAGAGATGAAAGAGACTGATTACGCAGGCTTGAGCCATTTTCAAGATTATTGTAAAGATTTAGACGAACACTATGTGGTTGTAGGTGGATTTGCAACGCTGATGCTCTTAGATAGTGAACTTGAAAATCACGGCAAAGCAACCTTTGACATTGATTTGGTGCTTTTGACAAGCAATTCAGTAGATATGACAAAACGAATAAAAGAGTATGTAAAAGATGGAGGCTATAAAATTCAAATAGGCTCAAAAGAACAGTATCAATATTATAGATTTGTTGAGCCTCAAAAAGAAAACTTTGCAAAAGAGATTGAACTTTTTGCATCCAATGAAAATAGTTTAGAACTAGATGATGAGCAAAGGATTATCCCTGTTGATCCAGAAGAGGGATTGTATTCACTTTCAGCTATTATGCTTGATCCAGAATATTTCGAGATGATAAAAAACAATGTTGATAAAAGTCACAGAGCCCCTTGTACAAATACACAAGCAACAATTATGCTAAAGATGTCAGCATTTTATGATCTGAAAAATCGTGATGATAAAAAGTGGAAAAAACATCGAAGAGATATACTCAAACTTGCACTACTTTTAACAGGTGATGAAGAGATAAAATTAGTAGGTAGAATGGTTCAAGATTCTGATGCTTTTATAGAGCATTTAGAACGAGATGTAGATAAAAAAATGCTCAAATCTATTGTGGATAAATTACCAGTAGAGAAAGAGCAAGTGATAGAAATACTACAAAAAGTATTTCAAAAATAGATATATTCGTTTTCAAATTATAATAATCTAAAAACGATAAAAAAAGAACAGTTTGAGTAATGAAAATTTCCTCTATATAGTTTTAAATCCCTAAAAATAGGCTTTCTTTAGAGTTTGTTGAGTAACAATTTTTTTCAAAGTACTGTTTTTTGATAAATCTTCAAGTAGTTTTTATTAAAATGAGTAACGATTTTTTCTACCATCTCTTTAGAAATCCCTTAAAATAGGGATTTTAAAGAGGTCTTTCTGTAAGCATTTTTTCTGGCAGGGGACAAAATCTAGTAATATATAAATACAAATAATTTGTCCCTTTCAGGGGACGGAAACAAGCTATATATGAACGACAGTGAATAGTGATGGACAGAATTATTTTAACGGGGTTTGTATATGAGGTATGAGATCCGTTACTTCGATACCAAATTCATAAGCTATTTTATACAGGTGAGAGAGATTGTAACTTACATCATGTTTTCTAGTTTCAATCTTTGCTACATAGTTGGGAGATTTATGGCCTAAAATTTCAGCAAGAGCTAGTTGGCTAATGTTTCTTTTTAATCTCTCCTCTTTTACTTTTAGAACAATTTCATCTAAAAATTTATCTATATTTTCTTCCAATAATAAACACCTATAAGTTTTTAAAGATAGTAGCTATATGGCTAAAAATCTAACAAGCACTTATAAGTGTTTATTAAGCATTTTTGGGTATATATTTACTATATGAATTTATATTTCAGGAGTAAAAAATGGCAGAGTATTTCGCAAATGTAATAGCAAGATTGATTGTTAGCTATTTAACTTTATTGGTAATATCACTGGTTATTTTGGCAGGTTACTGGATCATCGAAGATTATAATGCAATGGTTGAGTTTATAAACAGCATAAGTGACAATACTTTTGCACATATTGTTGTATGGATGCCTTTTGTATTGTCGTGGTTAAACAGTTCTGAAACTCATAGTGGCTCAAAATATAAATATGATAGACATAGTGATTTTAATTCAAGTATTTTTAGCAGTAATGATACTCAATATAATCCTTCAACAGGGTTGCCTATGATGGGAGGAGGCATAGATGTATCGGGAAAAACTTATGGACAACTCTAAATATTAGGAGGAAGTTATGAAAAAAATATTTTTAATTTTAATAACATTAGCAGGAATTGCAAGTGCTACAGAGGTAACGCTATGTCAATTTAAAAATGGTATAGGCTATGCAAACAGTAAAGTGATATGCGAAGAAAAATCCTATTCTACAATGCAAGACATGTATGCAGAGGGATGGAGATATAAAGGAACTTTTGAAATCAAAGATGAAGCTTATTTAGTAATGGAAAAGGAAAATAATAAATGAGACTAAAAAGTTCTTTACTGGTGATTTTAGCAACATTTATGTTCTCTGGATGTGTGACCTCACAAACTCCACAAGTTGCAAATATAGATAAATTGGATAGCTTTAGAGACTATATTTTTCAAAAAAGATTGCATGAGAGTGGTAATTATGATGTAATTGCTACAACAGCACATAAAACCTTACTTGAGTTAAGAGTGTTTAATGAACCAACTTCAACAGCAGATGCTACAGATGTTTTAAAGGTGCTTGATGATGCACAAACTTACTGTAGTGCAAAAGGTGGCAATATTATTTATGGAAATAGTTCAATTCAAGCAATTGAAAATTTACCAACGGTATTTAGCCTTGATTATATTAGATATAAAAATGATATGCAAAAACAAGGAAGAGGGAAGTTTGATGGCTTCTTAAAATGTACAAATTCGAGCGATGATTTTGAGATAGAATATATGGTTGATAATGTTGATCTAAGAAGAGATCATATGATAGGTGGTGGATACATGCAGACCTATTCAAGATATTTTCTAGTCAATCATCAAAAGCCTCAAAGCAATAATCAAAAAACTTGGAAAAACAGCAACTATGCAAAAGATAAGAGCATTAAAGAAATTTTGTCTATAGAACACAATACAACTCCTTGGAAATATGAGAAGGCAACTGCAGCATATAAATATTGCTCTCTCAACGGTGGGATGTTTTTTGTTAAAAATCAAATCACAAAAAATGAGCCAATGAATATCGATGAATATTTAATCAAAAGAGCACACTCAATGAATGAGAGCCAATTAGAGTGCTTAGAGAAAAGAAAACAAGGCAAAGGGTGCTACATCATGTCTCATTACACTTTTACAGATAATGATAAGCTCTTTTGTAAAAATCCAAATAATACTGATCAAGAGTTTACATTAGAACATCAAAATGATTCGCTTGTTTATAAAAATGCTTTAGAAAAGTTTTGATAGAATAAAGGATTAAAATAAGAAGTATCAAATTACTTCGCTTGATGGATAAGAGATGCCATTTTTATTGCTTTTAATCGCACTATTTATTTTTGCTTTACTCCGTGGTGAGCATGAAGCGTCGTTTGTAATTTTGATGATGATTGTGACTGCACTACTCGCAATATATTATAAGCCATTGAGAGACTCTTTGAGAGAATTTTTTTAAAGGGTATTTATTCATTTTATAAATCGTTCTTCTTTCTAATGGAATGAAAAGATTTATTTTACATACCACTTTATGAAACGAAAATCTTGATTTTTCACTCCACTTTAGCTATACTCACTCTATGAAACAACAAAAATGGATATGGGAATATGATAAGTATCCCAACTTTAAATACGATAAAGCCAAACTAGAACCACTGTTAAGAGATATTGCTTATGAACAAGGTAAACTAAAATCTTTTATGCTTTTGATGGATAAAGAGAGTTCAAGATATTCAATAGCAAAAGCTTTAGAAGAAGAGATTATTGCAAGTTGTGAAATAGAGGGTGAAATATTAAACAGAGATAGTGTTCGCTCATCTATCAAACAAAAGTTGGGCTTAGAATCACAGCAACACTACAAAGCTTTAAAAAAAGAGGATAATTATGTAGATATCCTTATAGATGCTAACACAACCTATGATGAGGATTTAACACTAGATAAGCTCTTTGGTTGGCATCATGCAATGTTTGAAAAAGGATATAGCGGATTTTCAAAGATTAAAGTAGCTCAGTTTAGGGGTGAGGGTGCTATGCAGGTAGTATCAGGTGATTATGGAAAAGAGAAGATTCACTATGAGGCACCGCCTTTTAATACTCTTGAGGATGAAATAAACAGTTTTATAAAATGGTTTAATGATACGCCCACAACACTAGAAAAAGCAGCTATTACGCATCTTTGGTTTGTAATAATTCATCCTTTTGATGATGGTAATGGAAGAATTACAAGAGCTTTAACTGATAGAGTGTTATCCAAACTTGAACAATCCTCTTTTTCAAAAATATATACTATGTCAAAGAGTATCTACGAAGATAGAAAAGGTTACTATGAAGCTCTTGATAAAACAACTGGAAGATTTGCAAAAGATGATCCGCTAGATATCACTTACTGGATGGAGTGGTTTTTTAAAACTTTGCACCATGCACTCTTGGACGCTGAGCAACAGTTGAACTACATTGTAGAAAAAACGAAGTTTTGGGATGCACATAGAGAAGATGAACTCAATGCAAGACAGATAAAAGTACTGAATCGACTGCTTGATATTGGAAGTGAAAACTTTAAAGGCGATCTTACAAAAAAGAAATATGTAAAAATTGCTAATACTGCTGAAACAAACGCTTCAAGAGATATTGCAGATTTATTAGCTAAAGGATGTATTAAAAAAGTAGAGGGTACAACTGGAAGAGGAACTAGGTATACGATAAATCATAAATCGTAGTAATATAATATTTTAGAAGGTATTTATGTTAGCTAATAGAAAAATTATTAAAATAATGACTTTAATTCGATTTTTTGGCGAGTATTTGGTGTTAATCAAAAGGTATATGAGCCACTTGATGTATTCAAAGCAAAAAAAGATAAACGAGCAGATTTAAAAAAGAATAATCGATTTATAAATTATTCTGATGTACTAAGCAATAAAGCCTATTTTGAAAATTTATTTCTTGAAGTAAAGAATTTTGATATATTATTTCTTGATTATCTTTTTGGAAATACTGAGCAAAACCTCTTTTATATAAATCAACTTCAAAATATCACGCTGAATTACAAGATGTTCACATCTAATAATCTGCAAGAAAAAAAGCTCTTAAATTTATTCTCATTTCAAATAGCTTTGGTAATTGAGAATATGGCTTTTCAAAAAATCGAGACAAAACTCTTTGATCAAGCATTACAGGCAAATTCTATAAAACCATTTCTTGACAAATGCAAAGAGATTGAGAAAGTAAAATCATTTAAAGACCTATCAGTAGAGTTTTCACATATTCATGCATCATTTCAAGAAAAGACTCCTGATAATATTATTATTGAGGAGATTCACCCTGATACATTTCAAAAAGAATTGTCGTTATGGAATAAAGGTAAAGTTCTTCCATCTCTAATCAAAATGTTTGTCATTTCAAAAAGTGCGACAAAAAACGAAACTAAAGAGCAAAAAGCAGGAGTTTTTTTACAACTATTGATAGTTCGAGGATTGCTCCACATTCAAAAAGAGTTTAACCTAGACGCAGATACTAAAACCGAGTTTTTAGAACAACTTGAAGACTTTAGAATACAAATTAAAGCTTGCTATCTTAAAAATCATGAAGATGAAGTTTTTAAACTCCAAGCAATGTATTTAATAGATTTTTCTGATATTTTTAAAGTTGATGATCCAGAAAAAATCTATCAAGCGTTAAAACCAAAAATAGATGAATTTGTAAAACACAATGACGAACAAATTACTATTGGTGAATTGATGCCGGATAGAGAATCTTTGATAAGTGAGTTCAATCAGTGTAATAACAAAGATGAGTACATGAAGCTGTTAGAGAAAATAAGTTCTTTACCAGAAAATAAGCCTTTTTATAATTATACAAACAATGCGTACAGCTTTATAAAGTTTATTATTTCAATTAAGATAGAAGATAAAAAATTATTCAAAGAGCAATTCAAATTTTTAGATAGAAGCCTTGGAGGACTGCTCTCTCTTTATAAGATTGAACATGATTTGGCTAAATATATAACTCTTCTTGAAAATAGATCTGATTTAGTTGAATGTATAGAGTGCATTGGAAACTATTTTAAAAATTGTCAACAATAGAGAAATTTTCTTTCTATGTTTTTATTTATAATTTTTTCATTCAACCATGAGTTGAAAATTTTATTATTTAAGGAGCCTATTATGGCGAAACAAACACAAATGACATCATCGGCAGCCGCAAGAATACAATCAGCTACAGCAAAAGTAAACGGTGGGAGTACTCCTAAAGGAAGTTTTGGGGCAAGAGCACAAAGTGTAGCTGATAAAAATTCTTCACAAGGTGGAAAATAAGATGGATACTTCAAGTATGAGTCAAGAAGAATTAGATCTTTGGTCGGATATTAATAATCCAAACAATGATGCAGATATGGATGATTGGGCAGATGCTCATAACCCAAATAATGATGAATATATTGATGAAGATTGAGAATTGACAAAAATTTTATCAATCTTTTGAGGTTGTAAGTTACTTTGCAACCTTGCCATATACAAAAAATTATCTCCTTTCTAGAATCTATTCGTTTTTACCTTTTAATGTTCATTAGATACTATTTTATTTTTACTAATAAAAGTATATATAAATAGTAAAAATATAAAACTATTTATGCTATAATTATCTTAATAGGTAAATGAGGTAAAAATGGCAAAAACTATAGGTTATATTCGAGTTAGTACAGACCAACAAGATTTACAAAATCAACAACACTCTATTTTAAACTATGCAAATAAAAATGTACTTGGCAAGGTTGAATTTATTGAAGTGAAGATGAGCAGTCGTAAAAAAGATGAAGATAGAAAGATAGATGAGCTTTTTGAAACTTTACAAGCTAGTGATCATCTAATAGTATCTGAACTTAGTCGCATAGGAAGAAGCGTTGTAAATGTTGTCACTATTGTAAATCAACTTATAGCACTTGGAGTAAATCTTCATATCCTCAAAGAGCAACTTTTTATCAAACCAAATGAACAAAACCCATTTACAGATTTTCAGATAAATATATTTTCAGCTTTTGCACAACTGGAGCGAGATCTGATCAGCAAAAGAACAAAAGAAGCCCTGCAAGCTAGAAAAGCTAAGGGGATAAAACTTGGAAAACCAAAAGGTACTATTCAAGGCAGCATCTACGATAAAGACAAAGAGAAAATCAAAGAACTTCATAGTCTTGGAGTAACCCTTACAAATATTTCAAAAAAACATTTAGGCTATGGAACTATTAAAAGTCTAAGTGAATATGTAAAAAATAAACTTGATAAGGAGAAGTAGCAATGGAGCAAAAAGTATTTAGTCTGGCGTCAGAAGAGTTTACAAAAAACTATAATTTTTACAAAGATTATGATGATATGGTAATCCACAAAAAGACAGATCAGATTTTTAAAACCAACTTCATCAATGGTATGGTTCAGTTGGTACCAGTGAGCAATCAAACAGCTATGGAAAAGATCGAGCAAGGGCTTAGTGAGTTTGCAAAAGAACTCAAAAGGCAAGGGTTCTAAATAGATGATGATTGTGAAAAATTTTGATAAATATGTAAGTGATAATCTTAGAGATTTTGGTGAAGTTAGAAAATTATTAGAAGAAGATAATATAAAAAAATTTTCTTTTAAAGATAATTGGAATATAAATAATCATACTAAATTATTGATTGATTTTTTTAAAATTGACATGAAAAATGAAGTTTTAAATTTAGAAGATATTTTTTTTCAAACAACTGAAGAATATTCATTTTACACAACATTTTCATTAAGTGAAATCTTAAAAAAGCAAGAGCTAGAAGAAAGTAGTTTTGAAGAAAATGAACAAATTGAAATTTTACTACCATATGTTAAAGAATATAAATACTTCAGTGAAATAATAAAACCTTTGAACAAAATTATTGGTGCTAAACACTCACCGTATATTCATTTAAATAATGCAAGAAATAAAATGTGCTTAACTATATATAATTATAGTAACAAGAATAACAATTTAAAAATTATAAAAGCTGATCAATTATCTAAAAATCCACTTTATGGACTATTACATTACATTAATTTAGATTCGTATCTATTTAGTGGGAAAGCACTTGCTTTACAAAGATTAAAAACTGTTTCTTTAGATAAAGAAACTTTTAATATATATCAAAACTTTTTTGATAACATAAAAGTGGATGGGTATAGGTTTAAATTAGAGATTAAAGAGTCTTCTAATACTAATTTAGAGAAAAAAAAATTAAATCTATTTTTTTATCATGAAAATAAGAACTTAACAGACAGTATTTTATCTTTTGAGAATTTTGATATTGAGTTTCTAATTAGATTTTTTGGAAGATTTTACTATTTAGATACTGCACTAAATCAAATAAATCAAAACAATACGCGTTTAAGATTTTATTTCGGTGAACAAGATAGCATTAAACTTCAAATTCACAATGAGCAAATTGAAATAGAAAAAGATACAACATTATTTTCAAACTTATTAAGGGATGTTTTTCAAGAACATGATTTAGGCATCATCGATATTTTCAAGTTTATCTTGAGTAATCAATATGACATAAGTAAACGGATAAGTAAAGAGAGTTATTATAATTTTGATGTACGAAAACAAATCATATATAAAATAAGAGGGCTTATGAAATGAAAAATAAATTAACATCATTATTATTTATTATTTTAATTATTATTCCTACAATAATGGGTTTAGTTGTTATCTCAAGTTTTATATTTATAGGATTTAATCATTATCAAGATTTTATGAATGCTTCTGATCTTGAAAAATATGGGCAAGTTGGTGATTTCTTTTCTGGGCATATAAATGGTTTTATATTATTAACTTGCATATAACGGAGTATCCGGACACCCATGTCGTTTGAGTTCGGACAGTTTAAAAAGAGATATTTTCTGTAACAGTATTTTAGCATAAAGTGTCCGAATGCTTTTTTAATACTCGTCACTTTTGA
>Ga0265293_10011363_pt1 | contig 12137 bp, 9 predicted proteins | sample Munlanlewell138R_FD_192505 | JGI IMG/M metagenome (GOLD analysis project Ga0265293, IMG submission 192505) | Leachate microbial communities from a municipal landfill in Southern Ontario, Canada - Leachate well 138R | ecosystem: Engineered > Solid waste > Landfill > Unclassified | place: Canada... | reverse complement strand
GGCTTTTTCCCTTTAACGGAAGCAGACGAAATGCCCGATGCAGACGCGGGATTAGGCTTGTCTGAAGCCGGTTTGCCTTTTACGCGAGATCCAGCCGTAACCAAGCATTTGGCGGCGTTTTTGAAGGCAAACGACACTATTCCCGACGCGGTTTTGTTTAACGGCGGAACAATGAAGGCCTCTTGTCTAAAAGAGCGACTGTCAGACATTTTGTCTATTTGGGGCGGGAAAGAAATTAAAATTTTAGAGAACCCGCACCCGATTTTGGCGGTGGCGGCCGGTGCGGCCTATTATGGCTTGGTGAGCGTCGGTTATGGGCGCCGAATTCAGAGCGGCAGCCCTGTTTCTGTTTATTTGGGAATAGGCACGTCGAAAGCTTCAAGTAAAAGCTGCCATGTGCCCGAGCAGCTGCTTTGCATATTGAGCAAGGGCAGCGAGCCCGAAAAAGACTATGAGTTTGAAAATAAAACTTTTGGAATCGATTTGAGCGTCGATTCGGCCTTTTATTTGTTTTACACTCCGTCGCCTCCAAAGGCAGAGCAGATGGGGCGTCTGATAAAGTTTAATTCAAAACGATACTTGCCTTTGCCGCCCCTTATGTTAAAAGCTAAGACCGCAAAGGGCGAAAAGCAAGTTGCAATCAAAGTTAAACTGCGCGAAACCGGGTTCATGCAAATGATGTGTGAAGAAATTGACGGAGGCTTTTCGCACGAACTGCGATTTGATTTGGGCGAAAGCGAAAAAAGCCTCAAAAAGTCGCAGCAAGATAAATCGAAAAAAAGCGTGCCCTTAACTGCGGGGCAAATAAAGAGTATCGATGCTCTTTTAACAGATGCTTTCGACAATAAAGTCGAATATAATCACGTGTTTAAGGGCCTCGAAGAGATAGTCGGTTTTGGGCGCAATCAGTGGGATGCTCCGCTTTTGAGACAGCTGTTTGACATGTTTGCCGAGAGAGAAGCCGACTTTAATAAAGATTATTCCGCACTTAATCTGTATTTTAGGCTGACGGGCTTTTGTCTCCGCCCCGGATTCGGCGTATTAGGCGATGCCGCGCGTGTCGACAAGATATGGGCTTTGACAGATAACACTTACAAGTGCGAAAACGCGGAGTTTTGGGCCGATTGGTGGGTCATGCTCAAACGAATTTCTTGCGGTTTTTCTGTTGAACGGCAAGATTTTCTTAAATCAAAACTTGAGAACATTCTTTTTGATGCTAAAAAGCAGGGCAAAAAGACAAGAGAAGTTTCGCGTCACGAAAGAAATCAAATCTGGCGTCTGTTAGGTAATCTTGAAAGAATTTCGGCTCAAGAAAAAGAACGCCTCGGAAACAGAATCATCAATACTCCTATGAGCTATGGTGTAGATGCAATTTCTTTGGCTGTGCTATCGAGATTAGGCGGGCGTATTCTGACCTATGCCCCCGATTCGGCCATGGTTTCAAAAGAAGTGGCGGATTCATGGGCGGCGGCTTTGTTAAAAAAAGCTATTCCCGGAAACTCATACTTAGACACTGCTTTACGTGAATTGGGCAGAAAAACCGGGGATCGTCTGGTGCAGATAGATGACCTGATACGCAAAGACATTATAGACATATTCAAGAAAAAACAGCGCAAAAATGCTTTTTTAAAGCCTCTTATAAAGGCGGCTAAGCTCGAAGATAACGATTTGGCAGAGATAACGGGCGAGGTGCTTCCTTCTGGCGTTGTTTGGGTAAAGGAAGGTTAAGACAATATGAACGCATATTTTATCGGAATTGGCGGAATGGGCATGAGCGGTTTGGCCAAAATTCTTTATGAATCAGGTTTTCAGGTCGCGGGCTCTGACAGAAATCTTGAAAGCGATTATTGCGTTCGATTAAGAAATATGGGTGTAAAAATATACCCGCAAGACGGCACCGGTATTGAGTCGTTCATGAATGATAAAAAACTTGAAGTTTCAGATTTTAACGTCGTAAAGTCTACTGCGGTCGAAGATTCTGTCAGCGACGTAGTTTCGGCGAGCCGATTAGGCGTTAAGCAGATAATGCGTTCTGATTTGTTGGCCGAAATGTTTAACCGTAAAAGAGGCATTGCCATCGGGGGCACCGCCGGCAAAACCACCACTACCGGTTTGGTTACCTGGATACTGAAATATTGCGGCAAAGAGCCTTCTTGCGCTGTCGGCGGCATTATTTCAGGGCTTGATACCAATGCTTTTATGGGCAGAGGCGAGAATTTTGTTATAGAAGCGGACGAATCAGACGGGTCGTTAGTTAAATACAAACCATATATTTCGGTTGTAACAAATGTTTCAAGAGATCACAAACCTCTTGAAGAGCTGATTGAGTTGTTTTCTGCTTTTATAAACAATACAGAATTTGCGAGTGTTTTATGCGCCGATAATCTTTATTCTGCCTCTTTAAAAGATAAATGCAATACAAAAGTAAAAACATATTCAATACAAGGCGATGCTGATTATAAGGCTCAAGACCTTGTTATCGGCATGTTTTCGAGCCGTTTTAGGGTTAATGGTATTGATTTTGAGGTTAAAATGCCCGGCGAGCACAACGTTTTAAATTCGTTGGCGGCAATTGCCGTTTGCAACCTTTGCGGCATCTGTTTAAGTGAAATTTCCGACGCTTTGTATGCTTTTCCCGGCATGAAAAGAAGATTTGAAATGATTGGCGAGGCAAACGGCGTAATTGTGATAGATGATTTTGCTCATAACCCGGCGGAAATTCAAGCTGTTGTTATGGCTGCCCGAAAAACCTCGAAAAAACGTTTTATAGTATATCAACCTCATGGGTTTGGCCCTACAAACTTTACCAAAAATGACCTGATAGACGTATTCAGCGGTTTGAATGCAGCTGATGAATACTTGTTTTTAGATGAAATATTTTACGGCGGGGGCACCGTGAACAAGGATATCAGTTCAAAAGATATAGTTGCAGAGGTTGCGAAAAAGTTCGAAAACGCCTTTTTTGTAGACAACCGCGACGAACTCGTGGCAACAATTGCCGCTAAAGCCGGCCCCGGTGATATGGTTTTGGTAATGGGGGCACGTGATATAAATCAAATATGCCCCCGGATATTAGCTTCGATTACTGAGGCTTAACAACGAAACTGATCATTCTTTTAGAGACAAAAATAAACTTAACAACCTGCATGTTTTCGAGGTATTTTTGTACTTTTTCAGAGGCTTCGGCAGCTTTTCGGGCTTCAGCTTCGGTTACATCTGCGGGCAAAGCTATTTGATCACGCAGCTTACCGTTAACTTGAACAGGCAATGTTATCATAGATTCTACCAGAGCTTCTTCGTCCCAAACAGGCCATTGTTGCAGATGGACAGAACCTATGTTGCCGCTTGTTTCCCATAATTCTTCTGAGATGAACGGGGTAATCGGCGCTAACAGAATGAGCATGGTTCTGACAGTTTCTTTCCATAAAGAAGTGTCGGCCAATTCGGTGCTTTTCTTAAACTCGATCATGGCGTTTGTCAGTTCCATTAATCTTGCTATTGCGGTATTAAAGCTGAAGTTTTCAATGTCTGTGCTGACAGCTTTAATAGTTTTGTGCAAAATACGCTTAAGGTCTTCGGCATCTTTTTGTGATGCTTCATTGTTTCCGCCGGGATTTTCGCTGATTAGGTCGAACACGCGGTTAACAAAGCGGTGCATGCCTCTTATTCCTTCATCAGACCATGCGACTTCCAATTCGAATGTTCCTAAGAACAATATGAAGGCTCTTAGCGTGTCGGCACCGTATTTTTCGACCATTTCGTCAGGTGTGATAACATTGTTTTTTGACTTGCTCATTTTAATGCCGCCTGCGGCGAGCATCATTCCCTGGTTTCTGAGCTTGGTAAAGGGCTCTTTAAAGTCTATAAGGCCTGCATCATACATTACCTTTGTCCAGAATCGTGCATAAAGCAAGTGCATTACCGCGTGTTCCGCGCCGCCCACGTAAAGGTCTACGGGCAGCCAGTATTTTGCGGCTTCTTTATCGAACGCGAATTCTTTGTGTTTTGGGCTGATAAAGCGCAAAAAATACCAAGAAGAACAGGCGAACCCGTCCATGGTGTCCGTTTCTCTTTTGGCCGGTTTGCCGCATTTGGGGCAGGTTGTGTTTACCCAATCTGTAATTTCGGCTAACGGAGATTTGCCGTCCGCGCCCGGTTTAAATTCTTGTAAATCGGGAAGCAATACCGGAAGCTGCTCTTCGGGCACAGGCACAGCGCCGCAGCAGTCACAATGTATTATAGGAATCGGAGCGCCCCAGTATCTTTGTCTCGAAATGAGCCAATCTCTGAGTTTGTAGTTAATTTTACCCAAACCAAATTTATTGGTTTCGAGCCAACTGATCATGTTCTCGATAGCTTGTTCAGAAGTCTGTTTGGTAAATTCACCCGAGTTGATTAGGATTCCATATTCTGTATAAGCTTCTGAGAGTGTGTTTTTGGCTATACCGTCGCTTGTTATAACTTCTTTAATCGGAAGATTATGTGTGACGGCGAATGCGTAGTCTCTTTCGTCGTGCGCCGGAACAGCCATAACAGCTCCGGTGCCATATCCGTAAAGAACATAGTCACCGATGAATACGGGAACTTTTTCGTTGTTGAATGGGTTTATTGCGAAGGCGCCGATATTTACACCGGTTTTTTCTTTTTCGGTTGAGAGTCTGTCTATTTCAGACTTCTTTTTAGAATCGGCAATATAATTTTCGACAGCTTTTTTGTTGTCCGGGTGAGTAAGTTTTTCAACTAACGGGTGTTCGGGTGCAAGCGTCAAAAAAGTAACCCCAAATATGGTGTCAACGCGTGTTGTGAAAATTGGAATATTGTATTCTTCTTTTGTTACGGGGTTAATTCCTTTAAAATTAACTTCCGCGCCTCTGCTTTTGCCTATCCAGTTTTCCTGCATTTTTTTTATACGGTCGGGCCAGTCGATCAGATTTAAATCTTCGATCAGTCGGTCGGCGTATTCAGTAATTTTAAAGAACCATTGGTTAAGGTCTTTTTTTTCTACGGGTTGTTCACAGCGCCAGCAATTGCCTTGTTCAACTTGCTCGTTAGCGAGTATTGTTCGGCAGTTTGGGCACCACCACTGGGCTCCGGTTGCTTTGTAAGCCAGGTTTCTTTTGTGCAAGAGCAAGAAGAACCATTGTGTCCATTTATAGTAGTCCGGGTCAGTTGAATTAATCTCTCTTTCCCAGTCGTAACCGCATTCAACAAGGGTCAGTTGTCTTTTGTAGTTTGACGCATTTTTTTCGGTTGTAACGGCGGGGTGTACACCCTGTTTAATTGCGAAGTTTTCAGCCGGCAGGCCGAATGCGTCCCAGCCCATGGGGTGCAGAACGTTCAGGCCCTGCATCTTTTTCATTCTTGAGACTACATCGGTGGGGATATAGTTTCTGAGGTGTCCGACAGAAAGCCCGTTTCCTGATGGATAAGGGAAAAAATCAAGACAGTAGAATTTTTCGCGTGATTTATCTTCTGAAGTTTTGTAAAGCTTCATTTCGCGCCATTTTGGCTGCCATTTGTCTTGTAATTTTTTAAAATCGTATTTTTCTGCCATTTTATCGCTCCGATGTTGATTTTAATCTTGAAATAACTTCATCACGGCCAAGTACATCTAATATGCCCACCAGATCAGGACCGTGGCAAGTTCCTGTGATTTTAACGCGAATGGGCATAAACAAATCTTTTCCTTTTGCTTCGGCAATTTTGCCTGCAGCTTTTATTGCGGCATTATAGCCTTCTTTTATCCATTCACATTTTTCAAACTCTTGTGCCAACGCTTCAAACAGTTTTAGTGATTTTTCGGTTGAAATAAGTTGCGCGGCTTCTTCATTTTCGGGTTCTTGAGCTGTTAAGAATGATTTTGCGACTTCAACCGCATCGTTAATGAGATTCATTTTTACTTGAATCAGCTCGATCAATTTGCGCAGAATTTCTGGGTTTTCAAGGCGTTTGTCGTTTGGCATCGCATCTTTTAAGACCGGCGCAACCATTGGCATAAGTTCGTCAACCGGCATTGCTCTGAGGTGCTGTCCGTTCATCCAAACCAGTTTGTTGTGGTCGAAAACGCCCGGTGACTTGCTTATTCTGTTGAGTTCAAAGTGTTCTATCAATTCTTTTACGGAATAAATCTCTCTGTCGTTTCCTTCGTTCCAGCCTAACAGAGCCAAAAAGTTTACCAATGCTTCGGGCAAAAAGCCGTCGATGGCGTATTGTCCTACGGCAGTTGCGCCATGGCGTTTTGACAGTTTTGATTTATCGGGCCCCAATATTAGGGAAGCGTGGCTGAAAATCGGCGGTTTTTTGCCGAGTGCCTCATACAATATAAGTTGTCTGTGTGTGTTGGTTAAATGCTCTTCGGCTCTTACAACGTGGGTGATTTCCATGGCAGCGTCATCAACCACAACACAAAAGTTGTAGACGGGCATTCCGGAAGAACGCAAAATGATAAAATCGCCGAGAGTGCCGGCTTTCCATTCTACTCTGCCTCTGACTTCGTCTTCTAAAACGTAATCTTTTTCGGGGACTTTAACTCTTATAACATAAGATTCGCCTGCAGCTATGCGCTTTTGGACTTCTTCTTTCGAAAGCTTGAGACAGGTTTGGTCGTAATGAACGCTTCTGTGTTCTTCTTCGGCTTTTTGCCTTTTGGCTTCTAATTCTTCTTCGGTGCAGAAGCAGGGGTAAGCGTAGCCTTTATCCATGAGCTCGCGGGCGTATTTTTGATAAATTTCAAGACGCTCTGACTGGTAATAGGGGCCGTAATTGCCGCCGACTTCGGGGCCTTCGTCCCAGGTCAGGCCGAGCCATTTAAGGTCTTTTAACAAGCCGTCGGTTGATTCTTGTGTAGAACGTTCTACATCTGTATCTTCAATTCTTAAGATAAACTTTCCGCCGGTTTTGCGTGCATACAACCAATTGAAAAGCGCTGTTCTAGCGCCTCCTACGTGTAAATAACCGGTTGGTGACGGTGCAAAGCGTACTCTTACCTGCTGTGACATATTAGATTATATTGCTCCCCATAAAAATTTGTTCGTTTCCGTTAGATAAGGCGTGGCCGCAACGCCCAAATGCCGCTACTGCGATTCTTCCTTCTCCTCGCACGATGGCTACTTTGAAACCGCCGCCCAAACCGGGGTTAATCATGTAGCATTGGCTATAGATGTCTCTTACAGCATTGCTCACAGAAAACTTTTCTCTTGTGTCTTCTCTTATTACCGAACGTGCAATTGCCGCAACAATGGTTGCTTCTCTGAGTTTTATAGGCAGTTTCTCGGCTGTTGCTCCAACTTGCGTTATAGCGGCTCTGTAACCTTTGTTATTAACTTTTTGCAGCCAGTATTCTTCTTGTTCCGGATCTTTTGTCATGGCAAGATATATTACGGCGCTTTCGGGCGAAAGCATTTCGTCTTCGCGATCTTCCACTAAGTCTTTGACTATGTCTTTGTAAGTTACGACTCCGACTAAATTATTGTTGTTGTCAATGACCGGCAATGCTTCAAGATCACTGGCAGAAAGCATTGCGGCAGCTTCTCTTACAGACATGTTAGCATTGACTCTTTTAAACTTTTTTTCCATGACCGAGCTGATTTTATCATCTATGTCAACATCGCCAATCGTGGCCAAATGTGATGTAGTCATTATTCCGACGATTTTTTTATCGCTGTCGGTTACAAGAACGCACTCCGCCTGTCTTAAAATAATAATCTCTCTCAAACTGAAGATGGTTTGGTCTTGGTCTACAATAATGGGGTTTTTGTCCATTATTTCTTTAACTTGAATACCCATGTTTAACTTTTACTCCTCTGTGCCATCGGCTTTGTCGATGCCTATTCTGCAGAATACCATTCGGCCGGCGCCTGTCTGCAAAATATTGCTGACTTTTGTTTTTACTGTTTTTCCTACGTATTCGCCGCCGTCTTCAATTACCACCATTGTTCCATCGGATAAGAATCCGACTCCTTGATGTGCCTCTTTGCCTTTTTTTGTTATCTTGATTTCGAGGTCTTCCCCGCTTATAAATACCGGTTTTAAAGCATTTGCCAAATCGTTTATGTTCAAAGACATGACGTTTTCTATTCCCGCGATTCTGTTCATATTTGCATCTTGTGTTACAAGTGTGGCTTTAAGTTCAGTTGCCAGTTTGATAATTCGTTTTTCTATTTCGGGCAATTCGGGAAAATCTTTTTCAATTACAGACACGTTGTCCGGAAAATCATTTTTAAGTTTATTAAGCATTTCGAGGGCCTTTTTGCCTCTTTCTGCTTTAAGGTTCTCTTCAGAACTTGAAATTAGCTGCAATTCATTCATGACGAATTTCGGAATAATTATGTTCCCTTCCAGGAATCCAAGTCTGTAAAGATCGGCGAAACGTCCGTCTATGACAGCTCCGGTGTCGATAATTTTCGATTTCGCGCAGACACCGTCAAAGTGTATTTTATTCTGATATCTTCTATACCTGATTGTAATTCTTACTCCCATGTATGCGAGCAAAAGATTGAATCCTAAGGGCAAAGTAAGATTGAAAAGGGGTACAATGCTGTTTAAATATCTGTTTGTAAAGCTTATATTGCCCATTCCGTTAAACATTATTATGTAGAACGGTATTAAGAGCAGGTTTGCGCAAATTAGGCCTAAAACGAAACCTATAGCGCTCCAGGCCAGCTCATTGCTGTTGGTTTGATCAATTTGTTTTTCTATCCATTCTTGGAGGCCGCGCCCGGCGATAGATAAAATCAAATAACCTATGAAGCCTAATAATACGGCAAAGGTGAGTTCGGGGTTTTCTAATTCTACAATTCCGGGGTAATCGCTTGCTATCGCGTAACCAAAAGCAACTCCCATTATAGTGCCTGTCAAAACAAGCAAAGAACGCAACAATTGAAATAACATGTGCAATTTTCTCCGTGCCGTGAGTCTACTACAATTTGCACACTTTATCAACCCTAAGACTTGAAAATGTGGTAAGATATGAGGCATGAAAAATGTTTTATTTATTTTGTGTTTATTTTGCTTTTATTTGTGCACAGCATTTACAGAATGTTTAGGCGCTTATCCTCCTTTAATAAGAGCACATGCTTTCGCCGACGTGATGAGACTCGAAAAAGGGCAATACTTCGTTAGCATTTTCCTTGAAATACATAATGACGACAATCGCATACCGCTGATTATCGAATCGGTAACGGCTGACTCCTGGCGGGGTACACGCAAGGCTACGGTCGGCGAAAACTGGTTTGAATCGCCGCAGCCCATCGTTTTGATGCAAAATACCAAGCAAAAAATAGTCAGCCGATCTTTTTATGTCAATAAGGGCTTTAGTGCGAATTATTGGGTAAGATGGCTTAAGTTCAAAATAAAAACGAACCGAGGAGTGTTTGAGTCAAACTACGTCGGTTCGCCTTATTCGGCCAATATTTCGGGTAAATGATCAGCCCACGGGAACGCCGGCTCCCGAGCTTTGTATAAGCATAATGGTGTAGGCTATATAGCCAATAAGCAAGATTGCGCCTTCGAGTCTGACGATTTTCATGCCGGTTCGCATAATGGGCAATATTGCCAGGGCAGTTACGGCCATAATTGGTATGTGCAGGCCCAGCATTTGGTCTGAGGCTGTCAGCGGTGCGATTTTGTCCGAAATCATGGGTATAGTTGCGGCAGTGCCGATAATTCCGAGTAAGTTAAACAAATTTGAGCCGACAACATTGCCAATCGAGATACCTGATTGGCCTTTGCGTGCGGCAACTATGCTTGTGGCGAGTTCGGGCAGAGAAGTGCCTATCGCTACCAGTGTAAGACCGATAACTTCATCAGATACGCCAAGGCTTTGTGCAATTTCGACAGCGCCTCTTACCAAAAATTCTGCGCCCGCTACCAGACCTATAAAACCGCCCAATATAAAAATTGTGTTTTTTAGATTTGAGGGGCGGGGCTTGTCTGTGACTTCTTCGGGCTCAGGGTTTTCTGCCGCTTCCTTTTTGCCTATTATGTAGGTCATTATAAAATATGCAAAAAGCAGCACTAAAAGTGTTATTCCTTCAAAGTGAGATATGGTTTTGTCTGTGTAGGCAACGAACCAAACTAAAAGTGTTGCACCTATCATGAGGGGTGTGTCTCGTTTAACCATGACTTTTTCGCAGGCTATCGGGCATATCAGGGCCGTAACCCCGAGTATCATAGCTATGTTCATGATGTTTGAGCCGACGACATTGCCGAGAGACAGTGATGCGTTTCCTTTAACAGAAGCATTGATGCTAACTACAAGTTCCGGTAACGAGGTGCCTGCCGCAACAATTGTTAGTCCTACAACGGTTTTGCTTACTCCAAAATTCATTGCGAGGTTTGAAGAGCCTTCTACGAGCTTGTCAGCGGCGTATATAAGAATTACGAATCCGATAATGCATAATAATAAATTAATAGCCATAAGCATCTCCAATAATAAATACGGTCAGAGGCAAGTATAAATTTATGTCATTTATAAATCAAACTATTTTATAGATTTTGCAATAGTTGAATTAAAGAGTATAATAAAGCAAGATCAAGATCTCGGGAAATCAGTTATGAAAGTAAAAATTTCTGTTTTAATATTTTTTCTTGCCGCAGCTAATTTTGTTTTTGCCAAAGCTCATAATGTTGGATCTGACAACGAGTATATAAAAAAATGTGGGCCTGTGCCTCCCGCATTTTACGAAGCTTATAAACGACAAAATCCCCAAGTTAATCCTGTTGGCAAGGCAATGGCTAAAATGTATGATCATATCTTGCATTTTTTGGGTGTTCGCAGCCGTTATAGGCATTATGACCCTCTCAGCAAGTGCAAAGCCAACCAAAGAATTTTGGTGGGTGCGATTGAGATGTATAACATGGATCACCGTGAGGTGATAGATGATATTACCGATTCAGGTGCTTACAATAGTATGCAACTGCTTATGAACGGGTATTTGAAATCTCCTCTTTATTGCGATAATGGGGGCAAATATAGGTCATACGGCCCTTTGTCGGAAGACGGAATTGTTTATTGTGATTACCATGGTCCGGTAGAGGTTCCTTTCGGCAACCTTATAAAGCCTACCCCTATATGGGTTCAAGTGATTCAGGTCATTTTGATTATGCTGGTATTCAGTTTATTTATTGTGTTGCTTTTTAAGTTTGTTATAAAGTTTGTAAAGAAAAGCCCTGATAGCCCTGATAGCCCGCCCATCTGTTGAAATGATAAATCAAGCTATTTTATAAGTTTTGTAATAGTTGAATTAAAGAGTATAATCTAAAGGTGTATCAAGATTATCAGGAAATCAGTTATGAAGCTAAAACTTATTGTTTTAATATTTTTTGTTGCCGCAACTAATTTTGTCTTTGCTGAATCTAAGAGTGTTGAGCATTACAAAAGATTGATAGAAAAGTGGGGGCCTGTGCCTTCTGTATTTTTAAAAGCGTATAAGCGACAAAAACCTGAATTAAATACGGCCGGTGAGGTAATAAGCGAGATCTATGATTTTATCTTACGTTTTTGGAGCGTTCGTAAACGCAGTGCTATCGATAAAGTATTTGAAGATTGTTCGCGCAATCAAATTATCTTGATTGGTGCGCTTAAAATGTATAACCTAGATCACAGTGAAGCGATAGATAATATAATTGTCACCGGCTCTGATAATACTTTCCAATTACTAATTTCAAATGGATATTTAGAATCTACACTTCATTGCCCGGAAGGTATATACAAAAATTATGGTCCTTATTCAAAAGACGGATTTCTTTATTGTGAACATCATGGTCCTTTGTCGCAGCATCTGCCCAGAGAATTGTTATTGGCTGCCGATCTTATAAAACCTGATCCGTTATGGGTTCAGGTGTTTCAGGTCGTTGTGGTTGCCGTAGGATTCGGTACTTTCATTCTGCTGCTTTTTAAACTTGTGCAAAAATTTGTAGAAAAAATGCCGGAAAAGCCAATTGACTGCTAAAACGAAAGAACCGTTTGCTTAGGAATTAAAGATGAAGCTAAAGTTTATTGTTTTAATATTTTTTGTTGCCGCAACTAATTTTGTCTTTGCTGAATCTAAGAGTGTTGAGCATTACAAAAGGTTGATAGAAAAGTGGGGGCCTGTGCCTTCTGTATTTTTAAAAGCGTATAAGCATAATAAGCCGGA
>Ga0265293_10011362_pt1 | contig 12137 bp, 10 predicted proteins | sample Munlanlewell138R_FD_192505 | JGI IMG/M metagenome (GOLD analysis project Ga0265293, IMG submission 192505) | Leachate microbial communities from a municipal landfill in Southern Ontario, Canada - Leachate well 138R | ecosystem: Engineered > Solid waste > Landfill > Unclassified | place: Canada... | reverse complement strand
GGCGATCTCGCCGTTGCTCCGCCCTGCCGCGCGCATCGCGAATGCCGTACGCACCGCGGGCCCTTCCTGCTCGTGCACGCGGGGCACTGCCCCTGGCTCGTCGACCCGGTATCCGAACGGCGGGCGCCCCTGGGGCAGGCCAGACTCGACCCGCTGCCGCTGCCCCTTCACCACGTGGACTGCGAGTTGATCCGAGAAGAACTCGGAGACCCCACCGATGAGCGTGAGCGTCATCTTGCCGGCGGGCGTCGTGAAGTCGAAGTTCTCGGTTACGCTCGCGAAGCCGACGCCCCCTGCCCCCAGCCTCTGGAGCGCCGCGGACTGGACGCGGATGTTCCGCGCCCAGCGGTCGAGCGTGTGGACGATGACCAGGTCGAACGCGCCGCTCTCGGCGTCGGCGAGCAGCGCCGCGAGCTGGGGACGCTTCCCGATCTCCTCGACGTGTGCGCTCACGCCCTCATCGGCATAGATCCGATCGAGTTCGTAGCCGTGGCGCTCGCAGTACCGCTCGATCTCCCGGCGCTGTGCGTCGAGGCTGTGCCCGTCCGCCTGTTCAGCCAGGCTGACCCTGATGTAGCCGGCAGCCCGCTTCATCGTCCCCGTGCTCTCCTCCGCAAGATGATGGCGCGCGCGACGGTGGCCCATTCGTTGATGAGGAGTTCAACGGCCGCACCGTCGGCACTGGGCATCCTAGCGCACTCGTCGTGGTGACGTGCCCGACGCTCCCGCCCACGCAGCGGCTGCTCGCCTGCCTGCCGCGGCTCGCGACGGAGTCGGCGGTCACTGATGTCGTGTCGAGGAGGCACCAGGCTCTGCTTCACCCAGGTGGACGTGGCTTCGAAGTGAGTGCCCGCGCCGGCGCCGGCGCCCGGGTGCGCCGTGCGGTCGGTGGGGCACAGCAGGGCGCACGACCGCCCACCGGTCAGGCGCGGTATGGAGTTCCGACTCGCGGATCACGAGGGCCGGCAGGGCTCCGCCAAACATGCTCACTTCGCGGGCCACGCGCTGCGCGGCACGATAGTTGGCGCAGACCCAGAGCGTGACGGGTGGCCCATCGAAGTGCTCCCACCAGGCGTCAGCACCGTAGTAGCGCCCGTAGGCCAGGAGCTTCGCCCGGATCTGCGGTCGGCTCAGCGTGCCCCGGTCGTATTCGAGCAGGAAGGGGAATCGACCGCGATCGAGTTCGAGCACGCCAGAACCATCAGGCCGGACGCGGTAGCCGCGGGGTTCGCCGAAGGTGTGGGTAGACTCGGCCTCGTTGCGCCAGACGGCGAGCCGACCTCCCCGGTGGCGCGCCAGTCCCGCGAGGGCTGTGAACGTTCCGTTGACCCCGAGTTCGTGCAGGAAGGCGCGTGGCAGTTCGACTTCTCCCGGCCGACCCTCGACCTCGCGCGGGATCGTCACCGCACCCAGCTTCCGGTAACGCGAGGCGGGCACCTGGTCGGCCGCGGCCAGCACGCGGAGAGCCTCGTCGGTCGCGATCCAGAGGTCTCGGTCCACGTCGGGGACTCGCACCCCGCGCACGACGCCTCGGCGCACGAGCCCGCGGAGGCGACGCTCGATAGCAGGCGGCGGGTCGTTGATGAGCAACGCGAGCTGCTCGGTCGTGAGCCAGGGGTGACGCGCCGTCCATTCGAGCACGGTCCGTGTCGGTGCATCGGTCGTCAGCGCCAGCGCCGCAGCGCGCTCACGGTGCGACGGCCCCTCACGGTTTGAGTATGGCCGTGCAACCAGTCGAGCGCGCAGCGGAGGATCCGTGGCCGGGAGCATCGGAAGCGGCTCGGATCCGTCGTCTCGGGTGGGTGCCGTCGCCCGCCATTCGAGCCAGTGCTGGAGGTGGCAGGAATCAGCCGATCCGGGCGTCTGCCAGGCCGCGTGCAGGGGGCCGTCCCGGTGCATGTCCGCAGCGGTGGCGAGAAGCACCTCCACAGGGGTGTCGCCCGCCCGATCGCGCTCCCGCAGGACCGCCTGCTCCCAGAGATGGCGCTCCCGGTCGCCCGCGCACACGACAAGTATCGTTGGCCCGTACAGCTCGCCGGCGTCGTGCGCTCTCGCGGCTGGCCGGAACCACTGGCGGACCCGCTCCCGGCGGTGGACGTCCGGAGCACCGGCACGGTCCCAGGCGATGAAGGCGGTTCCGCACTCCCGCCCGTCGCGCAGCTTCAGGTGTGCTTCGACACCCGGCGGCCACCAGCGCTCGTCCGGCGGCAGAGACAACGGCAATGAGCACGCCGTCTCCAGCCGGCCATCACCCGCCGCGCGCAGTTGCGACGCCAGCCCGGCGAGCAGGTGGTTCACGCTCTGCACGACCTCGTGGCGAGCGATCCGGTCGAGAGTTGCCGCCTGCCCGAGCGGCCACGCCGAACGGAGCTCGACCTGATCGACGCCGAACCGGTCGGCGAGCGGTGAGAGGGCACCTTCGCGCACGACGGCCAGCGGTCGCGCGTGCAGTCCCCCGCTCCGTGGTGTGACGGTCTCCACCCATCCACGCCGCGTCAATTCCTCGCGCAGGCGGCGGGCGTCCCGCTCATCGACGCCGAGCAGCCCGGCGAGCTCCCGTTCACCCAGCAGTGGCAGCGAGGCGACCCAATCGAGGGCCCGCCCCAGCTGTGCTTCTTCCTGTCTCATCCCGTACCTCCTTCGTCCGAATCGATGGACTCGTTCACCTTGGCCGTCGGCGCTGTGCCGGCGTTGCTGCGCTTCTGCGTCTGTCCCTTCCGCGTGCGCGCGCGCTTGGCTCGCCGGCGCTGGCGGGAGCGCTCTGCGATCACCCGCCGCACCTCCGCCGACACGACCTCTCGTGGCCGGCCGTGACGCTCGGCCGAGCGCTGGGCGAGCGCGACGACGCGCTCCGGGTCGTGCGCGGGCGGGGGATCGACGTTCAGCGTGAACGCCGGCGGACGGGCGAAGCCGTCCCACCACCGCGCGTACGCGGAGAAGTCGTCCAGGGAGACGAGGTCCTCGACCTCAAGCCCGCTTCCGAGTTCCGGGAGCAACCGGCGTGCGTCCTCGGCGCTGCACTGGAAGGTGGTGAGGCCGTCGCAGTTCGAGAGGATCGTGGGGACCAACTCCCGGTCGATCGCGTCGAGCTTGGCGAGCGACTGGGTGACAAGCGTGAACGACGCCCCGTACTTCCCGAGCTCGCTGAGCATGCGCGGATAGTCCACCGCCCCGAGCGTGCTCGACTCGTCGACGAGCTCGACGACGCGTCGCCGCTGCCCGGCGGGCAAGGCGACCTGCTCCTCCACGAGCAGGCCCAGCAGGTTCAGCATCGTCGCGCCGACGAGCGACGCCGCTCCCTCACCGAGCGTGCCGACGGCGGTGTTGATCACCAGCACCCCGCCGTCCCGGATCACCTCGCGCGGGTCGAAGGTCGAGCGCGGCTGCCCCAGCACGAGGCGGCTGGCCTCGGTCACCGTGAAGCGACCGATCTTGCTCGTGACCGGGTTGGCGGTCTGCTGCTGCAGCGTCGGCCCGGCAAAGGTGTAGTTGTCTCGCCACCACGCCTCTAGCGCGGGGTCACGAACATTGGCGAGCAAGGCGTCCCGCAGATCCTTGTCGGTGAGGAACGGCGCCACGTCGAGCAGCGTGAACTGCTCGACCCGCGACCGCCGCGTATTGAGTTCGTGCAGCGCTGACAGCGACGCGCGCAGCGCGCCTTCCATGCGCGGCCCCCAGTTGGCGGGCCAGAGGCGGTTCATGATCGTGACGATGCCCTCGACGGTGCGGTCGCGGTCGGGGAAGAGCGCGACGTCGAGCAGGTTGAGCCCGATCGGGCGTTCGAGGTGGGCGAAGTCGAGGTAGACCGTCCGGTCGACCAGCTCGTGGGGGACGGAGGCGAGGACCGCCTCGGCCAGGTCCTGGTGTGGGTCGACCACGACGAGGGCCGTGCCCTCGGCGCCGGAAGCGACGCGCTCCATCACGCCTGCCGCCATGTGCCGCAGCAGCGTCGACTTGCCGCGCCGGGTCTTCGCCACGATGAAGTGGTTGCGGTGGACGAGCCGCTCCGGCAGGTAGACGGGCGGTCGCGCGCCGCCTGCCGGAGCGCGACCGATGCGGATCCCCTGCGCCACGTGTCCGGGCGCCGGTGCGAGGCGCTGCGCCGTCGTCCGGCGCACGCCGAGCGGTGCGTCGACGGCGGCCGGCAGGTGCCACAGAGCGGCCGCCTCCGCCGTGCTCAGAAGCAGCGGCCAGCGTGGCCGCGGCGCAGCCGGAAGCACGTTCGGCGCGCCAGGCCGGAGGCCGCCCCCCGCCGCGTCGTCGAAGGCTGCGTAGGCCGTTGCCACCTGCGTGGCGAGTGCTCGGAGCCGGTCGATGTCTGGCCCCAGTGCGAGCACCGAGAGGTCGGCCGCCACCAGCGGCGCCCCGAGCTTTGCCGTCACGACGGTCGGTGCGAGTGGTTCCGGGGCGCGGAAGAGCCGCACGGCGAGCGCAGCGAGCAGGGGCACCGCGAGGAACGCGCCCGCGCCAGTGCCGACGAGCAGTGCCCACTCACCGGCCTCGTACCATCGCCAGCCCTGCAGCACCGCGGCGCCGAGCGCCATCAGCACGACGATCGGCATCAGGCTCGGACCAACGGTGGATGGGTAGTCGGTGCGGCTTCCAAAGCGCTGCTCCTGCCGCCGGCGGATACGGTCCGCGCTCCCTCGCGGCGCGGGCCCGACCGCCAGCCGCGCGACCACCCGCTCATTGCCGATCGGGGCGGCAACCGCCAGCACGCCGGAGAGGGGATCGCGTTCGCGACGCCAGTCCAGCCGCAGCGGGAGAGCGGCGTCGGACCACGGCAGCAGCGGCACGGCGACGGCCCGCTCGCCGGAGGCCAGCCCCGCCGGATCCACCACGTCGCCGCCATCGATTGGTTCGACCACGGCCTGTGGATAGGCGACGCGGAGCTGGGCGAGGGCCCGTTCCAGGCCGTCCGCCGTCGCCGCGCGCACGAACCAGCGCCTGCCCGTTGCGGTGACTGTGACCTCGAGCGTGAGCACTTCGCCGGCGAGCGCACCGAGCATCGCCCGGGCGGCGCCCATCCCGTCCTCCAGCCCGCGCGGAGGGACGACTTCTGCCAGGAACGTGGGTTCAGCGCGACGGCGCCACATGTCGCGCCTCCTCACGCTCGACCGATCCCACCCGTGCCTCCGCCGCGGCGAGCGCGCGGAAGAACGCTTCGCGCCCGCCCGGACGGGCTCCGAGTTCGCTCACGTCCTTCGCATCGCCGGGCAGTCGCAGCACCAACGTCCGATCGCCGAGTGACTCGGTGAGTGCCGCGGCCGCCGCGCGGCCGGCGTCGTCGGTGTCCAGCACCAGGACGACCGAGTGAGCGCGGTCGAGCAACCGCTCGACGCCGCGTCCCGGTTGGGTGCCCAGCAGCGCGCACGCCGGGAGTCCCCAGCCGGTGAGGGTGAGCCAGTCAAAGGGCCCCTCCGTCACGAAGATCCGCCGCCGGCCCCGTACCCCTTCGTATCCGAGCAACGGGCGCGGGAGCGCGAGCCCGAGGTACTTTGCGCGGATGTCGCCCTGGAACGCACGCCCGGTCATCCAGGCGCAGTAGCCGCTGCGCAGGTCCGGGATCACGATGCGCCCGCGCATCGCCTCGCGTCCGTCGCCATAGAGCAGACCGAGCTCACCGGCCCGGCGCAGGGAGAGGCGGCGACGCTTGAGGTACGGAGCCAGCTCGGACCCGTCGCTGAAGCCCAGGCGTGCCCGGCGGGCGAGCCAGCGGGGCACGCCGCGCGCCTCCAGGTAGGCGAGCGCCCGCGGCGTCCGCAGGAGCGCTTCGTGGTAGAGCTCACACGCCGCCGTCAGGATCAGCCGGTCGTCCAGCGAGAGGGGGCGCGGCCGCTCGCGGGTGGCCACCGTCCGGTGAGGGGGCGACGACAGCCGCGGCAGCCCTCCGAGGTGGTCGATCGCTTCGCGAAAGTTCAGATCGTGACTGCGGCGGACGAAGTCGATCACGTCGCCTGACGCCCCGCATCCGAAGCAGTGGAAGCTCTGCGTGTCCGTGTAGACGACGAGGCTCGGGCGGTCGTCCTCATGGAACGGACAGCGGCCCATGAACCGCCGTCCGGTCCGCCGGAGCGCCACGCCCTGCGCGGCGATCACGTCAGCGATCGGGTGCGCGCGCTTGACCTGCTCGACATCGATGGTCATCACCCCTCCTCTCCGCGCTGCGGAGTGAGTTCGGCCGGGTTCGAGGTGCTGAGGGCGTGTTCGAGGGCGCTCGCCTCCACCTGAAGGGCGATGTGGTTGCCGCGCGCCAGGAAGAGACCCTGGCCGCGGCGGCAGCCGAGCAGGAACGCCCGTTCGCCCCGGGAGAGCGCGAAGGTCTCCTCGACGAGGCCGATGGTGGAGCTGTCCTGGCGCATCAGGAGCTGCACCGAGCTGTTGGCAAGTACGGTGTGTCCCTCGGGCGAGGCGAGGAAGTCTTCGACGTCCTGGGTCACCGTCGTCACGCCCAGCCAGCGCTTGCGCGCCCGGCGCGCCATCTGGGCGAGGAACTGCGCCCCCTCCGGCGACCGCATCAGCGACCACGCCTCGTCGATCAGGAGCATCCGCGGCCGCGGGTCGCGGGTGACCTCGCGCCAGACGTGATCCGCGATCAGGTACATCGCCACCGGGCGCAGCTCCTCTTCGAGGTCACGCACGTTGAAGACCACGAACGGCCGCTCCAACGACGCGGTGGTCGGCTCGGAGAAGACGTGTCCGAGGCTGCCATCCACGTAGCGCGTCAGCCGGTCGGCGAGGCCGTGTGGCTCGTCCAGTCCGCGGAGGACGCCGAGCAGGTCACGGAGCAGGGGCGCTGGACGGCCGTGCGTGGCCGGGTCATCGCTGATCCCGGCGCCCCCGTAGGTCTCGTAGAGCGCCCGGTCGAGCACGCCGCGTTCCCGTTGTCCGAGTGCCTGGCCGGGTTCAGCGAGCATCACGCCGAGCAGGCCCTGCAGCGCCAGCACGCGCTGGGCGAGGATCGACCGTCCGTCCTCATCGTCAGCGCCCGCTCCGACTGCCGGAAGGTCGAAGGGGTTGATGTGCTGGGCGGAGGTGCCGGAGAGGCGGATCATCTGCCCGCCGACCGCCTCGCAGAGGCGGCCGTATTCGTCCTCCGGGTCGATCACGAGGTAGTCGATGCCGAGCAGCAGCGCGCGCAGTGCCTCGACCTTGCAGGCGTAGCTCTTGCCGGCGCCGCTCTTCGCGAAGACGACCTTGTTGGCGTTGTCGGCATCCGGGCCGAACGGGTCGTAGATCACGAGCGAGTGGTTGTGGACGTTCTCGCCGTAGAGGAGGCCTCGCTCGACCGCGAGGTGGCTCGACCCGAACGGGATCATCGTCGCCGCGCTGGTGGTGTCGAGGTTCCGTCGCCGGCGGAGGTGATCCTGGCCGGCGGGCAGGCAGGAGAGCAGTCCCGGGAGCATCTCGTAGAGCGCCGGACGCACCCCCGCCATCATGCCGCCCAGGATCCCCTCGACCCGCGTGGTCGCCTGGTCGAGTGCGGCGGGGTTCAGGCCGTGCAGGCGCAGGTAGAGGGCGGTCGAGAAGACCCGCTCGTCCCCTCGCTCGAGTGCATCGCGCAGCCGCTCGACGTCCTCGTAGGCGACCTCGCGCTCGATGCTCGCGACCCGTCCGCCCTTCGCGTCCAGCATGCGCGAGGACTGCAGCTCCACCAGGCGGTGTGTCAGCATCCGCACGACGTCGCCCGTGTCGAGCGGCTCCAGGTGCAGGCTTAGGTCCATCGGTTCGTCGAAGTCGATCAGGGGTCCCAGCCAGTTCGGGGAGACGTGACGCGGGTAGTCCGTCAGCGCGAGCACCCGGCTGGCGGTGCGGTCGATCGTGACCTCGGCTCGCGTCTCCGCCATCGCCGCCGGCGCCGTGATGTCGGCGACGGTCCGATCGCCCAGGCCGAACGTGTCGCAGGCCGCCGGACGGCGCACCTGGCGCCTTCGGCTCCGACTCCATGCCGGCTTACGCATCCCACTTCTCCGTTCCGCCACGGGTGGCGAGACGCACGGAGAGCACCGGCGTGGCCGCCGCGTGACCCACGCGCTGCGCACGGTCCGAGCGGGCAGCCACGGCGGTGCCGGCAAGCGAGGCGTGCCAGAGGCTGATCAGGTCGGCGCCTTCGAGGCGGCGCGTCGTCACCCCGATTGCGGCGAGCCCCTGTGCTACCTCTGCGCAGCGGAAGGCGAGCGCTCTGCTCGATGCGAGCTGCGTCGCCGCTTCACGGCCGGGCTTCCGCCGCCGCCACGGCCAGGCGATGCCGGTGCGCTCGAAGGCGCCCCCGGTTCCGGCCGGCACGATCACGTAGCAGCGGCGGTCGAGGAGCGAGCGCTCCCGCGCCACCGTCCGCACGAACGTCTCGTGGTCGGCGGCCAGCCGCCGCCAGGCGTCGGTGCCGTCACGGCGGCGGTCACCGCGCAGGCCCGCCAGGTAGCCCTCGACGTCGGTCGGGACGATGCGCACCAGGAGTTGCAGCGGATAGGAGAGGCCGTTGAGGAAGCGCCGGTAGCCGGCGAGGATCGCCTCCTGTTCCGCCTCGGACTTGAGGGCGAAGTTGACCGACCCGGCCTCAAGGATGGCGCGGCAGTCGCCGCCGCGCAGGCGCACGATGTCGCCCGCGATCGCCTCCAGCGGCAACGTCGCCTGCACGCTCGCGTGTCTAGCTCGCATCGACGCGCTCCTTCCATGCAGTTGCCTCGTGTGGGGCCGCCGGGACGACCACCTCGTGGATCGCCGGGCCTGTGGCATCGCGCCCCTGCGGACGCCAGACGGCCAGACGGGGCGCGGCCGAGTAGCGGAGGAGCACGAAGGCCCACTCCTCGGCGGGACGTCCCCCGGGCCGCCAGAGCACCAGCACGGCGGTGGCGACGATCACGACGACCACGAGCACCAGGCGGAGGCCGAAGGGGAGCGGCAGGTCGGCGAGGGCGCCGTACGCGATCGCGAGGCCGATCGCGGCCGACAGGAGCTGGCGCATCGTCAGCCCGAGGAACGCTCGGTCGGCGACCTCCAGATGGGTCGGGATCTCGTGGCGCTCCATCAGGCGGTCCCGCCCATCGCGCTCTGGACCATGCCCGCGATCACCCGCGCCAGCAGCACGATCGCGAGGCCGGCGAGCGCGTTGACGATCGCCGTCTTCCCCTGCTCCATCTGGCGGGGGCTGCCGGCCGCCGACATGTAGAGGAATGCCCCCCACATCACGAAGAACGCTGCCACCGCCACGGCGACGCCGAGGCCGATGTTCAGCAGGTTCTCGAAGAGACTGTTGATCTGTTCCATCTCCGTTCCTCTCTCAGCGCCCGGTGGCGCCGACTTGCTCCACTGACTCGAGGTGCACCGCGGCCACCAGCCACCGGCCGTCCTCGCGGACGAGGCGGCAGGTCATCCGCTGTCTGACCGTCTCTTGCAGTTGCTGGTGATCTGATGAGGCAGCGGCCCGGTCCACCCAGCGCCGCACCTGCACGGCAGTCACGACCGCGGTCGCCGCGTCGTCCGAGAGCGCCGTCACCGAGACGCGCTCAATGCGCGTCGTGACGGAACGTTCGGCCCCGAGCGCGGCGGGATCGACGGCCGCTGCTGCGAGCGCCGTGTGAAGAAGCCCGGATGTGAGTGGGACGAGGCGCTGCGCGTAGACGTGCGGGTCGCGGTAGTCGAACGTTCCGTGGGCGGCGACGAAGTCTGTAGCCGCCTGCTCGACGGCGCGGGCCGTGCCCTCGCGTCCCTGGAGGCCGCTCGCGGCGCTCCAACCGCTCACGACTGCCACCATGAACAGCACACCCGCGAGCGCGAGCAGCGCGAGCCCGGCGCCGCGCCCGCCGGTCACGACGACGCTCCGAGCGCGGCGGCGGCCTCACCAGCGGTCGCCGTGTAGTACCCCATCCGTCCGATGACGAGGGCGACGTACTCCCAGGAGTGGTTGTAGGCGTAGACGGCGTGCGGAATGTCCGTGAGGACCTGGTGGTCGAGCAGGTAGCGCGCCATCGCCGGGATCGCGTCGCGGTAGTCGTACGGGTCGCCGGCGCCCCAGTGGGCCCAACTGGCGGGCATGAACTGCCCGTAGCCGATCGCCCCGGCCCAGGAGGTCGACATGTTCGTGCCGAACGCGCTCTCCACGGAGGCGATCGCTGCCAGGAGCGCCCAGGGCACACCCGTCTCCGCTGAGACCTCGACCATCACGGCGAGGTGCTCGACCGGCGGGACGGGCGGCTCCGACGTACCCCCTCCGAAGGCAGCGAAGGGCGCCGCGATGAACATCGCCACGATCACCACTACGGAGATCACCGGGAGGAGGACGGCGGCGATCACGATGCCCGCGAGCCGCAGACCGTCGCGGATTACGTCACCGAACACGGAGGCGGCGAGGAGTGCGAGCTTCGGCATCTCAGCGCGCTCCCGCCGCAGCCGCACCGCCGCGCGCGCCGAGCCCACCCACCGTCCGGCTCAGCACGACCAGGGAGACGACCGACGCGAGGCCGGCGAAGCGCGTCTGGCTGGAGAGCAGCGACGGCACCCGGAGCGTCAGGTAGCAGACGGCGATTCCGAGGAGCAGGGTGAGCAGGGCGTTCGCGGCGCTCCCGGGCGTGAGCTCGACCATCAGCGCGGTGCCGAGGCGCAGGACCAGCACCTGCACCGCCTGCTGGAAGACGGTGATCGGGAGCAGGTGCGCCCACCAGCGTGCCCAGCTCTGCGTCTGCGGCAGCACCCAGGTGACGACCATCACCGGCGCGAGCACGATCAGCATGCAGATCAGCGCGAGACGCATCAGCATCTGGAAGGCGAGCAGCAGGGCGACGATGCCGTAGCTCACCGCGACCATGACGAGCGCCATGCCGTCCTGCGAGGCGTTCGCCTGGTCGTACCCGGGAAGGCCCCCCTCGCCGACGGCGCCTGCAAAGGCGTTGTTGAGCTCGATCAGGACGCGGGCGATCTCAAGGGTGAGGTTCACGGCGAGGGCGGCGAGGATCACGCGCGGCAGCAGCTCCATCACCCCGTCGTACGGGGAGCGGGTGTGCTGCTTGAGCACGACGTTGAAGCCGCCCCACATCACGATCACCGCGAGCGCGGCGTTGGCGACGCCGCGCGAGAGCTCCCACAGCGCGCGGACGGTGGTGCTCTCGTAGGTCCCGGCCGCCGGGGTCTGCGTGATGATGTTCAGCGAGCTGTCGCCGAAGCCGAGCGCCCAGTCGACGAAGCCGCGGATGGCGTCGAGCAGCGCCCCGGCGATCAGTCCGATCACGGTGTCGAGGATGGCGGTCGCCCAGTGGCGCGGGTCGAGGCTCGCGAGCAGATTGAAGGGGTTGGGGACGCCGACCTCGGGAGGCGCGCTGGGGGTGAGCCCCGGGACGTCGCTTGCGGCAATGTCGACGGCATCCGGGGACACGGCCGGGAGAGAGGCTGCTGCCGTCGCCGCGGACCCTTCGGACGGCATCCCCGTCGAGGCGACCAGGGGCGCGCCGGCGAGGACGAGGTCACGAAGCGGGTCACTCGCCTGCTGGCCGGCGGCGGGCGAGGCAATCCCGAACCAGCAGACGAACACGACGGTGACGGCGAGCAGCACCCCTCGCACGTTCACCCCCTTTCGTGTCGCCTCCTCCGCGGCCCATCTGGGCGGCGTGACGGCGGCGATCTCGAGGGCAAGCGTGCTAGGTCATGGTCCCCATTCACTCCCGCAGCGCTCTCGGCGCGCTCCCAGCACTCCCCGATCGCTCCCGGATTGCGCCCGAAGCTCCCTGATCGCCCGCATCGGCACCGACCGGGGATCGAGGAGGGTCTGAGTGAGCAAGGCGGGGTGTCGGGAACAGGTGGTGCCCGGGAGCGAAGAGGACGGTGGCTCACGACCGGGAATCACCGGCACGGCAGCCGGACTCACCGCCTCTCCGACGTCGACGTGCTCGTCACCAGGCTGGGCGAACTGTCGAGCGAGGAGGCTGCTGGATGGGGACTAATTCCCTACGGATCCCGGGTGTCGAGCCAGTGAGGCCACGGCCCGGGATCGGGATGAGCCCTCGCCCACCGATCCAGGGCCGCTGCCAGGGAGGCCGCTAGCGTCACCGACGGCCACCAGGACTTGCGCACGAAGACGACCGTGCAGGACGTGGCATGCGCGAAGTCGCTGGCGTTCTCGGTGACGATCACCAGCCGCTCGCGGC
>Ga0265293_10011360_pt1 | contig 12138 bp, 11 predicted proteins | sample Munlanlewell138R_FD_192505 | JGI IMG/M metagenome (GOLD analysis project Ga0265293, IMG submission 192505) | Leachate microbial communities from a municipal landfill in Southern Ontario, Canada - Leachate well 138R | ecosystem: Engineered > Solid waste > Landfill > Unclassified | place: Canada... | reverse complement strand
GGAAAAAATCCTTGATTATAAAACCATCAGATTGTAAGTTTACCCGCTATTTTTGGATTATAAATAAGAGATAAACAATGTACAAAACATCTTTTCCAAAATTGACGGAAATTAAACAAGACTGGTATGTAATCGATGCCGATGGTATCGTACTGGGTCGTCTGGCCAGTCAGGTAGCCGCGATTTTGCGTGGAAAAAATAAACCATATTTTACACCGCATCTCGATACCGGTGACTTTGTCGTAATCATCAACGCTGATAAGATACGTTTGACCGGACGCAAAGCGGAGTTCAAGACCTATTTCACTCATTCGGGCTATCTGGGCAGTGAACGTTTTCTGCAATATAAAGACGTGTTGCAGAACAGCCCGGAAAAAATCGTCGAACGCGCTATCAAAGGCATGTTGCCGCACAATGCTCTTGGTCGCCAATTATTCCGCAAACTCAAAGTCTATCGCGGCCCGGAACATCCTCACCAGGCTCAACAACCGAAACTTTTAGCAATAGAAGGATAAATAACGGATGCCAAAATTAGAGTACATTTCATTAGGTCGGCGCAAATGCTCGGTTGCTCGTTTGAGAATGACTGCCGGCGAAGGGAAGGTGACCATCAACTCGCGCACCATGGATGAGTATTTCGGGAATGAATCCCTGAAACGCATGATCATTCAGCCATTTGAAATCTGCGGAGTGAGTGGGCAGCTGGATGTCAATGTCAATGTTCAAGGCGGTGGTTTTACCGGTCAGGCTGGCGCAATCCGCCTGGCGATTGCCCGCGCTCTGGAAAAATATGACCCGGAACTGAGAGCCAGATTGAAACCAGCCGGTTTCCTGACCCGGGACGCGCGGGTTAAAGAACGTAAAAAATACGGTCTGCGCGGCGCCCGTCGGGCTTTCCAATTCTCCAAACGTTAATACAGGAAACAATCGAACTATGGGAAATGTAACCTTCGAAATACTCTGGAAATCGGGTGCCCATTTTGGTCATTTGACCCGTAAATGGAATCCCAAAATGAAGAATTACGTCTTCATGGTCAAGAATGGTATTCATATCATTGATTTATCCAAAACTGTCGCCTGTCTCGACGAGGCTTCGCGTTTTATCCGCGAAGTGGTCCGCAAGGGCGGCGATGTTTTGTTCGTCGGAACGAAAAAACAGGCCAAAGAAATTGTTCAGAATGAAGCCGACCGCTGTGGCATGTTCTACGTTGTGGAACGCTGGTTAGGCGGGACATTAACCAATTTTTCGACGATTAAACGGAGTATCCGACATTTACAGAAACTGGAAAAAGACAAGTCGGTTGGTTATGGCGAAAATCTGACCAAGAAAGAAAAATTATCACTCGAGCGCGAGCGCGTTAAATTAGCCGATCTGCACCGCGGTATCAAAGATATGCGCAAATTACCCGATGTTCTCGTTGTAGTAGACACATTATATGACGATATCGCCGTTCAGGAAGCGCGCCGTTTGGACATTCCGGTGATTGCCTTACTGGACACCAACGCCGATCCCAGTATGGTCGATTATCCGATTCCGGCCAATGATGATTCAATTCAGACTATCAAAGTAATAATTACAGAATTGGCTGACGCCGTTATAGAAGCCAAAAATACCCGCCTGGTCGAAGTGCCACCCGTCGAAGAAGCGAGAATCTGACCGATTATTCAGAAAGGAAGATTATGCAAATTACTGCCACCCTGGTAAAAGACCTGCGTGATAGAACCGGTCTGGGTATGATGGAATGTAAAAATGCCTTGGTGGAATCCGATGGCGATATCGAAAAAGCCATTGAAATTTTACGTAAGAAAGGAATCGCCAAAGCCGAGAAAAAAGCCGATCGTTCGGCTCATGAAGGTGCAATCATTTCATATATTCATCCCGGTAATAAATTAGGGGTATTGCTCGAAGTCAATTGTGAAACCGATTTCGTTGCCGTTACTAATGATTTTCTAACTTTTGCAAAAGATATAGCTATGCACATCGCGGCCACCAATCCTCTATCGATTCGCCGTGAAGACATTGATCCGACGCTCCTGGAACGGGAAAAGGAAATCTACCGCGCTCAAGTACGCGAGCAGAAAAAACCGGAAAATATCATCGAACGCATTGTTGAAGGTAAGGTCGACAAATTTTACCAGGAAAATTGTCTGCTGGAACAACCGTTCGTCAAAGACCCGCAAAGCACCGTTAAAGATTACCTGACCGCGACGATTGCCAAGATCGGTGAAAATATCAACATCGCTCGTTTCGTCCGCTTTCAACTAGGCGAAAACCTTCAAAAATAGACCAACCAGCCGGGTTTCCCGATGGCCATAATTCCATATAAACGCGTAATCCTGAAGTTCTCCGGAGAAGCGCTTGCCGGTGAGAAACGCACCGGTTTTAATCCGGAAATGATCCAGCAAATCGCCAACGAAATCAAATCCGTCGCGGGGCTTGGCGTTCAGATGGGAATCGTATTCGGCGGCGGCAATATCATTCGTGGATTAAGCGCTACCGGGCAGACGATGGACCGCGTTAAAGCTGATTATATGGGGATGCTGGCAACGGTCATTAATGCCCTGGCAATGCAGGACGCGCTGGAAAAATTAGGCCTGCGCGCCCATGTATTTTCGGCGATCCAGATGATTGAAGTCGCTGAATTGATGATTATCCGCAATGCCCGTAAATATTTGGATCGGGGCGAAATCGTCATTTTCAGTGGCGGTACCGGCCGACCATTTTTCAGTACCGATTCCGGTGCGGCTCTGCGCGCCGTCGAGGTGCAGGCTAATGCCATTATCAAAGCCACCAAAGTCGACGGGGTTTACGACAAGGATCCGGAAAAATATGCCGACGCCCGTTTCTTTGAGAGATTGGACTATCAGACCGCTGTCGAAAAACGCCTTAAAGTCATGGACCTGACCGCCATAACCATCTGCCAGGATAACGACTTACCCATTATCGTCTATAATATGAAAGTGCCGGGCAATCTACGGAAAGTCCTGACCGGCGCGAAAGTTGGAACGCTAATCACACGGGATTAATCATGATTGATGAAGTAACCAAAGACGCCGAAGCACGCATGCAGAAAAGTCGCGAGACTTTTCAGCAGGAGATAACCGTTATCCGCACCGGGCGGGCGACGCCGTCTCTACTCGATCCGATCAAAGTCGAATATTACGGAACGAATGTGCCGCTCCGTCAGGTTGCCTCGGTTGGAGCACCGGACGCCCGTTTACTGGTTGTTCAGGTTTTCGACCGAAATGCCGTACCCAACGTCGAAAAAGCCATTCGTTCAGCCGAATTGGGTCTGAATCCGCTGGTAGATGGAAATTTACTGCGCGTACCAATTCCGCAACTTACTGAAGAACGTCGCAAGGAACTGGTTAAATATGTCCATAAAATTGCCGAAGAGGGACGCGTTGCCATCCGCAACATCCGCCGTGACGCCAATGATATGGCCAAAGACCTCGAGAAAGAACATGAAATTTCCGAAGACGCATTACATAAGGGTCAGGAAGAAATTCAAAAATTAACCGATAAGTATATCAAACAAATTGATGAACTGGTGAAGCACAAAGAAAAGGACATTCTCGAAGATTAGTCCGGCTTTCCAGGAATACTTACTACCTTAATTAAATATTTAAAAAAAGACGCAGTTGGGCTTGAATAAAATAAGCAGATGGGTATTTATACGGATTTGATTATTTTTAAGGCGGCTGATATTTCTGAACTGCATTCAGAAATTCATTCGATCAGCATTTCGAAAAGCCACAATTCGGGCAGGTAACGCAACCGCTTTCATGATAAACTGCCGAACCGCATTCCGGGCAGGTTGTGATCGCCTTTTTGTTGTCGATTCTGGGCGATGGTTTCGAAGCCGACACAGCTTGCTGTGGAATTGGTACTGAAGCGGCTCCATCAACTTCTAATAGTGAAAAACTCGGTTCCGCGCCGGGTGCTTTTTTCTTGCCTTCGCGTTCATCGAGATACCATTCGAGCGCTTTGGCGATGGCGTCCGGAGTCGAGAGAATTTGGGTGCCATTTTCCCAGACCGGTGATGGACCGCCGATGCCTTTTAATTGCTTGACAACATCGCGGGCGTCGATTCCGGATCGTAAGGCTAACGATATCAGACGACTGATGGCTTCTGACTCAACCTGCGCCTGACTGCCGGCTTTGCCGATATTCGTAAACACTTCACACAGACCGTAATCGTCTTCGTTGATGGTGATGTATAAAGTGCCGTTGCCGGTGCGCACGCGTTTGGTGATTCCGCGGGTTTCAGGGGGACGAATGCGCGGATGCAAGGTCTGATCGATTATCTGCGGTTGTTCGGAAACCTCGGATTTTGCCGACTCGGTTTGATTGCCAACGTACAATACTTGTTCATCCCGACTGCCGTCGCGATAGATGGTGATGCCTTTACAACCGGCTTCATAGGCCAGCCAGTAGGCGTCGAGCACATCCTGGACTGTTGCCGACTTCGGGAAGTTGCAGGTCTTGGAAACCGCCGCATCCACCCATTTCTGAAAAGCGGCTTGCATACGCACATGCCATTCCGGTGAAATATCGTGGGCGGTAATGAAAACACGTTTGATCTCGGCGGGAATCTCATCGATATTTTGTATCGAACCCTGGGTGATAACGCGATGCATTAATTCTTCGCTGTAAATCCCGGCTTCCCGACAAGCCTGTTCAAAATGCGGATTCACATACAGTAATTCGGTACCGTCCATGACCTTTTTAGTGAAAGCTAGTGAAAAAACCGGTTCGATACCACTTGAGCAGTCGGCAATCATTGAGATCGTGCCGGTTGGGGCAATAGTGATGCAAGCCGAGTTGCGATACTTAGGTCCATCGGGGAAAAAAATACTATCGTTCCAGGCGGGAAATGTTCCGCGATTGTTCCCTAATCCGGCGGAAGCATCCTTGGTCCGGGTATAAACGAATTTCATGAGTTCGTCGGCTAACTGGAGCGCTTCATCCGAGTCGTACGGTATTTTCAGTTTGAAGAGAATATCGGCAAACCCCATAATACCCAGGCCGATTTTGCGGGTCTTTTTGACCATCGTTTCGATTTTTTTCAATGGGAATTTATTGATATCTATAACGTCATCCAGGAACCGAACGGTATCATCGATGGTTTGGCCGAGCCGCTCATAATCGATTTTATTATCGGAAATGAAATTAGCCAGATTGATCGATCCCAGATTGCAGGACTCGTTCGGCAGGAGAGGTTGTTCGCCGCACGGATTGGTAGCCTCGATGTCGCCTAATTTCGGGGTGGGATTCATCTGATTGATACGGTCGATAAAAATGATCCCGGGGTCGCCGTTCCGCCAGGCGTTTTGGGCAATTAGTTTGAAAACTTCGGCGGCATTGAGCGTACCGACGATAGTGTCATCGACCGGATTAACCAATTCATATTGTTCGCGCCGCCGGACTTTTTCCATGAAAACATCCGTAACAGCAACAGAAATGTTGAAATTGGTCAGTTCGTGGCTATTCTTTTTACAATCGATGAATTCCAGAATATCAGGATGATCGACCCGTAAAATTCCCATGTTAGCGCCGCGGCGGGTGCCGCCCTGTTTGACGGCTTCTGTCGCGGCATTGTACACTTTCATAAAGGAGACTGGTCCGCTAGCTACGCCGCTGGTGGTCTTGACAATGCTCTTTTTGGGGCGAATACGGCTGAAAGAAAAACCTGTGCCGCCGCCACTTTTATGAATGAGAGCCGTATCCTTCAAAGTCTGGAAAATCGATTCCATAGAGTCGTCAACCGGTAAGACAAAACAAGCGGAGAGCTGCCCGAGTTCCCGACCGGCATTCATCAACGTCGGTGAATTGGGAATGAAATCCTTGCGGATCATCATCTGGTAAAATTTTTCCGCCATTCGCGGAATAGTAGAACGGGGAGAGTAATTGATTTCAGCTTCGGCTACGGCTTCAGCCACCCGCCGGAATAGTTCCTCGACGGTTTCGCTGACATTGCCATTTTTATCATGCAGAAGATAACGCTTTTTCAGCACTTCCATCGCATTATTTGAAAAAAGCGGTTTATTCTCCAGAGTAATCGGGATTGTAGCCGGGTTGATAGGTACGCTATTTTCACGAATTGCTTTTTTCTCGGTTTCGTTATTAACACTTTCAAAATCGAGTGCGATTGGCTCGGACATTCAAAAATTTCTCCTTTTGAGAGTTGACGATGATTTCCCCATGTATTCACTCAGTATTAAACCTGAATCGAAGTTAGCATGCCCAATCAAAGTAGTCAAGGAAAAATACAAGATTTTGTGTTTATCGACGACAAAAACACCATTTGTTGAGGATAAAAGATGTAGTAAAAATAGGCCACAAACCTTGACAAAAACTTTAAAATAAGCCGGATAACTGACATGCAATCCAAGGCCTTAAAAACATTTTAAAAAATTATTTGGTACTATTAAATTAATGGTAGTTTTTTGCATTGCGGGTGTAGTTCAATGGTAGAACTCCAGCTTCCCAAGCTGGCCACGGGAGTTCGATTCTCCTCACCCGCTCAAATCAGCCGGGAATAATTGTTAAAAACCAACTGATTGACCTATAGCAACTGATTTTAAGAATTATCATTTTTAATGTAATCAAGCAACCTATTGTCCTCAGGACTATCCGTATATCATTTGACATGCGCTATCCCGTCGGTATGTTGTCAATATGTGAAAAATCACTTGAACAAATCTGAATGCAATCCGGTTCGTACCAGATAGATAGTATCCTGCTCCTCTTTCCATATTAATAACCAGTCCGGTCTCAGATGACATTCCCGATAACCCTCCATATTCCCGTGTAAGAAATGCGCTTTATACGCAGGCGGGATTATTTTTTGATTACATAACAATTTCAGGAAATCGTACAGAGCCGAAAGATCGAATCCTCTCTGCTCTAAACGCTTCAAATCCTTTTTGAATTGACTGGTAGGTTTGAGGCTTTTCAATGCTACTTTGAGAATTGAGATATACCCAGCGCCTGAAACATTTCGTCGGGATCGGAATAACTTTCCAAGTCCGCGCCTTCCTCGACTTCTTGCATAGCCTTTAGGGTTACTTCGTTTGGTATCCGGACGGCAAAGGGCAAGCCGCGATGAAATGCGATTTCGCGCAAGTAGAGATCAATTGCGCCCGACATAGAGATATTCAATGCCTTTAAAACCGATTCGGCTTTGGCCTTGACTTCTTTTGATACCCTCACGTTTACAGTTGCGTCATTCATAGTCATTTTCTCCAGGCCTATATTACGCGAATGTAACGCAAAACGCAACACTTATTTCGATGATTATTTAGTAAAAGTAATGTAGGATTGTTCTCGTCGAGATAACTTCCGGAAAAAAGCCCCTATAACGCGTATCGGTATCCCCTGTACTGTTTTTCTCGTCGGAGAAATATAAATTCTATCAATTTCCCAGGCTGGCCACGGGAGTTCTCCCAAAGGGATCCCTCCGGGGGATTCTCCTCACCCGCTCAAATAACTGCAAAAACAGATAACTTTCGATTGCTTAGGTTGATATCGCTTTTCTCGGATTTATAAATTAACTGAACACATACGAGATTAATGACTCAAATGACGCCGCTGAAAGCGGGTGACTATGAATGACCATGAATGACGCCTTAGGTTAGCCCCTAACCAGGATCTCGACATACTGACGTTCCGGCGTAACATTCTTATAAGCCGGTCGAATGATCCGGCGCGACCGGTGGTTGAGTTCTTCCAGACGATGAGCACACCAACCGGCCAGTCTTCCAATTGCGAAAATCGGAGTGTATAATTCCGGCGTAATACCGATACAGGAATACACAAATCCCGAATAGAAATCGACATTAGCGCAGACGATTTTTGAGCGCTCGCGCCCCTTGAAATCGGCAAAAACCTGCGGCGCCAGTTCCTCGACCAGATTATAGAGATGAAATTCCTCCAGGCGGTTTTTCTCGGCGGCCAGTTCAGCGGCTTTGGTCTTCAGGATTTTTACTCTGGGATCGGATAGCGTATAAACTGCATGCCCGATGCCATAAATCTTGCCGGTTTGATCACCGACTTCCTTTTTTAAAATCTTTAGAAGATAATCCGCCGCGGCGCCTTTGTCGTCCCAGTTTTTCAGATTCTTTTTAATGTCGTTCATCATTTCCAGGACTTTAAGGTTGGCGCCGCCGTGATAAGGTCCTTTCAGCGAACCGATTGCGGCCGCAATCGCGGAATAAGTATCCGTGCCGGCCGAGCTGGTTACCCGCAAGGTAAAGGTCGAGTTGTTACCGCCGCCATGCTCGGCATGCGTAACCAGCGCCAGATCGAGCATATCGGCTTCCAGTTTAGAGTAGCGTTCGCCTTTCAACATATAAAGGAAATTCTCAGCCATACTTAGCTCTTGACGCGGGTGGCGAATTGACAGAGTCTTACGTTTAAAAGCATGGCGGTAAGCGTTGAATGAATAGGCGACGATAGTCGGAAACTTGGCGATTAATTCCAACGACTGTCTGACGATATTTTCCTCACTGCGGTCTTCGGGACGCGGATCATTGGTATAGAGCACCAGCACCGCCCGCGCGAGCATGTTCATCATGTCCGTGCCGACCAGATTCAGGAGCATTTGATTGGTGAAATTTTCCGGTAAATCGCGTTTTTCAGCCAGATATTCGGAAAAAACCTTCAACTCGGAATGGTTGGGCAGTTCACCGGCCAGAAGCAGATAGCAGATTTCCTCAAAACCGTGACGATTCTCGGACTGAAAACCTTTGACCAGCTGATCAAGTTGATAACCGCGGTATAATAATTGGCCTTCGATCGGCACAACCTGTCCGGCTTCCGACCGATAACCCACCACATCACCGATACTGGTCAAACCGACCAGCACTCCGGTATGATCTTCGTTACGCAGACCGCGTTTTACATTATATTTTTCATATAATCGTGGATCGATCTGACAGGCGGTTTGCATTTTTTTACATATGGTTTGGAGCATTGCTTGCGACATATTAGACATTCCTGTTCATTTAGACTATAGCTATTGAATTGATTTCTGTATTTAATAACTTTACAAATTCGGTCGTGCCGACACAACGCGCACCGTGAACATTGCCGAAGATATCGATCGTGCCGACCTGACTGGCAAACAAGCTGGCTAAAGCACTCTGGAGGTGACGAGCGGCGTCTGACCAGCCCATATATTCCAGCATCATAACTCCGGACAGAATCAGCGAAGCCGGATTTGCAGTGCCCTGTCCGGCGATGTCAGGCGCCGTGCCGTGAGTTGACTCAAAAATCGCTCGCCCGGTTTCGAAATTGATATTGGCGCCGGGCGCCAGACCGATCCCACCGATCATGGCCGCCGCCAGGTCGGAAATGTAGTCGCCATTCAGATTAAGGGTAGCAACCACTGAATAGCGCGCCGGATTGAGTAAAATATCCTGGAAAAAGGCATCCGTGATCATGTCCTTAATTATAATTTTACTATTCGTCTTATCGGCTGAATTTTCAGCCATCTGTTTGGCGTTGATACATTGTGCGGAGAATTCGCGTTCGGCCAGTTCATAGCCCCAGTTACGGAATGCCCCCTCGGTAAATTTCATGATGTTGCCTTTATGAACGAGAGTCACTGATGGCAATTTGTAACGAATTGCATAGGCGATGGCCGCCCGAATAAGCCGTTCTGAACCGGGTCTTGAAACCGGTTTAACTCCAAAGGCATTTTCGCCCGGGAAGCGCGGTGCCGGAGCTTTTAATTTCTCAATCAGAAAGTCTTCCAGTAATCCAGCTTCCAGCGAGCCACGCATGAATTCGATGCCGGTATAAAGGTCTTCCGTATTTTCACGGAAAATGACCACATTGAGCAGTTCCGGTCGTTTAACCGGCGCCGGAATTCCATCAAACCAGTGCAGAGGCCGGACACAGGCATAGAGATCGAGCGTTTGGCGCAAGATAACGTTCAAAGAACGCCGTCCCTCCCCAACCGGCGTGCGCAAAGGCCCTTTCAAGCCAATGACATACTGATTCAGTTCCTGGAGGGTTGCGGATGGCAACCACTGACCGCATTGCTGATATGATTTGTCGCCCGCCAGGACTTCGCGCCAGATTATCCTACGACTGGTCCCGTAAACCCGTTTAACCGCCGCATCGACCAGTTGCAGGGTCGGTCGGCAGATTTCGGTTCCGATCCCGTCGCCTTCGATGAACGGAATCACCGGAGTATCCGGCACTGTTAGAGAACCGTTCGCGAATATGATTTGTTCGTTGGACATAATGTTCTCCTTGTCAGATTAAGTTTGTATGTTTTGTAAACGTAAGTAATTCAAGGCACTGCCGGCTCTGAACCATTCGACCTGGAGTGGACTGTAGCTATGCTGAAGCAGGATTGTTTCACTTTCTCTATTTTGATGCCTGACAATTAAATTCAGGGGACGATCGGGAACGAGTTCGTCAAGACCGCTAATTCCAAACTCATCAGATTCCCGGATCCGTTCATAATCATCCGGATCGATGAATGTCAAAGCCAGCACGCCCTGTTTCTTTAAATTGGTTTCGTGGATGCGCGCAAAGGAACGGGCGATCACGACTGCCACGCCCAGGTAACGTGGCTCCATCGCGGCGTGTTCGCGCGACGAGCCTTCGCCATAATTTTCATCAGCGATAATTACCAAGCCTTTTCTACTTGCCTGATAATTGCGCGCTACTGTGGCTACCGGAGCATAGTTACCGGTCAGGCGGTTAAGGGTCTCGCCCACTTTTCCGCTAAAGGCATTGCGGGCTCCCAGCAGGAGGTTGTCGGATATTTTATCCAGATGACCGCGGTATTTCAGCCATTTTCCCGCCGGAGAAATATGATCGGTGGTGCACTTACCCCGGATTTTTATCAATAAAAATAAATTACTGAAAGAGGCTAAATCCGGCGCGGAAAACGGTTCCAGCCGGCGAAGCCGCTCGGACTGCGGATCGATTTTTATTTCAATATCCGGCTGATGCACGTTATCCACCGCTATCTGCTCAATTTTCATTTTTTCGCCCGGCAATTCCGCACCGACAGGCGGTGCGAGCCGGATACGCTGGCCTTTTTCATTCGCTATAGCATTTTCTAACGGATTAAATCGTAAATCGCCGGCCAGCGCCAGCGCCAGTACGATTTCGGGCGACGCCAGAAAGGTGTGAGTCAGTGAATTGCCGTCGTTGCGCCCGGCGAAATTGCGGTTAAAACTGGTAAGAATGGAATTTTTCTGCGACGGCGCGGGATTTTCTCTCTGCCATTGCCCGATACAGGGCCCGCAGGCATTAGCCAGAATTGTGGCTTTTAACTTTTTAAACTCGGTTAGAAGTCCGGCTTTTTCGGCGACGGTTTTAATCCATTGCGAGCCGGGATTGATAAGTAGCGGCGCGCGTAGAGGGATTTTATGAAGATTCGCCTGATGGGCAATCGAAGCCGCCCGCGCCAGGTCTTCGAATGAGGAATTGGTGCAGGAGCCGATCAATCCGGCCGATACTTTTTCCGGATAACCGGTAGATTTCAGGTAATCGCCGAATCGCGAAATCGGCACAGCCGTGTCCGGCGTGGCGGGTCCATTGATGTACGGCTCAAGCGCATTCAAATCGATAGTGATCACCCGGTCAAAGAAACGTCTGGGAGCCTGATAAACCTCGGGATCGGCCTGTAAATAATTATGAATAGCGCTGGCGCTTTCGGCAATTTCCAGGCGACCGGTTGCTTTTAAATATTCCGCTATTTTGGTATCAAACGGAAAAACCGACGAGGTTGCGCCGCACTCCGCTCCCATATTGCAGATGGTCGCCTTGCCGGTACAGGACAGACTAGCGACGCCTGCGCCGAAATATTCGATGATCATGCCGGTGGCGCCTTTGGTGCTCAGCAGACCAACCACTTTCAGAATGATGTCTTTGGGTGAAGTCCAGCCGCGCAAGCGACCGATCAATTCTACGCCGATTATACCGGGCAGTTTTAGTTCCCACGACAGACCAGCCATGACGTCGACCGCGTCCGCGCCGCCGACCCCGATTCCGAGCATTCCTAATCCACCGGCATTTGGCGTATGCGAATCGGCGCCGAGCATTAATCCTCCCGGGAAGGCGTAATTTTCCAGAAGCGTCTGATGAATTATTCCCTCTCCCGGCGGCCA
>Ga0265293_10011359_pt1 | contig 12139 bp, 7 predicted proteins | sample Munlanlewell138R_FD_192505 | JGI IMG/M metagenome (GOLD analysis project Ga0265293, IMG submission 192505) | Leachate microbial communities from a municipal landfill in Southern Ontario, Canada - Leachate well 138R | ecosystem: Engineered > Solid waste > Landfill > Unclassified | place: Canada... | reverse complement strand
TCTCCTCGCAGACAATCTGCGTGGACTCCTCCGCCTCTTCCCTGGGCATGATCCAGTTACCTGCATCGTGGTGGCTGAGAACGAACCGGGCCTGCATACCACGCTGGGCAAACCTCTCCTTGATCCGGATGCAGGCCAGGCTGAGCGTGTCGCTGGCCGGACTCTGGACAGTCATGTTCACCGCCTGGCGGTGCATTCCCTCCAGCATCTGGTTATAGGTCTTCCACTCGTCCGAACCTCGCTGGAACTGGTCCCGACGCTGCTTGACGGCAAACACGCAGTACATGTGCCGCTTGCGGCCGAACGGGGTGACGATCTCCCCCGTACGATCCACCAGTTCGACCGTCCGGTCGAAATGCTCTTTCACGCCGGGGAACATTGTGAAATACTTCTTCTGCAAATCCTCTGCCCAGGCCAGCTCACGCTTATGCTCGGCGGCAATCGAGTACGGTGTCCGGCCGTAGTTCGTACCGAACACCACGGTCTTTGTTCCGCTCCGCTGGTCCTTAGAAACCTCCTCCGGAGTACACTCGTAGATGATCGACGCGACGTACCTGTGGATATCCTTCTGAGAACAGGCGGCGATCAGCTTCGGGTCCGGGGCTACGTAGGCGACGACGAAGACCTCGAACTGGCAATAGTCGCTGCTGAGCCAGACCCACCCAGGAGGGGCGATGAACAACCGGCGGAAATCGAAACCGACGACCTCACCAGTCTCCTTGTCGTGCTCCGGCTTCTTGATGTTGTGAATCGCCGGTTGCTTTGCAGACATGCGTCCTGTGTTGTGAGACACAAAACCGTTAGTTATAAAAGCATGGCTGATCGGTAAAACGACTGAACTCTCCCCAACACGGCCACCTTGTTCTGATGCCACTCCGTTTCCCAGATGACCAAACAACGAAAACCCAATGACCTCCAAGCCTGAATACGTGGCACTTCCTCCTCTTTCTTGTGCCAGTAATCCCCGAACACCTCGATCACAGCGGGCTTGGAGGTCAGCTTGAAGTCGGGGTTCATCGAACGGCCATCCGGAAGTCTCCGCCACCACTTCCCGTTTCCCACATAACGAAACCCATCTGGGAGGAGTGCGGCCACCTCCTTCTCCAGTTTGTTCGGACCCTTCCCCATGACCCCGCTGCGATTCAATTGAGAGGCCCGTTCCGATAATCGCTTGCGGTTCTCCTCGGTCTTCCAATACACCTTGTTTAGGTAACGGGTTGCCGTTATATACCCCCTGCGACGGTTCGACTCCACTGGTTGTGAAAGACGGGCCTTGCGGTGAAAGTCCGGGTCCTGCTCCGCCTGCTTCTTTATCAAGGTTGATTGCCGACGACGCTTCCGCTTCAGATTCTCCGGCTTTAACCAATACGTCTTGTTCATATGAACAAAACGAACTCTTCTTTTTTCCTTTTCCTCTTCTGACATCGGCGGAGAAACCCGACGACCCACCCCCTCCATTAACTTCTGATGAAACTCCGGAGTCCCCTGAACTTTCTTCAGGGCTAACTCGTTCAACACTTTCTGCTCGTCTGAAAAACACGGGACGTTCGGGAACCGCTGTCGAAAATCTGACCACTTCACCTTGTGGGTTCGAATAATGTGACCCACCAGTTGCTTCAACTCTTTTCCGCACAAAGGGCACCGTATTAGAGACATTGCTCTGCTCCATAGTAAGGTCGAACACTTCCGAAAAACCAGAAGTGAGACTGGTGACGGTTGGAAGATCAATGGAACCGTCACGCAGATACCTTACCAGAGAAACACCGACTGTCAAGTCCCCAAGGCAAACCCAACCCGCAGGAGTAAGCACAGGGTGCTCAGGGGTTCCCTCTAACACACCTCCATCACAAGTGCGTAGAATAATGGTTGGTACGAAACCCCCATAATAAGACAACACCGGCCTGCGATACCGACAACCGTCCCAAACCTTAACATCTGGGGGTAGGTCAAACCCAACGACCCTGTGTGTGACTAATGAATCAATTCGTGCCACACCTCCTTCGGTTAACACCTCCGTATTCCCAACAACACACTTTGCTCCGATCACGTTCCACTGCGGATGAACTCGACCATCCGGCCCGATATGCTCAAGCATCCCCCGCTTCTTGCCGTAACCCTTCAGATAGTTCGACATGTCGTGCATAACATCCCCGGCCTCGCGAAGGAGTGGGACAATCGGGTGCATGTTTTGGATCATCTCCAGGGCTTCGTCATCCGTTGACTGGCCGTAGTTGCCGGTCTTCTTGTTCACCGTGCCGGTGTTCTTCATACACGGCAGACCGAGCTTCTGGTAAAGAATTCTGGCTCGTTGCTGTGTGCTTCCCAGATCAAACCTCTCCCCGGCATAGTGATAACACTGATCTAGCAGGCCGTTCAGCTTCCTCTGGCATTCGAACTGAAGGCGGTCAATAGCCGGAAGGTCAATCGGAATACCGAAGACCTCGGCGTCCCGCATGATCTCCGCCATCGGCTGAACGATCCGCTTGTATACTCCATACGTGCCGTCACGCTTGGCCTGACGGATAAGAAAATAAGCAGACCTGTGGTTGACATCAGTGTCGATGGCTGCACGCTCCCAGAGGATATCCTCGGTCAACTGGGCGTACGATCCACCCTTGGGCAGCATGGCCTTGATGTCTTCCTTATACCTATGACCACCTGTATAGAGGCTGGCCACATGGCCGAGGTTATGAAGCTGATTCTCATCCAGAACGCCGTGCAGGAGCATCGTGTCGGCCTCGACGTTCTGTATCTCGGCCTGAAGACTTGTGCGTATCATCTGATGGTCGAAGCTGATGATGTTATGCCCGGCCTTGCGAACCGGGCCTTCAAACCATGCCTTCAGCGAAGCCCTGACCTCCTCCAGATGCTCCTTCCAGATATCCCTGCCCATGAAACCGACAAGCGGGACGACCGCAGAGTGACCATTCCTGTAGGAGAAGCTGATGCAGAGAATCCAGTCCCGGAACATATCGAGTCCCGAAGTCTCGGTGTCGAACGTGACGTACGGAAGTTCAGGATCGCTGATCTCCTGCATCAACTGGCGGAACCGGCCGATCTCGGTCACGAATTCATACTTCGGTGACTCTTCGTCAAACCCGTTATAAAGAAGATTAAGACATTTATACAGATCAGCGTCAAGCATCGCCTCAGACCGCCAATCGGCAAGCGGACTGTGGAGCGACAAGCTGGCCACAATATATACGGTCTGCCCGTTGATCTGCCTGACGTACACCCGTCCCCGCTCGTTCATCATGTTCGGCCGCTTGTCAGTCGGCAGGCCGAGCAGCATGGCGAGCGGGAGATAGCCGCAGGCCATGATCACCTTGGGATGGAGAGCCACCAGGTCGGCCGAGAGAACGGGGATCGACTCGTTGACCATGGACTGCGTAATCTCCCGCCTGGCAACCGCCCTGGAGATCGAATAGCTGAGCTTCACCTGATCGCGTGTCAGCGACTTGCGGGCGAGAATGCGATCCAGGACCTTACCAGAATCACCAATGAATGGTCGGCGAACCTGCATCTCATAGTCACCAGCCACGTCGCTGAGGATTAACAACGACAAGCTGTTAGTCGGGTTGGTTGTCAGCAGCATCAGTCACTCCTGGTTGATTCTCAAGTCAAACATTTGACGCAGCGGATTATCCGACCGAAGAAGCTGATCTCTCAGCCATCTGAGCCGTAGCGGCGGCTGGGCATCGAACTGAACCCGTCGAACCGCCATATCCTTCTGCACCCTCAATTGCTGTACCGCCTCCATGAAGTCATCTCTAGTCTGGCAGCGGTAGGCCAGCATATCCTCTTCACGAAGCCTGTCGAACAGGTGATCATCCACGTACTCCGCCATCCCTGAAGAACTCAATCTGGGCTTGACCACCAGGTGGATAAACGAAGGAATAAGACTGGCACGTTGCTCCAAGAATCCGGAGATTCCAGAACCAACTGTCTCCACCCAAATATCACGAAACCCGCAACCTCTGAGGTTGAGAAGCAACTGCATGGCATCCGGCTGAACAAGCAGATCGCCGCCGAAGAAATAGCAGAATTGCAGGCCTTGGCCAACCAGCACGATCTTAGTTACCAGGGCTTCCAGATCATACTTCTGACCACTCTCGACCGACCGATACTCCGGATGCTCGCAATTCAGGCACGATAACGGACAACCTTGAAGCTGAACCGCAACGCCGAGCCTGCCATGGCAGAACAAATTATTTCGAGGAACGGTCTCACCTGATATCGCCAGAACTTTAATCACGTTCCGACCTCCTGCTTGAGCCTGTACGACTTGCGGCCTTTAGTAACCTTTGTATCCACCAGCTTATCCCTGACCAACTGGTTGAGCACCGCCTCGGCACCGGTCCCCAGGCACTTCTTTCCCAATTGACTGGCGACCTCGGTCTTCAACGCCTCGCGGGTATACCAATCCTGGGCAAGCAGGCGGATCGCCAGAGAGGCCTGTGTGTTGTCCCTGAACCGACTGATAGACCGCTCGAACCTCAAGGTCTCCTCCGTAGGTCCAGGCACCTTCGGCGGCTCCTGCTGCGTCAGGTTCCGGCACAGGTCCATGCAATCCCTGCTATGGGGACAAACCCGACACTCCTGGACATCCGCGTGATGAAGTTGTCCGAAACACCTCGGCTTGACCGTCAGACTGTCGCCAATATTTCCACTCGTCGTAACCACCTTGAACCTCCTATCACACTTGGACCAAAAACGAATTACAAGCCTGCTGAACTTCCTGCATCAGATAGCTGACACTTCGCTGAGACAGGCCTAACCTACGCCCGATTTCCATCTGGCTGATCTTCTTCGGATGCTCACGGATGATAATCTGAACGGTCGCCCAGGCCATAGGACTGAGCATCTGACTCAACCGATGAAGGTTTTCTTCCGACTCTAAAACCTGCCCCGCTTCGTACGGCAACTCCAGGCCGACCTCGACTGTCGGGGTGAACCGATGACGATTCTGCTCCTCCTGCCGCAGGTAGTTCCTGAGCTTCGACCGGACGACAATCCTGATCCAGGTAGCCAGGGAAGACCCGCCGTTGCGGTCGAACGACTTCAAGGCCTTCGGCCCATACTCCAGGGCGACGGAAAAAAGCTCTCCCTGGGTGACCCACTGATAACTAGACTGCATCCGGGCGATCATCCGCAGAAGTCGGTCGGCATCCGCCTTGCACAATCCCAGACTTATAAGGTCTATGCAGAACTGTTCCTTCTCTTCCCTCATACCTGCTCCTCGGACGTTTCCGCCTGCTTGTCATCCTCGGCCCAGGACTCATCAGTCATCTTCCCGCCCCGATCATCTATCATGTGCAGCTGAGACCAGAACCTGTAGTAGGCTGACCTGAATGCTCCGTCGAGATATCTCTGGTTAATCTTCTCCCGGTGCAACCGCTTGGGCTTGCGGACCACGGTCAACGTCGGATACTTCTGACTCTCCCAACGCCAGGTGGCGTAATACAGGCCAGCCCAGGGAGGAACATCTTCCGGCTTTACCAGGCCATCAGGAACGACGAAGGAGAACTCTACCGGTCCATTTATATTCCTGTCCTCCAACATCTGATGCTTTCTCTCCCAAACCGACTCGTACCTATAACGATCCCAGGCGTCCTGATCAGGATTCTCCTTCCGGATACACCGACCACGTTTCTTATTCCGGTCGGCCTTGAAGTCGCTGACGCTCAGCTTTATCTCGTACTCACGGAAATACCTGGCGTGGGTCACAGCGAATATGTCGCACTCCCACCAACTATATGGGGTGAAGTTCGGCATGATCACCGAGCAAGAGTCCCGGCACATCCAGTAGAGTGCCCGCTGAATCTGCCGCTCGGTCATCGTCCGACCTTTTATCGGTGCTCTGCTCATTTCATCTCCTGGGGGGCTGTCGGCGGTATCGCCGAAACCTGGGTGGCCGCAGTGGTCGGGACCGCAGGCTGATCCTGCCTGATCAGCACCTCGCCACCTTTTGAATCATCTCGCGGGATGTTTACGAATGAACATGAAACCTGGTCCCAGAAAATTACCGCCTGACCTCCGCCACTGTGTCTGCTGGCCGTGACCCGGATCACCGTCTCATTCTTGTAGAGCGTTATATCGTTATCGGAATACGTACCCTCAGCACTCTTCCCAGTCTTCTCATTAACCTCCAGGTCACGGTGCATGGATAGCACGATATCAGCGTCACCCGGAACCTCGCCGGAATCACGGGTGGAGTACAGGCCAGGCACCTCGTTCTCATCCCCCTTCTTCGGGTGGGTGATAACGATCCCCGGAATGTTCAACTCCTCGAACAGCAGCTTGAAGTCCCTGGTCACCCGACCGGTATCTGCCGTCGTGTTCTTCAACGACCTGCATAGGAAATGCAGATGGTCGAAGATCACGAGCTTGATGCCGAACCGACGGACGGCGTAACGGATGGTGTCGAACACAATTTGAGGAGTGATATTGGCAGTACCAGCCTTGGCGAAGTACATCGGCCTGCCAATCAGGTGTTGCTTCATCGCCTGGATATTGCCGAGTGTGATCTGGTAGAGATTGTCCGCCACCTTGGTCTCCACCTGTCTCTCCTTTCGACCACCACCGAGATCAATCAATGTCGCCTGCCTGATCTCTTCCCGTTGAAGCTGATAATTCTTGTCGTTTGTTACCCCCCTCTCGTCGATCCACCTGGAGAGGTACATGCGGATCAACCGCTCGGCCAGACGCTCTGGCCGGACTTCCAGGCAGTACATGAGTACCGGAATCGCCGGGCGGTCTCGTCCGGTCGATGACTCGGCGGCCGGAATCTCCCTGGTCAGCGAGTCCGTCAGTTGCAGGCAAAACGTGGTCTTGCCGATCTTCGGCCGGGCCTGGAGGATAACCATAAACCCAGGCTCAAGATTGCCGACCTTGAAATGCAGGTGCGGCCAGATATCCCGGAAGCTCACCTGTGAGTCTCGCTCGTCATCCTCCTTGGTCTTCCACTTGATCAGATTCTCGATCACGGTGTCGATATCGAGCACCGAGGACTCGCCGATAGTCTTCGACTCGGCGACCAGGGCCTCGAAGTCCGCCCGGCTGTAGGTGAAAGAACCGTCGGCGTTACGCAGGGAGAAAAACTTGTTGGCATCCTTGGTGGCTGGCGGGAGCTTGACGTAATAGCACCTCTCGGCCCCCAGGCGGTCGGCCACCTCTTTAGCCCCCTTCTCTCCCGCCGTGTCGTGATCGAAGCAGAGGTAAATCTTCCCCGCCCCGACCAGGGCGTCGAAATGAGCCGTGGTGAAGGTCTCAGCCCCCTGGGGGATCGACACGCAGTTGGTGTACCCGTACTGGACGAGCGTGATGCAGTCGATTTCGCCCTCAGTGACATACACCGGCTCGTCCAGGCGGAGATTATGCTGGTTGAACAGCGGGGGGTGGGTTTGAGCCGTCTGCTTGTAACCTCTGGCCTGCTTCTCCAACACCTCGCCCTGGGACGGGATGTTCCGGTACTTGATGTTCACCACCTGGCCGTCGGCCGTGAAGTACGGGATGACCAGGACGGAACGCATGTAGCCGCCACCCATGTTGTCATACTTCACGCCGAGACCGAACCAGCGAATGATATCCTTGGTCAGCCCTCGCTCGGCCATCAACCAGTTGACGGCATTGGTATCGGAAAACAAGTTGGCCTGGAACTGCTTGATCGACGCCGGGCTGAGGTCCTGGTCGTTCGCCGTCTCCTGCGGGGCCTGCTTCTCCAGCAATTCACGAACAGTTGTCACCGGGCTGATCTGCTCGACCTGGCGGCGTAGGGTCCACAGGTTACCGGTCTTCCCGCAGGAGCCGGACTTGCAACTGTACAGCCCGTTATCCCGGCCGATGTAGAACTTATCGGTCGCTCCGCAGAACGGACAAGTCTGGAGCAGAAGCTGGTCTGTGCCAGCCGGACGGAACACCAGACCGTTCTTCTTCAACACCTCTGTTACCGTTTGTGCCATTACAGGTCCTTTTATCTCAACTGCTGTGAGACGATCTTCTGAGCCTCGTTGCGAATCGCGTTGATCTGCTGACCCGACAGTCGGTTGATCTCGCTATGTCCGTAGTATTTCATCGACAGTTCAGCCATCTGCTTCTCGACCTGCGACATTCTGATCCCGACAGCCCGCTGCTCCTGATGAATCCTCTGGAGAAGCTGTTCTTTTCTTACCCGTTCCTGCTCGGCCTTAACATCCCGCTGTGAAATATCGAACTGACCTTCCTTCCACTTCCGATATTCATCACGGACCATATTCATCGCCGACCGCTCGTTCATCTTCTTCCGGCTTGTTCTTCTACGTTTCAAATACTCCCGTAAGGCCTTGATGACGATCTCTGACGGATACTGGCCGTAATCCCGAAGAATTTGGAGCTTGACCCGGTGAGCCATCCTGCCACGTTGACGGCAGGCGGAAAATGCGTGGAAGGCGTCGGACAGAACCTGTCGCTGATTTTCGTCATACCGCAGCAGGTATCTTTCCATCTCATCACTGAACAAACGGACGGTCTTGACTTCTCCACTATCCGCTGTTGGGATGGACCGCTGCTCGACAATATCCCAAGTGCCTAAACGTAATACTCGACGGACACCTATGACAACCCGGTACATCAGACCACGATGAATCAACTCGACAATCCCTGGGACATCCTTCTCGTCTATCGGATCGGCGTAAACCACCAGCCTGCTTTCTCCGTCCCGGATATACCGACGACAACGGTTCAACCGGTCGAACAGATCACGGAGTTCCGGAGACAATCCAGGAATATCGACAACGGCCGAAAAACTCATAAAATTCTCCCTTCTCCTACCGCCAGTTCCGCCGGAGGATAAATCATATATTTTTCACAATATTTACAACCTGCTTGATATGCCCGCATCCTGTCCAACGTGTGACGAAGAGCCTTGGGGTGGCAACGGTCCACGAAGTCGTAGACTCGGATGATCCGGTCCGGCCTGCTGTGGTCCTTCCTCGGCCTGCCTGATCTCTGGGTGGCTTTAATCACCGAGTTGCCTGCACTGGCGATGACCACGGTGTCTATCCCCTTTATGTCCGTCCCCTCGTCGAAGATGGAATTGGCAATCATCACCCTGAGTACGCCCCGCTCGAACATCTCAACCGTTTCTTCACGAACCAGGTCGCTGGTCTTTCCCCAGATGAATCTCACAGCCTTGCGGCTGTCAAACCAGTGGAGCAGCCGACGTTCAATCCGCTGGCCGTGCTCAATCCAGTTTACCAGTACCAGGACGTTCCGACCCTCCTTCACCTCGTTCTGCACCACCTGGTTCACCGCCCAATTGCGAAGCTCCGACTGTACGGCGAACTGACGGTAGAACGAGGCCCAATGACCAATCTTCTGCCCTGGGTCGAGGTCGCTCTTATACCCACGATGGTCATACTCGACAAGTCTGACGATAGGCCTGGAGATAACGCCACGAGCTTCTGCTTCCTCTGGTGAGAGTCGGTAAAGAAGAGGACCTGTGTTTCCCAGGAGAAGCATGTCCGAACCATCACCGCGAAGGAACGGAGTGGCTGAACAGCCGTAACGAAAGGGGGCAGGACAGGCGAGGAGAATCTTAGACCATTCGTCAGCAGAAGCGTGATGGCAGTTGTGAACCAATACGTCGTCTGCAAAGTAATTATTATTGCCCTCTACTTCGAGATTGTAGACAAGACCGTCTGGACACACCTTGTCAAATTCGACAGAACTTCCTCGTTTGTGAATCTCAACACGCTCCACCCCAAGGAGAGCAAGAACTCCTGCTTCTTCCTGTCCTGTGCCTGCCTCTCCAAGGACCTGTGACTTCTTCCGTCCACCTCCACCCCAACCCTCAGCAATTTGTTGGCCACGTCCAATTTGTAAACAGAGGGGTATCCTGAACCACTCCTCTTTCTGGTGGGTACTGCAACTTCCACCTCCCACCCCAGAGCACATGCCAGCAGTTGCTGTGCGGCCGGAAGAGGTCGCCCGTTTCCCCCCCGTTGCACAGGTTTCCAAGACCTGCCCCGTAGAGTTGTTGACACCTTCTCCCTCACTGACGCACGCTTCATAGGGTTTCTCAGAAGCATTCGTTCCGAGGCATACTTCCGATTGGTTCTCGACATCGTCATGGAGTTTAGTTTTGAACGACATTTCTGGCTGGGGCACAGCACATTCTGATTTTTTGCTTTCCCTAGCCCCCTCCCTTCTAAAACTACAACACTGCCACAAATGGCACAGTGCCGAACAACCCTCTTCCGATTTGCAAGCCTCTCTTTGCGTACGCAGTCCGAACAAAGACTCTTTTCCAACATCCTTTTTGTCCATGTCCGTAGATGCACTTCTTTCCCGCAGTCCCGGCAGATAAACTTCATTCCCACGCACCTCGCCTTGAGTGATAGTAACCACCATATCAGCGGCAGAGAGCGTAGAGGCAGGAACATAACCACGCAAGGAAAAAATAGGATGACATTCCGTACACCAAAGGGAGGTGCCGTCAGTGAAAACCAAGCGGAGGAGAACTTCCACCTGCCTACAGAACAGCCTGGTTACTGTTTTTTTCTCAACACACCCGAATGAGTGGTTGTAGGATAAAACTAAATCACCAACCCTTCGATCCTTGATCGACTTTCCATCTACCATCACTCCCGGAGGAAAGCATTCATCCGAGTAGACTTGAACTACGGTATCCAGAAAATCTTGAACCTGTTCTTCCCGGCCCTTGGCATACAGAGTCTGCACGGTGGAGATCGTTATGTCGGCAGGCTCCCACTTACCCATGCCGACGATGCCGACGGAGATGCCCATGCCAGCCAAACGCTCGGAGAACCGCTTGTAGGTCTGACGAAGTAGATTTCGTTTGTTCGTCAGCCAGAGTGCGGGATAATACCCGATGGAAATCATGGCGGCCAACATGGCCTCAGTCTTACCGGTGCCGGGCGGCATGTCTACAACCCCTGTGCCGACAGGGAATCCATTCCGCCTGACCAGCATTGAGGTCACGGCTTCAACCTGGTGCTGGCGAAGGGTGATGCCTTTTAACTCGGCGATCTTGCCACTGACATGAGGCCAGACCCTCTGGTCGTCGATCAGATATTTGAAACCCCTACCCTGGAGCGTCTCTTCGACCCGGTAGAGCAAGCCTGTCGGGAACTCACGTTTCCACCTGTTGAACAGGTGCCTTCGGCCATCCCACTGACCTTTCCGGAATTTCTCCGAGTGCTCATGTCCATCAACCTCGTACGAGCAGGCTCGGTCTACGGCCTTTACCACCGGCCAATAGCCTTCCCCGTCTTCCGGAAGCAGAGTGGAAACTCCATGATGGATCATCAGCAGAGTCTGACCTGACATCTGAAACCCTTTACAACATCGAGTTGTCTGAATTAGTCCTTGGTGCCTGGGTTCCTACTAAAGTCGCATTATGGGTATCTCTAACACGGCTCAAAGAGAAATCTTGAAATTTTCTAATTTTTTTTTCACCTGGCGGACGAATATCGGATTAGACGCTTCCTCCAGCACAACTTAACACTTGTATTATCGCCTTTTGAAACTAACTTCTACCTAATTCACGAAATTTTCAGAAAATCAGGGATTGTTTTTTCAAGTCATGATTTACTAAAGGCTATTTTTTATCAAAAAACGGCACTTTAGGTTACATCCGAGCACATACTATGCTACTATGCCGCATACTGTGCTATTAAGATGGTCATCCTATAACCTTTAACCTTCTGTCTAAAGACCTAATCCCCAAGTCTTTTCTCACGTAGTGAGAGTATAAGGGATGGGGGTTGCGAGGGGGCAGGGATGAATTGAAAAAACTTTCGACCGACTTTTTTAGAGGCTTTTTTGCAACATCTGTTGAAAAAAATCATCATCTGTTGAAAAAAATCATCATCGAACAACCCAGAGATGAGGACTCGCGAAGCGAGGCCGACCCTGCCCGCCTCATATTCATTTCTGTACATAAATGACTGACGCCTGGCCGATCTTTGCCAGGCGTCAGTCCCGGACGCCAATCCGGGGATTAGACAGGTCTTTATTTTGCTGCCAGGAGGGCTGTGGCAGGCCTCTCGCACGTTTGGAGGCCTTGGTCCGACCTCTGACACCTCTGACACCCCTTGAATCGTTCTGGGGCAACGTCGAGCGTTTTTCAGCCGAAGAT
>Ga0265293_10011357_pt1 | contig 12140 bp, 13 predicted proteins | sample Munlanlewell138R_FD_192505 | JGI IMG/M metagenome (GOLD analysis project Ga0265293, IMG submission 192505) | Leachate microbial communities from a municipal landfill in Southern Ontario, Canada - Leachate well 138R | ecosystem: Engineered > Solid waste > Landfill > Unclassified | place: Canada... | reverse complement strand
TTTAGATACCGTAGTAACTACACTTTCCTATTACACCTACTTCAACTTCTACAGTTGAGCCAATCTTGTCTTTATATAGACTAAGCTTTTCTTTTGGGATAGAAATATCTATCAACTCATTTTTAATTTCGCCATTACGCAGAGTTACAACTTCTAATAGTTGTAGTTTTACCCTACCGAGAGTCACTTCTTGTGTCTCTTTGTTTGTATAGTCTGCACTTGTAAATATATGCAGTAGTTTTGCTTTTTTATATGTCGCCATAGTAAAGCCTTTTTCTTGAGTTAAACTCAACTAGTTAAGTGCGTTTCACGGATTGTGAATTTCAAATTTGATGTGGTAGTTTAGTAAATTGATGAGGGCTGTGTCAGCTGAAAAAATGTTAGATAGTTAGGTCTTGAAAGTTTAATCTATTCTTAACTATATTTATTGAGGTATTTTGTGACTGTGACTAGATAATTTTCTGTAAATTTAATCTCATCTTCTGTTTTTTTTATTTTTGTTCTATTGTCCGTAAACTCTAAAAGTCTAAGTCCTTTAAAAAACGCCACTTCACGAGTTGATTTTATTGCTGTTTTTTCATTAACAATCAGTTTTTTAATCCCTCTAAGTTTTGGAAAAATTACATAAGATGATAATTGAGCAAGTTTTAGCTTATTTGTTACTGGCATATCATCATGTTTGTATATAGTGTTTACATAAGCGTACCAGCTAGTATATAAATCATAATTTGTAATATACCCATCACTGTTGATATATGGTGCTAAATTTGCAATTTCATTGATTTCAAAATTATCTGAATAGTGTTTTAATTTAGTGAATTCATGAATACTTCTTGCAATTATCCTATATTCATTCTCGTAATTTTCAATAAAACCTAGTTTTAAGTCCTCTGACTTACTATCAGCAAATTTATTGTCAATAGCAGGCTTAAACATAGGGTTTAAAAAAGCAACTTTACCTTTTATATCTTTGCTTTCATTTGTAGCTATATCAATATTTCTATTTTGTGGTTTTTGTTTATAACTTATTTCTAGTTCATCATATGCTTTTACATGAAGTTGGGCATATAAATTCAAATAATAATATGAGTACAAATATTTTTCATTATTGATTATAACAATTTTGTCATATTTTAATAAGTCATAAATATAATATATCAACTCTAAATTGCATTTATCTTCTAGTTTATTACTATTTTGAAGCTCATTGATTAGCTCTCCATAAGTATGCTCATAAACTTCTTCCCTCTCATTATCATCTATGAAATCACGAACTTTAAAATTGTTTCCTTTAGCCTCAAGTATAGGATTTAGTAAATCTTTTATATATATTTTTAGCCCATATTTTGGGCAGTTTGGAAGCATATTATGAAAAGTAGACTCAACAGACAAACAAGCGATATTATGCCAATTCTCTTTTTTCATAGCTTTGAATATTGAGTCATAGTATTTTTTAACTATGTCTTGGCTTATGTTTTGGAGTTCATACATGGTAGTTAGCAAATATAGCCTAATCCTTCAAAATATTTTCTATTTTCTTCTGTAATTCTATATATAGTTTTTATATCTAATAGATACTTTTATTTTATTTTTTCCAATTTGTTAGTGTATATTTTAAATAAACTACTCTAAAAACTTTAAACAAACTATTTTTAATAATATTTATTATACATTTTTGATTCTATTTGTAAACTTTATTTTAAAATATAATATTAGGGGGTGTTAGATTAGTATGCTTTTTGTACAACTTGTGTCCATAATGTGCCTATATATAACTAAAAATATGTAATATTTCATTTGATAAGAGTTGCAGAAGTATGCTTATATGGGTATCTTTAGTTACTTCTTGCTATATTACTTGAATATTTTACTCAATCAATATTCCTTAATATTATATTGGCTTTTTCATTATATCAAGATGTTTGAATTTTATTGTCTTATTCTTAACTGTTCCAACATTGGCTTTGAATGATTTGCCATCACTTGATTCATTAGAAACTTCAAGCAGGTCTTTTAAGCTACATTCCCATACATCAGCTAATACTGTGTGAATTATTCCTTCCAATGTATAAGTTTGAAACCTATTACTTTCTGAATACTCTTTATGTGGCCAGTTAACATGATTTTCTATACTTCCGCTTTGAAATATTCCTGGCATACCAACATCAACCCAAAATACATTATCATTAAAAATAACTTTACAGTTATTTTTGTTTTCATAAATATTTACTGATGCATCCTGAACAACAATAACTTCATTCACATCTATTTTATTTATTATTTTTGTTATATCACTTTTATTTACAAGACCGGTTTTATGATACGCAATTTTTAAATTATTAGTATTCCCGTCGCACACTCTAATATATGCTGCACTTTTTATCTCTACCTCTAAGTCTAAACTTAGATTAGCTAATTTATCTGCTTGATCAGTTGCCCAATTACTAAGTTTATTATTACTTATAACTGGAATACCAATATCCCGTGAAGCTCTATCAGATTTTCCAATAAAAACACCAATTAGTCCAGTTAGTCCGCAGGACTTAAAACCACCTAAAGTGACCACACCTTTTCGTGGAAAAAAACTATCATGTGTACGTCTATCATTATCTCCATAAATTAATGCTCTAGCTATTTTTTGTCCATTTTCATCTTCTATAATTGTCATATTTTCTGATATTTTTGATAATTCTTCAATGTCAGCTTTTATTAATTTGTTAAAATTTGATCTTCCTGAAATTCTTTTAATTAAATCCATTGGAGGTATTGTTAACCAATCATTTGCAGATATTACTCTAGTCGTTTTTTGATTTTTTTTAATATCAATATTACAGTCAATACTTGGACAAAGGTTTTCTATTAATTCATTCAAAGAAATTTTTTTGTAGTTTCTATCATTTACAGTAAGTAGTTTATTGATAATATTTTTTTTAACCCAAAATTTAATTCTAGTTCCTCCATCTTTAATAATTTCTTCTGGCTGAGCTTTCCTTAAAATTGGTCTTGAATTAATTCCTTTTTTAAACTCAAGTAGAAGAGATTTATCTCTTCCTTCTTCGAACCTTTTTGATGTAACTGATACTTGTTCTGCAATCATAAATATTGAAAAGAAACCGACACCGTATTTACCGGTAGATGAAAATCCTTTTGATTCAAGGCTTGGCAATTCTTCATGCATTAATGGAGTACCCCAGAAAGATTGTCCAAAATCTAAAAAAGGACCAGTTAAAACTCTTTGTGACATACCAACGCCATTATCTGTTATTTCTATAAAATCACCGTGAGTATCTTTACCAATCTCAATAGTTATACTTCCAAAGTCATCAGGTTCATCTTCCAATATTCTTCTAGCTCTTATTGCATCAGAAGCATTTTGAATAATTTCTCTTATCGGAACTAATAAGTTTTTACCATATAACTGTTCACCACCTAAACTACCAACTAATTTAGCTACATCAGTAACCTTTATTTGTGCGTCAATAGGTTGCCAATCTTTTACTGTAATTAATTTTGAAAGCCTTTTCGGGTCTTCAATAGAAGCTACTCCTACTGCATTTAAATTATTTTTATTTAGATCGGTTAACAATGAATCAACTTCTTTCAATTCATTATCAATCATTTTTAATGTATCATAACATATCCACCAACTATCTACTTCATCAATTGTAAATGAAGATTTTGAAGAAAATATAATTCTGTTTCTTTCTAACCTTGGTTGATAAAGTTTTTGTTGAAAATTCCAATGTGAATCAGAGTAAGCGTTAGGTTTTCTTATTGCCCTCAAGAATGAAGGTGCTCTACGATCATCAATTTGAATGGCGTCTGCAATTCTTAATATACAGGCAAGTTTAATAGAATCTACAGTCCAATCAGAGGGAAACATTCCTGGAGCGCCTAAAGTACTAGGTAGATTTTCTTCTAATTCTTTAACTGACCACCAATGACTGTATCCTATTAAACCTATTACTTGTCCATAAGATTCTCGTAAGTTAGTATTTTCAATTAAAAATAGATTCTCTTTCTTGTCATTTTCCCATGATATAAGAGCTAAGACTTCTGCGTGCTTTGCATGTAAAAGTCTTAATACATTTTCAGTGGCTTCTTTCTCTATATCTTTGTTAAGTGATTTCAAATCTTTGTTTTGAATAGGAATATGATACTTTTTTTTAAATAATGAAGCTACTGTGTCTTGCCATATTGGTTCTTTTTTTAACTCATCGAGCCCTTTTGGAAATGAAGCCAGTCCCATACCTAAATCATGAATTAAAAAAGCACCCCCAAGAACATAAGCTTCGGTAGGTGTTAATTCCGACTCATCGTTAACAACTAAATTTGCAGTATCCCAAAGTGCATCAATATGCGTTATATCATGAACTGTAAAATCAGGCAATATAGCACTTATTTCAGCAGATAGTAAGTTTGCTTTTTCTCTAAAGTTTTCAAATTCTACTCTTAATATATCTCGCTCTTTTTCATATAAATCAGGTTCTAATTGCTTGGCTAATGTTTTTTGCCATATATTTGTTTGTTCAAATCTATTCATTTAATTTTATTTCCTTATGTCTTATTAATTATATAACGTGTTGTATTTAAATTAGTTTATTACCATACTATATTTATGTTTAATAAATTAATACAAATGATAATAATACTGATTTTATATAAATATATTTCTATTAATAGCTTCTACTGATAGAAGAGAGATTTTAAAGTAGCAATTTTATCGTTTTTAGTATACTCTATATTTCCCAGTCTTTGGAGTTATTAAGATAATAGACTTTTTGTAAGGTTTGTGTCCATAAAGTGCCCATTTATAACTATATAAAATTAAATATTAAATTTGATAAGAGTTGCAAAAGTCAGCTTTTATGGGTATATCTAGTTTTCCATTGCTATACTACTGTAATAAATAGTTAGATAAAGGTGAAGTATGACTAGACATGTTGACGAAAACTATCCTATCCCATCAACTCAAGATAAGTTTAATGAAGCTGATTATTTTTTAATGAAAATGATGGAACATTATCAAAATCCATGGGAATTTCAATTTAATCTAAATGCTTTTATTCAAGCATTTAGAAATATTACATTTATGCTACAAGCAGAACCGAATAAGCCAAAAGAATTTGAAGAATGGTATTTGAAAAAACAAGAAGATATGAAAGCGAATAAACTTCTTAGAAATTTTGTTCAAGCACGTAATATTGTTGTTAAAAGAAGTTCGTTATCTTCAAAAAGTAAAGCACAACTTGGACTTTTTAGAGATCGTTCATTGAAACTAAGCATAGGTACTGAAGTTCATCCATTTTCTGACAGTAAACAACTATTACAAAAAACTCAAGAAATAATGATTGGTTCATTTCTTGATGAAGAACATATGGCGATAGGAGAACAACTTGGTGTCGAAAGAAGTTGGATTGTTGAAGAGATTGGAGAAGATGAAGTTGTTTCACTATGCTTAGAGGCATTAAATTATATGGGAAATTTAATTTCTGAAGCAAAAGAACTATTTGGATTAAAGGAAGAGTTTCAAAATATAAAACTTAATTTGCCATTAGTGCAAGTTTTATTAGAGTCAGATGTTGACCCAACATTAATTGAAAAATGGGATTGGTGATTATCTAACAAATCATTGGAGAGAAATATTTGACCCTGCGGCTCAAATATTTCTCAACTCAAACGTTATATCCAAGTTGCCACATTATTTGGAAGTTTGGATATGCCTATTTATGAAAGTGAATTGGTAAATTAAATTTTTGGAGGTTTATGATGAAGAGATTTTTTTTCATGATAAGTGTTTTAGGAATAGTTACAACCAACAGTTTTGCAGCTGATATGTCACAAGAAAAAAAAGAAGCAGCAAAAAAAGTAATTGTAATGTATGGTTACACATGTAATTATGTTAATAGTATGAGTTCTTTTATTACGAGTAATGGTTATAATGTTTATTGTGATGACTTTAGTTATGGCTATGAAATAGAAAACAAGGGTGGCAGATGGTCAGTAACAGTCAAGTAAAAATTAAAAAAATTATTCTTGCTATTATTCTTTTATTAACTTCAATAAATTTAATGGCAAGTTGTGGAGAAAAAGATGGTTATCAAATTGCTTTAAAAAAAGCAATTAGTGAACATCCAGTTATGAAAAAAAGTACCGTGTATGATTATAAAGCGATGAGAACAGCTTATGGTTACGCATATACTATTTATTTTAATAGAACAACAGATGCAACAAATGCGGATATGGTACTTGTCACTATGAATAATAATTGTGAGATTTTACATGTAACTGCTCCAACTGAATCTACATTTTATCTTAAGTCAAAAAGCAAATGCACAACGAAAGGTACAGTTGTCGGAGATAATCACGAATTATCAGTAAGCTCTTGTGGTAAAAATGTACAATTTAAGGCTTCTAATGATGCACTTAGTAGAAACTTTACAAAAAATGAAGTTTCTAAAATTAAAAAAATATTTGATACTGCTAAAGCCAAATATTCTACATTTTCAGATAGACAAGTGTTATACAGTACAAATGGATTAAAAATATGGGTTCGATTATATTCATCAAGCAGATGGTTTTTAGTTTTTGATTTCGATAGTATTGAACCTTATCCAGCTAGTCCAGAAGCTAGTGTATGGATAGAAAGCAATAAGTTTAAAGAATTTACAAAATTATTAAAATAAAAAAGGAAACTTTATGAACAAGAAAATATTAACAATAGCATTGATAACACCTATCTTACTACTAGCAGGTAATGCTAAAGACAAAATAGAGGAACCAAGCACTAAACTAGAGATGGTAACTCAAGTGAAAGGTTCTATATTAGTTAAAGGATACCAACAAATTGGTAGTACAATGTATGGAAAATATAGCAACTCATTAAAAGTTGATGTCTATGAATTTAACAATATTAAGACGAAAACAAAAACATATGGATTAAATATTGAGGTAGATAATAATGAAAAATATAATTCTACAGCTTCTTCTTTTGTTGACTATGAAGAAATTAGTTCATTAATAAAAGGGCTAGAATACATAGAAGCAATCAGTAAAAATCCTACAAAATTAAAAAACTATGAAGCAATTTATAAAACTAATGGTGGATTAGAAATCACTAACTTTAATTCATCTAGTGGAAACTTAGTTGCCGTTCAAGCTGGAAGATATAGTACCAAAAGCATTTATTTAGAACTTTCACAAGTTAAAGATTTAAAATCTATACTTAATGAAGCATATAACAAGATAAAATCTTTAAAGTAAAAAAGTAGATTAAAGATTAGATATAACAAAACATAGTAGCCAATAAATTACCTAGCGGCAATTTATTGGCTATATTCAACCGTTATATGCCTATTGTAGGTAAATTTAAAACTATAAAATGAGGGAAAAAATGGTTAAAATAGTAATGAAAATATCTACAATCGTATTAATAAGTGTCTTCTTCATTGGATGTGCTGGTACTTTTGCTGGTACAGTTGTTCATCCAACAGCAACACAAATAGCAGAAGCTGACTATGGCAAAGTTATAAGCCAAGAAGAAGCAGAAAATATTATTAAAATATGGTATGGGGGTGATTTAAAAGATCCTGAAAGTGCTAAATATAAATTTGATAAAATAGAAAAATCATATTTAACAAGAAAAGTTGCTTTTAAAGACACAACAGTCACTTATGGCTATATAATAGATTTCGAGTGCAATGCAAAAAATAGTTATGGTGGTTATGTTGGATGGAAAGCTCATTCATATTTTTTAAGAAATGGTAATGTTCAGAAAATATATTAATTTATAAATTTTAATGAAATATTTTCCTTTCTCGTCTGTCCTCAGTGGGAATGCATACACAATCACAACTGACTAAGAGATATAACAAATCGTAGTAGAGAAATAAGTAACCCAGCTGCGTTTATTTCATTATAATTGTCAAAAGAAAAGAAGAATCAAGAAGTTGAGAGATGAAAAAGGGTAACTTATTTCTATACTCGACCGTTATATCTAAATTAAATTACAATAATAAAAAGAGGGAAAGATGGGTCAAGCAAAAAGAAGAGCAAAAGAAATTCTTGAATTAAAAAAATATCAAGAATATATGAGAATAAATTTTGATTGTAGTGAGTGGTTTCATAATGATGGTCATATTGTCGGAAAAATTAGTATAAAAAATTCTAACTTATCTTTTAATTATTCTTTAGAAGTAGTAATATGTGAAAATAAAGATTATTATTTTGGAGACACTTTAGATATATATAACACTGATTATGAGGCAGAGAATCTTGATGATATAAAATATGAACTTAATGAAGAAGTGAAATGTTTTTTACAAGATTTATTTAATAAGAATGATTTTCAACAAGAATTTAAAGAAAATTTAATGAAAATATTACCAATAAAAGATTTTAAGAATGAAATAGAAGATGACTTAAATGAATATGATTTATCAGAACAAGAAAAAGTAGAACTAGATGAATTTGACAAACTATATGATGCTAAACCTTTTGTAAACCCAGTTGTTTGTGATGGTTGTAATGGTAGTGGTTATCACTATTTAGTAACATTGGAAGAATATGAAAAAAATCCCAATCTAAACTTGTCTGAAGAAACAGAAATTAGATGCTATAAATGTGGTGGGGATGGAAAGTATGAGAAAGGTTTTGAAGGGTATGTAACAGGTGGAAAAATATATGTTCCATATAAAAAATAATCTTACAAAGTAAATTGATAAATTTAAAAAGGAAACTTTAATGAGAAAAGAAACTTGTGCACTATCAGATAGAAAAAAGTTGAGCAGTATAAAGATAAAGAGGCTGGATATGAAATTATTGTTTAATATAATAATACTAGGTGCCTTGTTTATTGGATGTAGTAGTGATACTTCAACAGAAAGTAAAAATACAAATGTTACTAATACAGATAGTTCTAATATCGAAATTGAAGTAACTATACGAGATAACCTCGCATATAAGAAATTTTCTAATACACCATTTTCAGGTCGTGGCATAATAAAAGAAGACAACCATGATTCTCGTATATATAAAGTTGATTTTTTAGATGGTATTCCTAATGGAAACTTTGAAAAATGGTCTTCTAGTGGTGTCCTGTTAGAAAAAAAGAATTTTTCAAAAGGGGTATTATCAGGGAAATGTATTGAATGGAATGAAACTACTGGTAAAATTGTTTCAGAAAAAACTTATCTTAATAATGAAATAGTTAGTGGTTGGTCATTATATAATTATAAAGGTGAAATATTAAGTAATCTTGTATGGATTGATGGCAAAAAAAATGGTATTGAAAAATATAATGATAATTATCCATGTGATAAAGATGGTAAGTTAAAATATTCAAAATTCAGTGATGGGAAGTTTATTGGATGTGCTAAGAAAACAAATCTCACTAAAGAAGAATGTCAAAAAAGTATTGATAAACATTTAGCGGCTAATATATTTGATGAGGATTATAATTATATCTGTATAGAGTAAAAACTATTTAGAATACGCAATAATCTAGCCTGAGTTAGAGGTACACTCCCTATGAGCGAATCTCTACTTTTGAGATTTAAAAAAACAAAAGATATAACAAATTCTTGTAACCAATAAATGCCCTAGCGGTCATTTATTGGCTAAAGTCAAACGTTATGTCTAAAAGGAAGAATAAATGGTAGATAATGGATATGTATATGTTTTGATGAACCCATCAATGCAAAACTTAGTGAAAATTGGTAAAACAGTAAGAGAACCTGAAGAAAGAGCAAAAGAATTATCATCAACAACAGGAGTACCAACTCCATTTATAGTAGTTTATAATTGTTATTTCAAAAGTTGTACTGAGGCTGAAATATTTGTACATACCTTTTTGGAAAGTAAAGGTTTCAGAGTATCAACAAAAAGAGAATTTTTTGAAATACCAATCAAAGATGCAATAGATGCTGTTATGAATGCAAAAGAACATTTTGGAGAATTTAAAAAAAATAATTTAAAAAATCTAGAAGAATTTGAAGAAAACTTTGAAGATGAAACAGATGATTATGACCCTGATTATGATAATGAAGAAATACGAGAAGCCTTAGATAAAGCCAGAAAATATGAAATTGGATTTGATGATGAGTTGCAAGATATAGATGAAGCTATTAAATATTTTTTAAAAGCAATAAAACTTGGTTCTATTGAAGCATGTCAATCACTAGCTTATATTTATCAATCTGGAAATGAAGTAAAAGAAGATAAAGATAAGGCAATGAAATATTTTAAAGAGGGAGCTAAAAGAGGAGATATTAGCTGTTATGCCAGTTTAGCACCATTATATTTAGAACTTGAAAATGAAGATAATGCATATAAATGTTGGCAAAAATACTTTACCTTAAGTGAACATATCAATTATATGGACGGAGTCAATTATTTAAAATTTATTGCGACATATCCTCGTAATATTGAATTTATTGATAGATTAAAAACTTTAGGTGCTGAAGTATTTGATGGACTTTATAAATATGACTATATAATGCTTAAGGGGGAGTTATGTAAGCTTAATCCAGATTTTATAGAATATGCAAGAGGTGTGATAAATAAGGAAATAAATCAAGATGATACTAATTTAACAACACTTTAAAATAAAGGATTAAAATGTCAACTACAACATTCTTTGAAAAAAAATTATATCCTCCAAAAGATGAAGATGGAAAATCAGATAAAACACAATTGCCTTATACTCTTGATGTAAGTAATAGTAATTGGTTTGGAGATAGTCATCAAGTATATCTTCGAATTACCGATAAAAATGGAAAAGAGACAACATTACATTTAACAAAAGATGATGCTTTTTCATTAGCTGAAGCTATTGAAGGTGCTGCATCTAGTATCGGTTATGATAATACATAATTAACTGTCATACATAACAAAATACACCCCGAAAATACACCCCTGTGCATGAATATCCACTTTTGAACAGTATATATTGCAATTTGTCATATATTTAAACACTTTTAAAAATATCTACTACATACTACACTAACCTTTATAAATTAAGTCAAAAACTATATTTGCAAAAGATGTATGTTGTGCCTACAAGATTAATGGCATAGTATTAAAGTGCTCAAAAAAGTTTGAAGAATTACAAAATAAAGAAGATAGAAACTTCGCTATAATAAATGTTTATCTAGATGGTTACTCTCAGGTTGATATAGCCTCTCGCTTAAAGCTCTCAACATCTTTGATTTCTAAAGTTGTAAAAAGTGGAGATTCATGCACAGGGGTGTAACTCATATGACTATTCTCAATATTTAGAAGCATACAACAAATCAGGGGAGACTAACAAGTAACCCAGCAACTTAAAAGTAGTTCAATATTTTAATTACAAAAGATATTTTTAAAAATATTGAATTTTTACAAAGGGTTACTTCTAGCTCACTTCAAACGTTGTCTGGACGCTTCGCATCCAGACAACGGGGGGGGGCGCGGGAGGAGCAAGCAACCATTGAAAAACCTAAAGGTTTTCCAACGGCAGTTACTCACCCGCGCCCCCCCCCGTTATATTATAAATAGGCATAAATATATGAAAAAAATCAAACTTTTAAAAGAATACTTACCACTGATAATTTTAGTGCCAGCACTTCTAGGTGGTATTTGGCAAATTATTGAACTTAGCAGTATATCAATTGCTTACATAAGATTTTTTTCAGTAACACAAATATTGCCAGACGGTTTAGTAATCTTAATATTAACCATAACATTTGCAATAGCTTTTTGGTGGTTTTATAATTTAGAAAGAAATATAAATAAAGATAAAATTTCTAGTTATATTTTTTCTATAAAGAAACCAAAAAATTATGTAGAAAACAATATTATATTTTTTGTTAAAAAAGATAATAAACCTAAGTTATACACAAATGTAATTACATTAATTTTAATGCTTTGCATAGATGTAATAATATATTTGAACATATCTAAAATAATAAATGATATGGGGAATACATTATTAAACTTTATTCTATATTTCATGTCTTATATAATGATGAGTGTGTTAGGGACTGTAAATAATTCTGTGTCAATAAGATAAAATATTGAATACAGAAGGAAGAACAGATGAAGATAGAAATAGATGTTGCAGAGTTTGCAGCACAACTTAAAGCTGGTAAAGGTATCGGTGG
>Ga0265293_10011356_pt1 | contig 12142 bp, 10 predicted proteins | sample Munlanlewell138R_FD_192505 | JGI IMG/M metagenome (GOLD analysis project Ga0265293, IMG submission 192505) | Leachate microbial communities from a municipal landfill in Southern Ontario, Canada - Leachate well 138R | ecosystem: Engineered > Solid waste > Landfill > Unclassified | place: Canada... | reverse complement strand
AGACTTCGAGGAAAGTGAACTCATCGCCATCTTCGATACTATCCTCTTTGAGGGGGACTACACAGAAGAAGTGACTATTGGAGGAAAGCTTCGGGTCAAATTCCGTACTCGCTCTATGGACCAAATTAACGCTGGAGTTAAAGAACTCGACAAGCTAGATGCCAAGCTCATTACCACTATTCACGAAGCCAGATCCCAGATTAATCTTCGTCAAGCCCTGGTTGAATATCAAGGTACCAACGTCGACGCCCTCTCGGTGGAGGAGAAGAACGCCTTCTTCGGACGACTACCCAGCCCTATCGTAGCCCGTCTATTGGACGCTCTTCGTAAGTTCGATATCAAAGTCTCTTTTGCCTGTGCATTTGGTGACGAAAATTTTTAACCACCCCCAGTCTTATGCATCGCATGAGGCTGTTTACGTCTGGCGTTAAACTCCCAAACCTGGGCAGCCTTAAAGACGTTGCCATGAGAAAGTTCCTCATTCACGAAGAGGATCTTCAACTGGAGAGGGACAGGTTACAGATGATGACAGCCATGATTGGAGGGGTAGCACTCTCTAGTCAGGCTGCGAGACAAGGCTGGGGGGAATCGGTGTCAAGGACTTGGGATACGATTCGTAAGAAGACGTACTTCCAGAAAATCACCGAAGTTGAACGCCAGGATGCATCCAATCTGGACTTCTACATGAACGTGGTCAGGTTCATTAGGCCTCAGGCTGTGCAGCAGAAGGACGGCAGTCGGGTTATCTCCGGGTTCGAACGAGTCGAGAAGCTGTATCAGAGCTAGGTCGTAAAGCCTAAAATACCAAAGACCTAGCTCGGACTCCCCCGTATGTACGACAACCAGGGCGGTTACGCCTCTTCCCTTTATAATCCCGTCCACGCCGCAAACATGAACCCCGGCTGGGGTATCAATGCGAGCTTGCTGACGCCTAGCTTCCAGGCCCCATACCGTCCGTCATATCAAGGTCCAGGAGCGTTTGGGCCTTCGTATCAACCAGGATTTGGTCAATCGCTTTGGAACACCTTCGGGCCTAATCCGCCCCCAATGTTCAGCAACCCGGTTGATACTCTAGCCTCTTCTTTTGACTCCATGAGCGGCAACGTTGCCGACTCTGCTGTTTGGGTCGGCCATAGGATTATTGCTCCAGGATTAACCTTCGCTGCCGTCAACAAGGTAATGGGCGGTAACGCCTTGGGATTCGGAGGTTTACCTTGGAAATTTGGTAAATCTGCCGGTCGGGGTTTAGGTTTCGGATTTGCCAGGGGTTTGGGGGCGGGTGTAGGTATCTCAGGAGGCGTCGGAGCTGCTACTGGTGTTGCAGGAGGTCTTTTAGCATCTGCAACTCTGCCTCTACTAGCCACGACCACTTTGATGAAAGGAGTGGAGTGGGGCGTTGAGGGATACAACTCAACTCGGATGTTGACTGACGACTTCCGAGACAGTTTCCACGGTGTCACCTTCGCTAACGAAAGGTTCGGCAACGTTGTTCACGGCCGAGGGATGAACCGATCTACGGCTGCCATGATCGGTAGACAGGTGACTAGAGAAGGCATGCGAGATATGACCTTCTCTAATGAGGAGTACTCTGCGATTGCCTCTATGACTGCCCGCTCGGGATTGCTGGATGACGTCAACCCCGAGCGCATGACCAAACGCATCAAAGAGGTGGCGGACCAGGTCAAGCTTATCATCGGTATCTCTAAAGATCCCAACCTTCAAAACGCTATCGAAGCCTTAGCCAGGCTACAGCTTGGTGGCGCTAGTGTTTCCGGAGGGTTGACCAGTGCTGCCTCTTCGTCTTATCGTCGATTGAGTGCTTTTGCTGGAGCTGCGGGACAGTCTATCCAAAGCGTGGTGGAAGGCGTGGGTGCCCAAGGTGAGTATCTATACCGAGCCAGCGGCATGACCCCCTATCTCGGTCAGTTGGCAGCAGCTAATGCTCTGGCATCTTTTTCAACTGCCAAGAGAATGGGGTTGATCTCCATAGAGCAATTGGCAAGAATGGGAGGAGTCGAAGGTGCAACACAATCTGCGATGCAGGCAGGGATTTCCCTTCGTAATACCCCCTTAAACCAACTCTCAGCTTACAACCAGCACGTATTAGGAAACGAGGGAGGACGAACCCTGCAAGAGGTATATAGCCAAGTTGCCTCGACGTTCTCTGCCGATCCCCTCCAGGCATTCGGTAGTATGCAACTCTACGGTACGGCTGCATTGTCTGCCCAGGCCAAGACCAACGAAGAGCCTTTGGAGAGTTTGATGAGGATGTTGGCATCTACTGTTCCAGGTTTAGTAGATCCCCGTACTGGGAAAATCTCTGCTGAAAAGACGATGGCTGTTATGACAGGAGTCTTTGGGATTTCTCCGGAAGAATCCCGAGCTGCCATTGCAGAACTTGCCGCTAGACGAGATCCAGATAACCAGCAGATACGTATCCGTGCCCTTCTGGCCGAGGACGATATGCAGGGTAGAACCTTAGTGGAGCAAGAAGGGTTACATACTGGCCTATTGATGGGTTCCTTTCACAACATTAGACGTAGATGGAAAGGTATGCAATCCAGAGTTGGTGTAGCCGGTTCTTCCTTCTCTGAAGCGTTATCAGCAGACTTCGGAGATTGGTTGGAAGAGAAATTCCACGGTTGGACATCTGGCGGTTCTTTGAACGAACGTCTCTTTATTAACCCTGAGGAATTGACGGTAGACTCTCTCTTCGGCGGGAGTAGAGAAGATACATCAGGTAACTTCCTGAGGACTGGGTATTCGTTTGATAGAGATCTCTTCCGTCGGTTTTCTGATTCCAGAAACATGGGGGAAATCGCGGAGATCATGAACAAGCTCTCTATCAAAGATGACAACGCCCGCAAGTTCCTAGATGCATCAACGGATGAAGAGAGATCGTTGTACCTAAGTCGTACTGTGAATAAACACAGAGCTGACTTTGGATATCTGGCCGAGTATTTGGAAGATAACTCCAACTTCTTCCAGTTTATCGAATCAGCTGGACGTGACAAACGAACAGACTCTATCCAGGTTGAAAGTGGAAGAGATGCTTTTCGATTTCAGGAGGCTCTTAGAAAGGCGTTCCCGGAAGGCAACGAAGTCCAAGGTATGAGGATATCCGGAGCTGCCGGAGCACTCATCGGTCGCATGAAGGGAGACGAGAGGCTTGGTATTGGCGAGGCTTGGGACTCGTTGCAGAACGACGAGAGGTATGCTGAACTCAAGACCCGGGCAGAAGAAGAAGGAATCACGATTCGGACCATGTCTGACTTCCTGGAACGGGAGTATGAAAGGACAGATAACGTCGGACTCATGACCAGTAGTCGACGGGCCTATGAAAACCGAGAGAACATCAAGAGGTGGAGAGAAGACCCTTCTTTAATGCTTCACGAGGGTGCTCGAAGGTTAATGGAGGAAGCCAAGAGGAGTGGAAATGACCTAGGCAAAATAGACCAAGCTGTTATGGTGGAGTTGACCTACCGTGGCGGCGGAAGTGCTTTGGACTCTTCCCTGAAGAACAATGTTTACGATCAAGCATTAGAAGATCGTCTGGCTCGTAATGCTTCTATAGAATCCTTCGATAGAGTTCTCCAAGGCATGAGAGAAGAGAACTCCAACTCCATTATCGATGCCAAGACGTTCCTTGAAAAGTCCAAGAGGATCGAGGATCTTCAACTTCAGAATGAACAGAGAAAGATTAATATGAAAACCTTTGACAACCTGGAGAAGTGGGAGAAGATTTTGGACAAGGAGGAACAAAAGGCTGAACCCAATCCCTTCACTGTTCAATCCAGTTGGAACCGGGTTAAGGGGTTCGTTAACGAGATATCTAACTAACCATGCCAGCTCTTAATCACCCTAACAAACGCCAACCTGTCGTTTCTTCTAGAATCCGGAATATGACTCCGTATGAGATCTATAAGCTTCAAGTTGGTACTATCATGAACAATCTTCGCGTGACCCGTAGGAATCTAACTTACTTCCCACCTCAGGTCGGAGGGTTGGATGGTCAACGCGACACAATTCGTGAACGAGTAGCTCTGCAACTTATCGACTTCGAGGTGTCCAGTGGTAACTAAGACGACTGCCAGTTCTCATGTTCTGGAGTATACCTCTGGGGCATTGAACAACGACGGCACGATTACCCAGCATGAAAGACTGTTTACAGCCCGGGCTCGTTACGATGTCAATAAACAAGGTCAACTCACGGGCGGTGACAGAGGCACCAGAGCGTTCTTCCGAGTTCTCACCAACGACCAGTCGGCGACTCGTCAAAGAGGTGAGTCCTTGGCTGGGTATGGAAAAGCGACCAGTCTGACTAACGGACCCAACGTGCTTAACCAAGCCCTGAGTTCTGGCACCCGCTACGGCGGCTACGCCAGCTTCTTGGTCACTAACGTTTCAGGCTCTTTGAACGAGAAAGCCCAGGTCATGGAGACGTTCGGGGACGGTGAAGTGGTGTACTACTTCGGTCGTAGCCCAATCATCATCAACATCTCCGGGTTCGTCATTGACTCCCCTGACAACAACTGGTTTATCCAGTGGTTGGAGATGTATGCTCACGTCCTGAGAGGAACGCAGCTGGCCAGGAATTATGAACTGGCGAGGCTCGTGTTACCGAACATGGAGATCGTGGGTTCCGTCTCAGGTACCTCTTGGAACCAAAGCTCGGATAACGACGTTGCCATTCAGTTTCAGTTCCAGATCATCGCCAAGGAAATCAAACCTATTCCCGTGACCTTTGCCGGGACAGCTTTGACGTACGAAGTCGGGTTCTTGGACTTTAGCGACCCTAACGGTCCTCAGTCCCAGGCTCAGATCAACTCCATCAAGAACTACACGGCTATTCTTCAAGACTCTGGCACCTCCATGGCTGACAGAGCAGCGGCCATGGCGGGACTTGGGACGGGGGTAGGCGGAACGATTGCCGGTATCGACAACATCGCAGCGCAAGTCTCGGAGTACGTATCAAGTCCAACGAGTCTCTTCTCCACGGTCAATACCAACCTGAACGGGATTCGAGCCTCGCTCTTCTCCCCGGTCTATGGCGTATTGTCATCCCTGACTCGTCTGGTCAGAGTCGCAGGAGGCGGCTTGGAGTCCATCTTCTCCTCCTTTACCACGCCGGTACGGGACATCCTCCGGGATGTACAAAACATCAGTGCCCAGGCGATTGGCCTGGTCGACATCGTCACAAACTCTATTAACCGAACGACCGGCCAACTCGTCACGGTCGACAATATGATCGCCACAACCATCGGCACGGTCAAAGACGCAGCAGGGGGTATTGCCTCTGCTCCTGAGACCTTGACGGACAGACTGAGGAATCTCGTTAACGCAGGAACTTTGCCTATTACCACGGCTTTCCTGCAAAACCGACCTAGAGCTTCGCTTGGCTTAGGTGAGCAACCGCCAACGAAGATTGCGTTGCTGTATTCTGGGGATCTACCCTTGGCACTTCGTGGAGCAACTGTATGAGTATCCGACGTTATTCTGGTCTTCTCCTCTTTGAAGACGTCCTGGATTACATTCCCCGCAATGATCCTAGTGTCTATACTTTGGCGGAGCTGATTATGGCTCCCTATATTCAAATCGTGACAGAGGACTGCGGTACGACGTTAGGTAAGCGAGAAGAGACTGGCTACGACTCTGAAGGCAAGGTAGAATTGGCAACTGACGAAGTCTTGAACCAGGCGAGGATCATTCACCTCTTGGCCCAAGGCCGGTACAACATCGCGGTTCGAGCCAGTTCCCACTGCATTGCCCACCAAGGTCTTTGCAAGAAGTGCTTCGAGGCAAGCTTCCCAGGTCGAGGCGCAGTGTCGATTGGAGACAGGGTCAAGATTGAACCCGAGTACATCCTCCAGACTCAAGTCATTCAAGGCGAAGTTGACCAGGATAACTGGCCGATTGAATTGCAAGCTCAGTACTACGACTTTGCCATCGTTTGGACTCAAGGGGAAATGATGAGTCCCGGGGATTACACGATTACCGACGAAGCGTTCTATATCAACGGCCCTTTGACACAAGCCCAGACGTTTGTAATTCAATACCGAGTCATGGATCGTCGTCCGTTTCTATACCACTTGGCAGATACGTACTCCGGGTCAATGATCGGCATGAGACCTTTGCCTAGTCCTCCGCTGCCGATTCGCAAGAGCTTGATCGAGTCTTTGCTGACCCCTGAGAAGTTGGAGGCGATTGTCGAGTATACTGGCAGGAATAACAACATCGGTTCTGACGTGCAGGAGTATTTGGGTAAAATCAAGAGTCCGTTTGAACAAGCGATGTTAGCGATAGTTTTGAATTGTATTTACAACCAGGTTACCAGTTGAACTCCCTACTCTCCGACAAGTTCTCGGGTTCTGCCCTTTTAACCTCCCCTGAGATGTCCGCTCTTAGTAGCGAAACCCTGTCTCTCACCGGGAGGACTCGTCTCGACCTACTCAATGAACTCAGCGAAGAGCTAGCCCCTGTCGTCAGTGACCTAGACCAGTTCCAAGAACTCTCTCGGTGGTTGACCCAGAAGTATCCAGAACTTGACGTTGAACCTTACGTTGTCAAAGCCAAGGGGAAAGCCTCCAGGCTCCTGTCCCAACGTCTGAACAAATACTCTCTTCCAGACTACGTTTCCAAGAAGACGACTCAGTCTTATTCCGAAGCTTACGAGTATCTATTCAGAAGCCTTAGCAAGCCCCTTAAACGCTCCTCCACGGCTCTTTTGAGTGAAGCGAGTCCCGTACTTGCCCAACTGGAGAAAAACGCTCAGAACGCCTCTAAACGAGTCTACGCTACTGCCCAGCAATGGGTCATGGCAACTTATGGAGAAGTCGTTGAGTCCGTCGTGGCAGCGGGTCTACAAGCGGCTGGGAGTTCAGCTCACTCTTCTACAGGAATTCTCCCCGAAGGTTCCACGACCCGACAAAGCAATACTACAGGGATTACCTACGAGAACGTCGCCGTTTACATCGAGGGTGTCCAAGTCCCATTCGTGGCTATCTCCGTGGGTTCCACTATGGGGACGTATCCTACGGCTTCGATTGAGATTCCCCCTCAAGCCGGGTTGATGGATATCGCCAGGTACTACCGCCCCAAGGTTCACATCTTCTACGAAGACAAGAACTTCGGTGGCCAGAGACTTCTGTTCTCAGGTCACATCGTGGCTCCCAACTTCACTAGAAGCCGGTCAGGCGGCATGGCGACCATCTCGTTTCACTGCATGCACAAGGCGATGAACCTCCAGGGACTCACCTTGGAGTATGGCGGTATTCTGACCCACGCCAGTCCAAGTCTAAGAGATGCCAACCCCCAGCAGGCAGCCTTAAAGGTTGGAGACTTCAACTCGGTTAACTCCTTGATTAGAGCCTTAGTGGGCATTACCGGTATTCAGTCAGGAGGAGATGACGCGATTACTCCAAGTAACCCCAAGATCCTGGCAGCGAATACCTCGTTGGTAGACCCCAAGTTTGGCAAGTACATCAAGCGATATGAAGGCATGCCCTCGGTCTTGATTAACTTCTGGAACCAGTTAAAGGTCATGTCCTATGCCAACGAGGTCCATAACAAGATCATGTCCAAGATGTACATCCCTCTATTTGAAGAAGGACTTCACTTTTTCAATCGGATGTCCGGGCACCATATCCTGGAGACGATGATCCAGAACACTCGGATCGGCTACTGTCCGGAGAAGACAAACCCGGAAGCCGTCGAGCACAACATCTTGGTCGCACCTCCGTTCAGGCTGAATAACTTCTCGGCGATCAATGCGCAGTTGCTGGTCACCAACTTGCATAACATGATGAACTACTCCGGGGAGATGATGCCCTTCCTGGATCTCATTGACCAGTTCTACTTTGGTGTGGACTATCACATTCTGCACTTGAATAGTCCGGCGCAAGTTCCCATCGATCCCTCTATCTTCGTTGACCCGGATGTCCCGGGCTCCAGCCAAGGGCAAGAGGTCATGGCGATTGACTACGTCGTCAAGCCGGTTCTACCGTTCTACTACTCCCCTATCTGCAACGTTCTCCTGCCCAAGATGTATTCCACGATTTCCATCGGACAGGATGAGACAGGTATTCCCACTCGGATTACCGCTTTGCATAACTTCTTGATGAGTTCCGACGGGACTTTGAACTCGTCTCACCGTGCCCCAGCTTCCATTCGAGAAGCGGTGGCCGTCGGAATTGCTGCGTCTAACGCCCAGTCTGCGACTCAGATCTCCGTTAACCTCGCCAACACGACGAACGGTTCTTATCAGATTCCAGGCAAGTACGAGCAAGGGTCGGGAATTCGTCCTCAGCAGATGGCGTTGCCCCAGTGGTTGGCTTTCATGGTCAAGGCCAAGACGGACGAAGCAAGTAACACTTTGAAGGAATCCTGGCCTGAAGTCGGGACGGATGAGTACAAGCGTCTGATGGACTTGTCGGCTGCCTGGGTATATCGTTACGGATACAACCATAACCCGGACACCGCTCAAACCACGAGGAAACCTTGGGCGGACGTGTTAAACCCATACTCCCCCAAGAGTGCGATCAATCCTAGTCAACGTGTGCTCTTTGCAGCGGCTGACTACTACTTCACTCAATCCGTTGTTCAGTCCCGGAGTGGCTCGGTTGAAGCGGTGTTCAATCCTTACATCATCCCAGGCTATCCCATGGATGTCGTCTCGGATTCCCCCAACGAGCCGAGTTTTCACGGTCTGTGCTCCTCCGTCACCCACAGTATTACGTCCAGGAGTGTTGTCACCTCTGTCAGTATGGTGGCAGCTTCCACCTTTGCCGAGTTGACCAACTACTACATCCCCCCAGCTCACCCTTGGCTAAGTACAGCGATGAACTTGGTGAACATGGAGTTTACTGAGGGGGATGAACCTTTTGAAGTTGGAGAGGTGACGTCGTCGAAGACGACCATCATCAACAACCCTCGTGCCAAAGCGTATGCAGATACCTTCTACAAACAAGTATTGGGTGTAGGTGCTGCGGCTATCGAAGACATCTACGACTTCACCTCGGGGCTGCCCAGTCCTGTACTTCGTCAAGGCGGAGTGTTTGTTCCGGGTAGTACGGATAAGTTACCTCAACCCAACGGTGGCGAAGGTAACCCATTTATGTCGGTCATGGGGAATTTGACACTGGTGTCCAGACCTATTGAAAGTCGAGGACATATCGAAGCTCAGAACGGAGTGATGTTCATCGATCTGACCCCGGCTTTGTATAACGGGACTCAAATGCAATACTCTCCTCCGATCTTGGGGGATGAAAGACTGCTTGAGCCTGGGGCCAGTATGTTCCTGGATTACGAGGAGACGGAGGACTTTGTGAAATGAACGAGAAAGTGTTTAATCAATCGCCCGGGGACTTACCTCGGTCGGTTTTGATCCCTACCAATATTGCAGAGAGTGGGTTGATTTCTGACACCTCTTTGGCCAAGGACTGCTTCGTGTACCAGAAGTTCTCGGGTAAACTACAGGTATACATGATAGGTTATGTCAATGGCGTCTACTCCCGTTACTCCGTACTCGGCTAAGCTACCCGAACCTCTGGCTCCGGTTAAACCCAATGTCGGGGAAATCCTGAAAGGTTACCAAGACCGTGACCAGGAACTCTACCAGAAGTGGAAAGACACTGGCAGCAAGCGTGACTTGGGTAATCTGGTCAACCAGTTGAGCCCCATCCTTCACAAGGAAGTTCACCGGGTCTCCGGCAGTCTGCCGACCGCAGGGTTGATGGCGGAGGCCAAGGTCTGGGCTGCGAAAGCCATTCAAACTTACGATCCGTCCAAGGGTACGCTGCTGTCAACTCACGTCACCAACTATCTTCCTAAAATCCGCCGGTCCAACTACAAGTACCAAAACGCGGCTAGGATGCCAGAAAACAAAACGCTTCAGTTCCAGAACTATACCAACGTCGTCAACGATCTCACCGAAGAACTTAACCGGGAGCCGACCGATGATGAAGTGGCGAAGAAGATTGGCTGGACCAAGAACCAGACCTTTAAGTACCGCAACTCTATCTTCTCGGATTTGATTGAGTCCTCTTCGGCTAGACCTGCGGAGTACACCCAGTTCAACGAGAGTGCTTTGCTCATGGAATACCTTTTGGAGCAATTGACGGAAGAAGAGAAGTTCATCCTGGAAAAGAGCAAGACGATGTCTTCGACTCAGATGGCGAATAAGCTTGGTGTTAACATCAACCGTTACAACTACCTGAAATCCAAGTTGGTGGACAAGATCAAGAAAATCCAACGTGAAATCGGAATGACTTAATGGCAACCTCTCCTGCTTTCGTTCAACTTGAAGCCTTCCATGAAGCTTTGGTGGATTACTTCCAAGCTCTCAGCCAAGCTGTGACAGCGGGTAGTGCTCCCCCTGACCCGGCTGAATACTTGGGAGACATTGATTACTCGGATTTATTGACCATGTCTCTACTTGGCCAGCTCGGAGGAGTCAACCCCCCCGTCGGAGTGTCGATTGATGTTGTTCACAACGCGGAAGCTGTGATTCGGGAGTATGGAATGTCGATGAAGTCCAAGGCAAGTATCTATGAGGACGGCATCGCAGATAGTAGCCAAGAAGCTGCTTACTATAAAGACCGAGGTCAAAGAATGGGCTCGATCCTGGAAAACCTGAGAGGCTTCGTTTGAACCCGTTTACTAACCGAGTCGGAACCCCGACCAATCTACCGCAAGGAGCAACTTACGATCTGCTCCAAATCAAGTTCGTTGACGGCTTCCCGGAGGGACGTTTAGCCTTTGCCTTGGAGGATACTCCTCGGAAGGTGACGGGAATTCAAAAGGTGGCCCAGGTCTTTCTGAAGCTGCTCTTCACCAGCAAAGGGAGTAACGTCATTCATCCCATGCAAGGAACGATGTTCTCCGACATGGTGGTGAACTCCAATATCCAATTGGAAGACGCGGTGTTCAAGGCAGAGATCATGGCTCAGATTCAAGACGCTGAGTCTCAAACCAAGGCGGTCTTGAATACGATTGGGTCTGATCCGGCGAGTATGCTAAGGTCGATAACAATCATTGGGCTAGAGGCGGAGAAGGACTCGATGTCTCTTTTCCTCAGAGTTTTGACTGAAGCCGGTGAGCAAGCTCAATTAGCCGTGCCTTTCCCGGAGTTAGACTTCCCAAGGTCTTAGAACTTGTCAAAGAGATAGGGCTTCGGATTAGGTTCCGTTAAAATAGTCCTAGCACAGTTCACGGCTAGGTCTAATGTCTAACCTCTATTCAGTTCTCCCCGGATTAACCCCAACTCAGCAAGAGATAGCCGAGGCTGAACTCCTGGCCATTCAAATCCTGCAAGCTAAATATCCAGACTTGGATCTGCGCGAAGGAACTGGCCTGAGAGACACGGTTATCCGCCCCTCGGCAGTCGTCCTGTCTTTGTTGCGCAAGAGCAGCGATCTCTACTTCGCTCAGAACACGGTCAACAACGTCGATAATCAAACCGATTTGGCCATTGTCGACGGACTCATGTCCAACTGGTTCATCTCTCGAAACTCTGGCAGCCGGTCCATCATCTCTTCCAGGTTGTACTTCTCCCGTTCCAAGAACGTCACGGTATCGACCAACACCTTCTTCTCTCCTGACAACAGTCTTCGTTTCTTCCCGATGGAGACCATGACGTTCTCTCGGGATGCCATGCAGTACGACTCTTTCTCCAATGAGTACTACTTGGACGTGGACATGATTGCCGAGTCGGAAGGTTCAGAATACAACCTGGGGGAAGGCTCGTTACTGTACTTCTCCAACTTCGACCCCTACTTCCTTCGAGCCGAGATCAACTTCCTGAAGGAAACAGCGATTGAGACCGAGACGAACGAAGAGTTTATTGCCAGAACGAGTACTGCGATCTCAACTCGGAATCTGATTAATAACCCCTCGGTCGATTCTAATCTGCGCATTGCTTTTAATTATCTGAAACGCATCGTCACCATCGGTATGGGTGATGAAGAGATGATCCGGGACAAGATCAAGGCTCTCTTCGAGGAAGTCAACTTCCGCTATCCTACGAACTTCACGTTCTTGCCGGGCGGAAATATTCGAGTGACGTTGCCTGAACACTTGATGTACACCGGGCAGACAGTCCAGTTTAAAGAGGCAACCCCGGCTTCGCACAACGGCGAGTTTGTCA
>Ga0265293_10011354_pt1 | contig 12144 bp, 5 predicted proteins | sample Munlanlewell138R_FD_192505 | JGI IMG/M metagenome (GOLD analysis project Ga0265293, IMG submission 192505) | Leachate microbial communities from a municipal landfill in Southern Ontario, Canada - Leachate well 138R | ecosystem: Engineered > Solid waste > Landfill > Unclassified | place: Canada... | reverse complement strand
TGTGGCAAAACGTTTCGCCCCATTTGCCAATAAACACAAACGTTATGTTATTCTGCATAACCACGGACAACCGGGAAATCCTGACTTCAGCTTTGATAAGATTTTGGCATATGGGCCTTATCTGATGTTAAATCTGGATGTCGGCCATTTCTTTGGTGCAACTGGAATACACCCCAATGAGGTAATAGAAAGACTGCATAATCGTATTGCAAGCCTGCATTTAAAAGATAAAACAGGACCGACGGCGGTCAATCCAAACCAGAATATGTCGTGGGGTGAAGGAGAAACACCAATCGAAGATATTCTTCGACTGATACAGAAAAACAAATGGCCGATTACCTGCGATATCGAGTTGGAACACAAAATACCGGAAGGTTCTGATGCCGTGAAAGAAGTCATTAAATGCGTGGATTACAGCAGAAAGATACTGTTGGATAATCTTGCGTTATGATGATTTATGTAGGATAAGAAACGAAAAAAATAGTCACATCCTTATTAGTTTTTCAAAGCTAACAATTTATTTAAACTTTTCAAAAGTATGAAAAAAAGCAGACCTAAACAAGCGATTCCATTATCGAATTGCAAACTACCACGTATTGTGAAATTAGTTCTAATTTGTTTACTTTTTGAAACAAATTTGATGTGGGTGGAACCCATATATGCATTGCAAGAATTAAGCGATCAAGAAAAGCCGTTACAACGGAAAAAAACAATTCAGGGAATCGTAATTGATGAAAATGATTTACCTATTCCCGGAGCCTATGTCATAATAAAGGGATCAACCACAGGAACCTCAACCGATATTAATGGGAAATTCTCTTTAGAAGTTGAGGAAGATGCAGTTTTACAAATATCCTACATAGGGTTTGTTACTCAGTCAATTCCTGTAGAGAGCAATCAAGATTTAAAAATCAAATTAATAGAAGATTTTCAGAATTTAGAAGAAGTGGTAGTGGTTGGTTATGGTGAACAAAAAAGGGTTTCAGTAATTGGAGCTATATCTACTGTATCATCAAAAGACTTACGAAAGACAACATCCACTCGTTTAGACAATGCTTTATCAGGTCATATTGCAGGATTAACATCCATGCAGAGTGGAGGTGGACAGCCAGGTGATGATGGAGCTACCTTGTTTTTACGAGGTGCTGCGACGATAAATGGTCAAAGCCCATTAATCTTGATTGATGGTGTTGAACGCGACAATATTCATACCATTGATATAAATGAGGTAGAAAGCTTATCAGTACTAAAAGATGCTTCGGCAACAGCCGTATATGGGGTACGTGGGGCAAACGGCGTTATTTTGATTACTACCCGCAAGGGAACAAAAGGAAAGCCGAAGCTCTCTATCAGCATGGACGAAAGTTGGACTTCGTTTACAAAAAATCCTGAGCGAATTCATTCCTGGGAATTTATGGAGATGAGAAACCAGGCAAAAGTAAATAGTGGGCAAGAGATAGAGTTTCCGGAATCTGTTATTAACAAATATCTCAATCCCTTAGCTGGCCTTGATCCCTCTTCTCCTAACTATGAGACTGAAAAGAAGAAAAGGCTGTATATGTATCCGGACAATGACTATTATCGTATGCAAATTGCCGAGTATACACCCCAGACACGTTTGAATGCAAATATATCAGGAGGAACAGACCTATTAGACTATTTCTTAAATGCCGGATATATCAATCAGGGAGGTAACTTGAACACGGAATCACCGGATTATCTGGGGTACGATCCCTCTTCATGGATGCAGCGAATAAGTATGAGATCAAACTTGGATTTTTATTTGAGTAAATCATTTAAAGCCTCATTAAATATTGCCTCTTATGCGGAAAGAGTAAATATGCCCGCTAAGGGAGGAATGTATTCAAGTACAACCCATATGATGTCCGATTTGATTTATCAGGCATTAATGACAAAACCAATATCTCCGGGACCTACCACCATTTCCGAATTTGGGGTGGAAGATGGATTGTTACTCAGTTATCTGTATCTTGACCGTTCTGCTTTTGAGGTAATGAATCGTCGGGGTTTTCATAGACAAGACAACAAAAATCTGAATACACAACTGACACTCGACTGGGACTTGAGCAAACTCATCACACCGGGCTTAAGTGCTAAGGGAATGGTAGCTTACGACACCTACAGTTGGAGTCTTTTGGAAGGTCTTAAGCGTGAGGCTATCCATATTTCTAATATAATCTATGCGACCGATGAATTAATGTACGAATTAAAAGATCCCACTTGGACCCCGTTGTCACTTTCCCGCGGGCACAGTTCAAGATATCGTGTGAATTTCCAAGGGTCATTGAATTATAATCGGATGTTTGGTGATAAACATAGGGTAACGGGGATGGCGATTGCTCATCGCGATTATTGGGAATCTACAAGTGCAGATATTCCATATAATGTGATTGGTTTATCTGCAAGGGCAACTTACGCTTATCAGGATCGCTATTTAGCAGAAGCTAATATTGGCTATAACGGATCAGAACAGTTTGCTCCTCGTAAACGATTTGGTTTCTTCCCTGCGTTTTCTCTAGGATATATTATAAGTAATGAATCTTTCCTGAAAGATAATACTACACTGACCTGGTTGAAATTACGTGGTTCGTGGGGTAAAGTAGGGAATGACAAAATGGGTTCTGCAAGGTTCTTATATCAAGATAATATTACTATTGGAGGAAGAACAGATGCAGGGGGATTAGGCAATCAAACAATAAATGAAGGACTATTAGGTAACCTTGATATTACTTGGGAATTAGCAAAAAAATTGAATGTAGGCTTGGAAGTCGGTCTATTCAATGACCTGAAAATCACTTTTGACTATTTCACTGAAAACCGTGATCAAATCCTGATTACCCGTCAAAGAGTCCCTCAATATCAAGGTGTATTGTTAAGCAATATCCCAAAAGCAAATATTGGGATAGTCCATAATCGTGGATATGAAATAGAATTATTTTATAATAAAGGAATAAACAGAGATCTGTCAATTTCTTTGAAAGGTAATTTAGGATTTAACAAGAATAAAATAATTAACAGCGATGAACCCCTCCGTACGGAGGATTATGTTTACCGTTATCGGCAACAAGGCTTTTCAATAAATCAGTGTTGGGGATACAAAATAGACTGGAATTCCAAAGGAAACGGATATTTTATCTCACAAGATGAAATAGAGAATCATGCTTCCTATGATTTTTCTACACCACGCATAGGAGATTTTGTCTATCTGGATCAAAATAAAGATGGAGTAATCAATGAAAAAGATATGGTTCCTATCGGCTATTCAAGTTCTGTACCGGGAATTGTGTACGGTTTTACGATAGGAGGAGAATATAAGAAGTTTGATATGAATATTTTGTTTTCAGGATTGGGACGTTACTCCATGTATTATATGGGAGATGGGGTGATTGAAACAAGCCGGGAAGGAGCCTATTTTGGTTGGCATAAAAATGCATGGACGAAAGAACGTTGGGAAAATGGAGAGGAAATAACTTATCCGGCATTGTCTGTCGGAAAGAATGCCAGTCATAACCCAAATGATTTTTTCATTCAAAATCGTTCTTTTCTACGGTTGAAAAATATGGAGATAGGATATACACTACCCGACAATTTACTAAAGTTTATGGGAATCGGAAAAATGAGAATTTATATGGGAGGGATGAACCTATTTTTATTAAGTAATAAACTCAAAATTACTCACCTTGATCCGGAACAAAATAATCCTCTCGGCTATCCAATTAACCGTAATATCAATATCGGATGTAATATCAATTTTTAAAACAACTCGTTATGAAACATATAAGATATATACTTTATACATGCATATTATTCTTGGCAGGTAGTGCTTGTTCTGATGAATTGAACCAAGCTCCATCCGGCAAAATATCCTTGGAAGAAGTTTTCGAAGATAATGAAAGAACAATGTATTATTTGAATACATGCTATTCTAAAATTCCAAATAAAGGAGTTCGTTATTTTTATCGCTCATTCGGGCCTGTCTGTTGGAGTGATGATGCTTGGGATGCTGATGATATGGATGTAAACTGGGCTGCTTCAGCTCTTTTATACAATGGTAACGCTTCAGCATCATCCCATCCAGTGTGGGCTGTAGAAGGTGAGAACCTTCAGATGTCGTATTGGGAAAATTATTTTGCAATGATACGAAGTTGTGGAATTTTTTTAATGAATATAGATAATGCAAAAGTAAATAATGAGAGAGACCGCCGACGTTGGAAAGCAGAAGCACATATCTTACGTGCTTATTATTATTCTGAACTACTAAAATGGTTTGGATGCGACTTGCCCATTATTCGTGAACCTCTTAGCTTGAATCAGGATTATTCGTCGGTTCGCCGTTCCAGTTATTATGAAGTAGTTCAATTTATCATAGAAGATTGTAACGCTGCATTGGCAATTGATGAACTACCTTGGCGTATCACTACTAGTGCAGATGCTCTACGTGTAACAAAAGCGGTTGCAGAAGCAATAAAGGCAAGAATGATACTTTATGCAGCAAGTCCGTTATATAATAATGGTCAGAATTATTGGGAAGAAGCTTATTCGATTATAAAAACCTCTTTGTCCAATCTCCGATCTAATGGATATGAACTCTACAACAAGGTTAATACTCCTGCTACTTTTTCTGATCCGGAAGCTTTTCTACCAAATACATATGCACAACTCTTTAATGAATACTTTTTTTCATCTGCCGCTTATTCTGCCACGCCGGTTGATAAAGAAACTATATATCAATTGGCGAGTTCTCAAGGGAACCTGATTTTCCTTGATGGTATTGGAGCAATACATGGGAACAAATCAGGAACATGTCCTTCCCAAGAACTCGTAGATGCTTTTGAAACAATTGATGGTCAAACCATCTTGCAGTTATCCAAGCCCTATTTGGATGAAGAAACACACCTCCAGCCCAATTACAATCCCGAAAACACATTGTACGATCCACAAAATCCTTATGAAAATCGAGACCCACGTTTTTATGCCTCAATTTATTATAACGGTTCTAAACGTAGATGCGGTTGGAGTTTTGATGAAATGCCCAATAATTATGAAAATTATCCGGGTTTATCAGGTGTAGTACGAGTACGGATTATTGCTACATGGGCTGTCGATGAGAATGATCCTTCAGCAGGCAGTGAATCAAGAACAGGATTGAGTGCTACAGCCCGGTCAAAAACACGTACAGGGTATTATCAACGTAAATTTTCACATCCATTCACTGGAATTGGACAATCTGCTACTAATGCAAGATATAAGGACTTCCGGCTCGGCGAAGTTATTTTAAACTTTGCAGAAGCAGCCGCTGAAGCAGGACATATCGCTGAAGCATTACAAGCCGTGAATGAAATACGCAGTCGAGCGGGTATGCCAGATATTCCTTCTGAATTATCCAAAGAACAATTGATCCTTCGCATCCGTAACGAAAGACGGGTTGAATTAGCCTTGGAAGGACATCGTTACTTCGATGTCCGTCGCTGGAGTGCACCGGATGGGAACCTTGCTAAAACAGACAGATGGGTAACTGCTGCTTATATCACAAGAAGAAAAGATGGCACCTATCACTATGATCGAGCACAAGTAAATGGGAATGAACGCAAATGCTATACCAACAAATATTTGAAAGTTGCCATACCCCTGAAGGAAATAAATAATATTATCGAAATTTCCGGTGAAAACTGGCAAAATCCGGGATGGTGAAAAAGAGTTCGAATTTTTAAAATCGTATGATTATGATAAATAAAATATTAATACATTTTTTGCTCTTTTCAGTGTTAGGAATGACTTTTCAGTTAAGGGCACAGGATAAAGTTTCAGAGGTCAATGGAGTTGTAAAAGATATATACGGAGATCCTTTACCAGGAGTAATCATTTCAACATGGAATAAGAAGGTAATGTATATTACTGATTACGAAGGGAAATTCCATTTTGATCTGGATCAATCAAACACAACACTAACCTTTACTCTGGCTGGATATAAGATACAGACTAAAGATACGGGGAAAGACGTTGTAATCGTTATGGAAGAGGATGCCCATTTAACAGCAGAAACTGTAAATCTTGGTTTTTCCGTTCAATCGCGAGAAGTTTTATCTAATGCGGTATCAACTGTGTCAGGGAAAACATTAGAAAAATCTCTAATTCCACGTCTGCAAGGCACATTTAGTGGTCACATGTCTGGATTAACAACAATCGGAGGGTCTTTTCAACCGAATTATGAAACTGTTGCCATGTATATACGTGGTTTATCCACGTTTCATGGAGGACAAGCCGGAATCGTGATTGACGGTATTTTATATGATAGTTATAGCCAAGATATCTTATATCAGATAACACCTGAAGAAGTCAGCTCAATTACTGTACTGAAAGATGGAGCTTCCCAAGCTCTCTATGGTCTGAGGGGTGCAAATGGGTTAATCGTTGTTTCAACTAAACGGGGAGTTCCAGGAAAACTAAAGCTGAATGTGACGCTGGACGAAACGATACAGGAACCATCTTATAAACCTATTTTTATTAATTCAGTCACACATGCAACATTAAAAAATCAGGCAGCATACAATGATGGTTTAGGAGAGAATTATTATTATTCCGAAGAACAGATTGGAAAATTCAGGGCTGGGAACGATTCATTGTATCCTAACACAAACTGGCATGATATGCTTTTTAGAAGAGCCTCTCATATGCAACGGATCGGTGTCGATGCTACAGGAGGATCTGATATTGTACGATATTATGCCAATGTGAATATGTTGCATCAAGGCAGTTTTTACCATACGGATCAAGAAGATTATAATTCGAATAATTATCTATATAGAATTAATATCCGTACGAATGTCGATATAAATATAACCAAATATCTGACCGGATATATCAATATGGCCGGTAATATTCTTCGTGGTAATGAACCATACGGGAGAGATGGAAGCGGTAATAATGCAATATATAATTTGTCCTACTATATGCCGTCAACATTATTCGGACCTGTTACTCCAGTCATATTTGATGATGAAGGAAAAGTAAAGGATCCAGGAGGTGAAGTTATAACTACAAACAAAATAGGGACATCACCATATGGCATGTTAAACAGAAGTGGCTATTACACCCAGACCAATACAAATATTTATGGGCAGACAGGATTTAATCTTGACATGTCATTCCTAACCCCAGGACTCAGTATTGGAGGTAATGTTGGCTATTTATCAAATATTTCTTCATACTTGTCCACTACCCAAAATTATGCCCGCTTTACCCGCGATGATGATTGGAGCAAACTAATATTTAAACAACATGGCACAACCCAAAATACAGATCTCGCTTATGCTAAAAATCAATCTTTATACGGATATATGTCATATAAAGGAGAAGTTGCTTATAAGAGAGATTTTGGAGCACATCATGTGAGCTCAATCCTCTTTGGTATCTTTCAGGAACTTGATGATAATACTGCGAATATCGACGCTACGTATGATTTCAGACGTATTTACTCAGGATTAGGGGTACAATATGATTATGATAAACGTTACGCCCTCAAATTTGACTTAGGATACTCTGGATCTGACTATTTTCCGAGTGGTAATCGTTTTCTATGGACACCTGGAGTATCCATCGCATGGATTGCATCTAACGAAGGTTTCATAAAAAACTCCTTACCTTGGCTTACGATGCTAAAACCATATTTTTCTTATGCTATTACAGGTAATGACGCTACAGGAATGGATAGATACGGCTATATAGATCAGGTAACGATGGGTAGTGGTATTGTCCGTTATTTAGACTATAACACTACAGAAACTTCATTCGGTAATTCAAATCTAAGGCCAGAATCCATTAAAAAATATAACATCGGGGTAAATTTGGGTATTGCCAATCAGTTGTCTTTATCCGCTGATTACTTCAAAGAAAAAATGGATAACGGAATATACCGGTCAACTTCCTTGACCCCATCTTTCCAGGGCATTCCTTTAAATGCGTTTCCTGCTACCAATTTTGCAGAATACGAAAATAAGGGGTTTGAAATAGAACTAAATTATTTGAAACGATTGAATAAAGATTGGACATTTAATTTAGGAGGATCTTTAAGTTATAATAAAAATATAGCGATAAATGCGGCAGAAACGCCTAACGACAATAGCTATGCTTATCCCTATCGTATTGAAGGATACCCCGTTGGACAAAGCTTCGGTTATCTGGTGGATTATAGTAATGGGAATGGGATGTTTAACACCCAAGAGGAATTAGAAGGTGCTCCTGTATATTCCTTCGGTACTCCTCGTTTAGGTGATTTAAAATACCAGGATTTAAACAATGACAAGACGATTGACGAAAAAGATATGGCTCCAATAGGCAATGGATCGTTACCTCGATATTTTTATGGTGTAACTGGCGGTTTTTCATATAGAAATATTGAATTGTCATTTTTATTTCAAGGTGTGGCTGACTATTATCGTGATTTTTATTCTTTGGCAGTGAATGAATCATTAGGAGAGGGACGATATAGTGAAAATCATCTAAATGCATGGAGTGAAGAAAGATGGCTTAAAGGTGAAAAGATTTCTTATCCTGCCATTTCAACATCCAGATCGGTAAGTGCTCAAAACAGCGATTTCTTTTTCAAAAATGCTTCATTTATTCGGTTGAAAAATATTGAAATGAGTTACAGTTTACCGATGAAAATATCAAAAACAGTAGGAGCAAAATCCTTGAAATTTATATTGGGTGGGCAAAATCTATTTACAATTGATAAAATTAATTCTAAAGATATGCCAGTAGAAGGTAATTACGGAGCTTTCCCCATTTACCGGATGTATAGGATTTCTATACGTGCTCAATTTTGATAATGCAAATAAAACCAAATTTAAACGAAGCATTTGATTTTTCTAAAAAAATAAATATTTGTGTCTTATATATCGCAAGTGATAATATTTAAATTAATGGATATATGAAAAAAATAATAATCCCTTTGATATTTTTTGCATGTGTAACAATTTCATGTAATGATCTGTTTGATCTTAGGACGAACGGAACAATAACTATGGATGAAGTTTTCACAGACAGGAATCGTACGCGTGGCTATCTAAGTGCCTGTTATGACAATCGGCCAGGTCTATACCTGCATTCAGGAGCCTTTACAGATGATGCTGAAGATAGCGAAAATAAATCAGCTTATACAGCCTATGACTATTGGTACAATACCGGTCTATCTGTTTCAAACTTCAGTTCATTTAATCTGGATGGCAATATTTGGACACCTTGTTACACGGGAATCCGTAAATGCAATATTTTTATTGCAAATATAGAAGATGCGCCCATATTTGCTACACAGCAGGAAAAAGCGGGATGGAAAGCTCAAGCACATACACTACGGGCATTTTACTATCTAAACTTAATTAAGCGCTATGGAAGTGTTCCTATCATACTCGAAGCTTTTGACAAGGATTATAATTATGTAAACGAAAAGAAATCTCCGGTAGGCGAAGTAGTCAGGCAAATATTGACAGATTGCGATATCGCTTTGAGAACACCTTCTTCTGATGATTTCTCCTGGGATGTGAAAGATAGACAATGGAATATTATGACAAAGGCTACTGCTTGGGCGATTAAATCACAAGCCGTTACTTATGCTGTCAGTCCTTTGTTTAATGATGGTATAATAAGCATGGAGGAGGCTTTAGATATAACCAAAGATGCGCTGTCGAATTGTCTACAAAATGGATATGAACTTTGGACGGAAGCAGATGGGGTGAATGGTTATAATGCCTATGCAGCATATTTTTTGTATAATCCTGATGATAACCGTGCTAAGGATAAAGAGACGATTTACGGAGGAAGCAGGGTTACAGCTTGGAGTTTAGCAGGTCTACCTATTATTGATGGAGTATCCAAAGCTGGCCCTTGTCCCACACAGGATTTGGTTGATGCCTATGAAATGAATAACGGTGAGGCACCGATAATAGGATATAGTGACGCTAATCGGTTAGAACCAGTTATCAATCCATTGTCTAATTATGATGAGAATGATCCGTATAAAAACCGGGATCCGCGATTTTATGCGACTATCTTTTATAATGGATCAAAACGTGGTACGACAGATATATTTACATATGAAGGTGGAAATTGTGGCATATCCGAAACCAATATAAAGAATACACCAACAGGTTATTATTTACGTAAATATGCCCATGATAATTCAACTCGCACAAGTAATTCCGACGGATATATTCGTATGATCCGGTTACCAGAGTTATTTTATAATTTCGCAGAGATTGCTTATCAAGTGAAAGGACCCGACGAAAAAATCAATATTGGGAATGGTCTTCTCATGAGTGCTTGTGATGCAGTAAGTGCAGTACGTACAAGAGTTGGAATGCCTCCGTTCCCAGCAGCTATGTCAAAAGAACAATTTGAAAAAAAATACAGGAATGAGCGTCGTATAGAGTATGCGATGGATCAGGAACGCTATTTTGATTTGCGCCGTTGGAAAATAATGAAAGAAAAAACAACATTTGTAACAGGAATGCGTATTGTAAAAGACGGGGAAAACTATGTTTATCATCGATTTCGCTTTGATAGCCGTACTTCAAGTGAAGATAAATACTTGTTGTATCCTATTAACTTGGAGGAAGTAAACAAAATGTTGAAGATTACCGGTGTAAATTGGCAAAATCCTGGATGGTGAAACGATGAGAAAGTTATTGAAAGTTATTGATTTTTGGGATATTGTCATTGATAACATTACTCATCAATGCTCAATACAGATCGGATGTCTGGGTAGCGGATCAGGATGATGGGACATATAAAAATCCAGTCCTTTATGCCGATTATTCTGATCCTGATGTCATCCGTGTGGGAGATGATTTATTGGGTTTGGCATTTGTATTGAAGAGACGAAAGATATCCTGCGAAGGTGAGACGAAACTGTACTTGTCCTTCCCAGCAAAGAGTATATCAATCCTTGTCCGCTTTTGACTGGGATGGGTGTTACAGCCATATATACTATTTGGACCGGTCGCTATTGAAACAGTTAAATACCAATGACAAAAGAAAAATATTTTCACACCTAAATTCAATGAAAAAATATGAAACGTATAGCTTTTAAAATGTTTTTAAAACCAGGATTTGAAGAAGAATACAAAAAAAGACACCATGAAATCTGGCCAGAGTTGAAGAAGTTATTATCTAATTCGGGTGTATCAAATTACTCTATTTTTTTAGACAAAGAAACTAATTTCTTATTTGCAGTTCAAAATATGCATGGAGAAAAATCCTCTCAAGAGTTGAGTTGTCAACATATAGTACAAAAATGGTGGAATTACATGGCCGACATAATGGAAGTAAATAACGACAATTCACCTATTTCAATATCCCTGGAGGAAATGTTTTATATGGAATAAAATTCTCTATAAATTAGTTTTTCTCACTTACATAATAAAAGAATGTCATTAAATGATAAAACTAAGCAGGCATCTTATAATAAGATAGATATATCAAATTTGTCCTGTTATTAAAGATACAACTTCTCATTATGGTAAAAAATACATCTTCTCTCATATTATTTATTTTATTACAAGTATCCTCCTGCGAATTTCTTTTCTCGCAGTCTATTAATAGTGATTATTGGTCCGCTACAGATGGATTAGACCGAAAGGTCAGAGAATACTGCGAAGCTGGAGATGAAAAGAAAAACAAATATGTTGCTATGTTTTATTGGACGTGGCATCAGGGCGATGACGATACAACCGTAACAGTAAAGAATATTACGGAAATCGTAAAAAAATATCCTGAGGCGATGCAAGATTATAATCATGAGGCATGGGGAAAACGTAAACCGGGATTTTTTTATTGGGAACAACCCCTATTAGGTTATTACAAGACAACTGATCCATGGATACTTAGAAAGCATGCAGAAATGCTTGCAGATGCCAAAATCGATGTGGTCTTTTTCGATTGTACAAATAGCAATAAAACATGGAAAGAATCTTATGAAGCGTTAATGAAAACATGGGATCAAGCGCAGAATGATGGTGTAAAGATACCCAAAATTGCCTTTATGTTGCCTTTTAGTCCCACGGATCACTCATTGGAATCAATGCGTCAACTTTATAATGATATTTATAAACCGGGAAGGTACAACAA
>Ga0265293_10011353_pt1 | contig 12145 bp, 5 predicted proteins | sample Munlanlewell138R_FD_192505 | JGI IMG/M metagenome (GOLD analysis project Ga0265293, IMG submission 192505) | Leachate microbial communities from a municipal landfill in Southern Ontario, Canada - Leachate well 138R | ecosystem: Engineered > Solid waste > Landfill > Unclassified | place: Canada... | reverse complement strand
CGGTATCAACGACCATACCAGCAGGTTGATGGCCGCCGACAGCGGCAATGAGGACTTTGCCCGCGAGACCCTCGGCCTGTTTCGCGAGCAGTATCGGCGCCAGATCGGCGGCGGCCCCGGCAACCGGCCGTCCGCCCTCGCCGCGGCGGGCGACGGTGTTCCCGAGGATGTCTGGGCGCAGCTGGAGGGCGCGGTGGACGCGGTACTGGCATCGTGGAACTCGCCCCGCGCCCGCGCCTACCGCCAGCATTACCAGCTCGACGAGCGCGCCGGCACCTCGGTGACCATCCAGGCCATGGTGTTCGGCAACTTCCCCACCGCGTCGGGTTCCGGCGTGCTTTTCAGCCGCAATCCCGGCAGTGGCGAGGCGGAGCCCTACGGCCAGTGGCTGCCCTGTGTCCAAGGCGAGGATATCGTTTCCGGGCGCCGCGACCCCGAGCCCATCACCACCCTCGCCCGGGCCATGCCCGCCCTCTACCAGGAGCTTGTCGATGCCGCCGGCCGCCTCGAGGCCGAGGCGCGGGATGTCCAGGACATCGAATTCACCATCGAGCGCGGCCGGCTGTGGCTGCTGCAGGCCCGCTCCGCCAAGCGCTCGCCGCGCGCGGCGGTCAACTTTGCCGTACAACTGGCCGAGCAAGGGCTGATCAGCCGCAGCGAAGCCCTGACCCGGGTGACCGCCGGGCAGGTGCGCCAGTTGCTCAGGCCGGGTCTCGACGCCAGCGCCCTGCTGCGTGCCCGCGTGGTGGCGAGTGGCGAACCCGCCTGCCCCGGCCTCGCCCACGGCACCGTGGTGACCAGCGCCGACGACGCCCTGGACCGCGAGGCCGAGGGCCTGGTGCTGGCCCGGCCCACCACCAGCCCGGACGATATCCACGGCATGCTCGCCGCCCGGGCGATCGTCACCGAACTGGGCGGGGCGACCTCCCACGCCGCGGTGGTGAGCCGCGAGATCGGCGTTCCCTGCATCGTCGGCTGCGGTCAGGGCGCGCTACTGCCACTGGCGGGGCAGGCCGTCACTGTCGACGGCGCCAGTGGCCAGGTCTACGCCGGCAACCTGCCGGTGGTGCGCTTCAGCGAGGACAGCGACCCCGGCCTTGCCACCCTGATCGCCTGGGCGGCGGTGCTGTCGCCATTGAAGGTGCTCGGCCTCGATGAGCCGGCCGCTGACGGGGCAGTGGATGCGCTTGTGGTCGACGCCGGCCTCGCGGGCCGCCTCGGCGCTCTCGCACGCGAGGGCGCCGGCGCCAAAGGCGCGGCAATGGAAACCCCGGAAGGCATTCGCGAGGCGGTGGCGGTCGGCCTCGGCACTGTCTTCGTCAGTCAGCGTCTGCCCGCCTTGCTGGCGGCCATTCGCGCATGCTCGCCGGCGTAGCTTACGTTACAGGTGGCGGTGCTCCCAAGGTCTGTTGATGTTTCGGTATGGGCTATTGATGAATAAATGAACATTTTCATGTCTGTGGTTCCGGCGGTGCGCTTCGTTCCTCAGCACACCCTATAGTCTTTGATAGGGTGTGCCGACGCAGGAGGCGCACCGGCGAGGGGTGCCCTGCAGCGCACATACTCGCTGCCTGGCCGGGAAGACATCAACAAAACCCCAGCCACGGAGATCAGGCTACATAGGTTCGGGCTGCATAGGCCGGCGCCATACGGATCCAAGCCACACAAATCCGAGTTACAGGGATCCGGGCCTAACGGATTCAGGGCCAACATTCATTGCCTGCATGAGGTGACCAGCGATGTATTCAGCAGCGGACTTACTGCCCCCCGAGGATCTGTTCAACAACGAATTCGACCCGCGCCTGCCCTACGCCACCCGGGTCAACAGCCGCGAGGCCTACCCGGGGGTGATCAAGCCGCTCGATCTCACCGCGGTCGCGGTGCCCAACGATCACGGCATCCGCCGCCAGCTGCGCGACCTCGGCGTCACCACCATCGATCCGCCGAAGCTCCTCACCAACCGGGTTCACCAGGGCCGCGTCTACGCCAATCTGTCGTGGGTGATGTGGATGGCGGACATCATGCCCGGGGCCGACGCCGGCGATTTCGAACAGCAGTTGTTCGGCCAGCACATTCCCTTCCGCATCACCCGGCCGGAAATCAGCGCGGCGGAACTGCGGCGGGCGAAACGTCACACATGGCGCTTTTACGGCGGCATGGTCAACGCCGTGCTGACCATGAAAAAGCGCCTCGCAAGACAACTCGAGGCCCGCCGCGACCTCGACCTGGCCGCCAGGAGCAACGCTGAACTCGATGCCCTGATCGTGCCCTGGCAAAACGAGCTGATCGTCGCCTGCGAGTGGAATACCCGGGGCACCCTGGCGGGGCTGGTGATGATCGGCGCGCTGAATCGCGTTCTCGGCGCCGACAAGGCCAAGCACCTGGTGGCGGTGCTCAGCGATCTCGGCGAGGTGGAGAGCGCGGCGCCGGCACAGAAGATCCGCCAGATCGCCGTTCAGGGCAGGCAGCGCAACCCGACGCTGGCCAAGGCTCTCAAGGCCTCCTACCAGCGCTGGGAAATGCTCCGGGAAGCAGACCCCTGGACCCACGATGCCCTGCGCTCGGTGATCGACCGCTACGGTTATCGCTCGGTGGCCGAGTTCCTCATCAGCGCGCCCTCCTGGGCCGAGGACCCGACCCCGGTGATGGATGCCTTCGTCGGATTGCTCGGCGCCGCGCCCCGCGACAAGGCCGCCCAGGACGCCGCTATCCAGGAGGCCCGCGACGCCATCGTCGCCGGCCTGAGTCCGGTCAAGCGCTATTGCGTCAATACCCTGCTGCACTTTGCCCAGCAGGGCGCCCGCACCCGGGAGCGGGCCAAGGCCGGGTTGATCATCCGCGTCGACATGCTGCGCCAGCTGTTTCGCGAAATCGGTCGCCGCCTGCTCGCCGCGGATCGTATCGACGATGTCACCGACCTGTATTACCTGACACTCAGTGAAGTGCGCGCCGCCCTCGGCGGCGACAGCCGCGATGACCTGCGCTCCACGGCAGTGGCGCGTCGCGCCGAAGTCGAGCGCCTCGAAGCCCTGGGCGAGCAGGAAGAATTGATCAATGGCCACGAGCCGGCGCTCCTCGACAGCGCCGCGGCGCATCGCGACACCACCGTGCTCAAGGGCCTCGGCGTCAGCGGCAGCGCGGTCGAGGGCATCGCCCGGGTGGTCACCAGCAGCGAGGAGCTGGACATCTTCGAGCCGGGAGAAATCCTCGTATCGTCCCACACCGATGCCGGCTGGACGCCCTATTTCACCCTCGCCTCGGCGGTGATCGTCGAGACCGGCGGCCTGCTGACCCACACCTCGGTGGTGGCCCGCGAGTTGGGTCTGCCGGCGGTGGTCAACGTCCAGGGCGCCACCAAGATCATCAGGACCGGCGACCACCTGCGCCTCGATCCGGACAGCGGCGAAGTGCATATCCTCGCCCGCGCCGATGCCGGCGGCGTCGCTGTGTCCTAGGGACTGTTGATATTCAAGCGGCCGCGCCAAAGCAGGGATGGGCCGCTGACCGGCAACCGTCGCCGGTGCGCCTCCTGCGTCGGCACACCCTATCATGGCTATAGGGTGTGCTGAGGAACGAAGCGCACCGCCGAAGCCGCACCAGAGCATAGCGTGTGCTGAGGAAGAAGTGCACCGCAGGAACCGCCGCCAGAGCAACCCGGCTGAAGCATTCAGCCATTTCACAGGAGTACGACAATGATCACTGCCAAAGACGCCCGCGCGATTGCCGAAGAGGGCCACGCCGAGCACCCCACCATCACCACCGACCCGGTGTGGTCCGACACCTGGGCCTTTGCCGCCGTCGACCCGGACAGCAAGCAGGCCGCGTTCATGCACATTTTGTGCAACTCCAGCACCGGCAAAGCCCGCCACATGCTGATGGGCATCAGCGACGGCAAGGGCTGGCGGGAGGACGCCTACACCGACAACTACCTGTCATCCGAACTCGTCGATGTGGAGCTGGACGGCTGGCAGCGCTACAGCATCCGCCACAAGGCCCGCGACATCCAGCTCGACGCCACCTCCGATCACGAGCCTTTCGACTTCAAGAAACTGCTCACTTTCAAGGATTTCTCTCTCGGCCACTATGAGCTCGGCTGCCACGTCACCGGCAACCTGGCGGGCAGGGCGTTCAACGGCGTCGGCCTGCGTGACCGCTCCTTCGGGCCGCGCCCGATGGGCGGCGTCGGGGTGCTCACCACGGTGATCATGTGCAGTATGGACACCAAGGTGACCATGGCCATCAACGTGGTCCACGGCGCCCACACCCCGCCCGCCAATGAGGCCGACACCCGTTTCGGCTTCAAGAACGCTCCCGGCACCCACTACCTGGCAAAACCGGATGAGGTCGGCATCCGCCGCCATTCCGACGGTCTGGTGCACAGTTTCCGCCTGGCCGATGACGAAGTGGTGCTCGGCGAAGAGATCGGCAACTACGTCTACACTCCTCATTGGTATCCGACCCTCGACCTGAGGCCGAGCGAGCGCAAGATCTTCACCCACGTGCTGCGCTTCTATGAGGGCTACTCCGAACGCTACGGGCGGATGGCGGGCATGGTCGACCAGGCGATGCTGGCCAGCCCCTGATATCCACCCGCCGCAGGCCGTTCTCCGGAGAGCGGCCCGCGGCGATGAACAAAATTCAGGCCGCGCAATCACCCGACGGGGCAACCCGAAAACGATAAGAAGGATTACATGAACAAATCACTGATAAAACCACTGCTCTGCACCATTGCCGGCTGCGCGCTGGCACCCATCGCCGCACAGCCGGCCCTGGCCCAGGAACGGTCCGTCTCCCGTATCGAGGAAATCGTCGTCACCGCCCGGCGCCGGGAGGAAAATATCCAGTCCACTCCGGTAGCGGTCACCGCCGTCACCCAGGAAACCCTGGAGCTGAAGCAGATCGTCGACGTCGCCGATATCCAGCGCGCCGCCCCCAACCTGGGCATTACCCAGGGCGCCACCGCCGGCTCCCAGTTCATCTATGTGACCCTGCGCGGCCAGCAGAATCTCCAGGCCGGGGTGGGCAACGACCCGGCGGTGGGCATCTATGTCGATGGCATCTACATGGCGAGGCCCTCCACCGGGGTGTTCGACCTCAACGATGTATCCCGGGTCGAAGTGCTGCGCGGTCCCCAGGGCACCCTGTTTGGCCGCAACACCATCGGCGGCGCCATCAACATCGTCACCAATGCCCCCAGCGATCAATTCGAAGGCCGCATCCGGGGCGAAGTGGGCAATTACGACAGCAGCACTATCGCCGCCACGATCAATATCCCGGTGACGGATGATCTCGCCGTACGCCTCAGCGGCCACCACAAGCAGCGCGACGGCTTCGGCGAGAACCTCACCCTGGGCCAGGACGCCGCCGATCTCGACCGCGACGATTACCTGCGCCTCGCGGCCCGTTACCGCATCAACGACGACTGGGACCTGACCTATACCGCCGACTTCAACGAAATCGAGGACAGCGGCGTGCTCAACGCCCTTTCCGGCTGGCGCGACGCCACCGGGGCGATGGGCCTGATGGGCATCGATCTCGACCAATACCTGCACCGGCGCTCCGACTGGTACAAGAGCTACGGCGGCGCGAATACCGAGATCAGTTCCCAGTACACGCCCTTTGACATGGTCAGAACCTATGGCCACGGGCTGACGATCAACGGCGACCTCGGTTGGGCGGAATTCAAATCGATTACCTCGTGGCGCAGCAGTTCGTCGGTGTCGTACCAGGATCTCGACGGCACGCCTGTGGGCATTCTCGATGTGCTGAGCTACTTCAGCGCCGAGAACATCACCCAGGAACTGCAACTTTCCGGCGGCGACAGGCTCAGCTGGACCAGCGGCCTGTTCTATTTCCGCGAAACCGGCAAGGAGGGAGGCGAGGCGCGAACGTTCGGCTTCCTCGACGTGCCCATCTTCGAGAATCTCGCCGATGTCGAAAACACATCCTACGCGGCCTATCTGCAGACCTATTACGATCTCACCGACAAACTGCGGGTGGTGGCCGGATTCCGCTACACCTGGGACGAGCGGGACACAGTGCTCAAGAACCGCGACCGGGTGGGCGATCCCTCCAGCTGTAACGTACCCAATCCCGATGGCGGCAGCGCGCCGCCGTGCCGCCAGACCCAGCAGGCCGATTTCGACTACCCCGCCTGGCTGCTGGGTCTCGACTACCAGTACAGCGATGATATCTTCCTCTACGTCAAGACCAGCGGCGCCTCGATGGCCGGCGGCTGGAACCTGCGCCAGGGCTCGCTGCCCGCCTATGACCCCCAGGATGTGATGGACGTGGAAATCGGCATCAAGGCCGACTGGTTCGACCAGCGCCTGCGCACCAACGTCGCGCTGTTCCATACCTGGCAGTCCGATGTACAACGCAATATCTCCGACGTCATCGACGGCCGCACCACCCAGTATGTGCGCAATGCCGGTGATTCGAAGATCCATGGCGTCGAGTTCGAGGGCATCCTGATCCCCTGGGAGGGCATGGAAATCACCGCCACCTTCGGCTGGATGAAAGGCGAATACGACAGCGGCAGCTACACCGAGGAACAGCCGGTGGTGGTCGCCGGCCCCACCCCGGCGGGCTGCACCTTCCTCGAAGCGGGTCCGGCTCCCGGCACCGCGTCGGTGGCCTGCTTCGTCGATCGCAGCGGCGAGGAGCTGTTGCAACTGCCGGAAATCAGCTACAGCATCGGCGCCACCCAGACCTGGCCCACCGACTTCGGCCGCATCCGGCTGCACGGGGATTACTCCTACATCGACGATCAGACGTTCTTCGAGCAGACGGCCGCCCGCCAGCACGACGCCGCGACCCGCGCCGTGTTCGCTCGCGCCAATGAACTCGGCCGCATCGACGGCTACGGCCTGTGGAACGCCAGCCTGGCCCTCGAGTTCGACACCCCCCGGCTGAGCCTCGCGCTGTGGGGCCGCAACCTCGCCAACAAAAAATATGTGCAGATGAACTTTGCCGAACTCTACAGCGGGCTCGGCACCGCGGTGGATTATGTCGGCGACCCGCGCACCTGGGGCCTGACATTGACCTATGACTTCGGTGACTAACAGTGCCGGGCGGCGCGAATTCGAATCAGCCTGCGCGGCGCCCCGCAATTTGACTTTGGCTCGAATGAGAACAACAGTTATGGCTTGGCAGAGGTGCCGGTGGGACGCTATTCCGACCCGGCGTTCCACCACAACAGCTGCAGGCATCCTAACGATGGCGGGTAACCATAGCGATGAACGAGCATGTTCCACAGCACGACCAGAGCGTCACCGCGAATAAGAAATCCTTTTGCCGGATCTGTACCGGTATGTGCGGCACCGTGGTCAGCCTCGACAAGAATGAGCGGGTGGTGGCGGTACACGGCGATCGGGACGATCCGCAAAGCCTCGGCTTTATCTGCTCCAAAGGCGCCAATGCGCCGGAAGCCCACAATCACCAGGGGCGCCTCCTGCACCCGCTCAAGAAGATGCCCGATGGCAGTTTCGAGCGGATCTCCCTGGAACAGGCGCTGGCCGAAATCGGTGAAAAGCTGGCCGCCATTTACCATCGCCATGGAGCCGAAGCCATCGCCACCTACCGGGGCTCGGGGTGCTTCTTCTCTTCCATCTGCCTCTCTCTGGTGCCGGAGTGGATGGCGGCCATCGGCTCCCCCAAGCTGTTTTCGACCCTCACCATCGACCAGTCCGCCAAGGTGGTGGCGCCGGGCCGGATCGGTTACTGGCCGCCGGGCCCGCAGAATTTCCAGGACAGCGACGTCACCCTGCTGATCGGCAGCAATCCCCTGGTGTCCATCGCCAACCTGGATATGCGCAATCCGCTGAAGCGCATGAAGGACGCCAAGGCCCGCGGCATGACGCTGATCGTGATCGATCCGCGGCGCACCGAAACCGCTCAGTTCGCCGATATTTTCCTGCAACCATTGCCGGGCACGGACGGTTTCATTCTCGCCGCCATGGTGCGCCTCATCATCGATGAACACTGGTACGACGAGGATTTCTGCGCCCGTCACGTGGGCGACCTCGCGCAGCTGCGCGCGGCGGTGGAGCCATTCACCCTGGATCAGGCCGCGGCCATCGCCGATGTGCCGGCGGCGCTGATCGCCGAGGCCGCCCGGGCGTTTGCCCGGGACGGCACCCGGGGCAGCGTGCGCACCGGCACCGGCCCGGATATGGGCGCCTTCTCCAATCTGGCGGAACACCTGGCGGAATGCCTCAATATCCTCTGCGGGCGCCTGATCCGCGAAGGTGAAGCCATCCCCAACGCCGGCTTCCTGATGGGCCGCGGTCCGCGACCGGCCCAGGTCATCCCCGCCCAGCGACCCTGGGAACAGGGGCCGAAATCCCGCATCGGCGGCTATGGCCTGATCGCCGGAGAAATGGTCACCGCCGTACTCGCGGATGAAATCCTCGAGCCCGGCCCCGGTCAGATCCGCTTCCTGCTCAATCACGGCGGCAACCCCACCCAGGCCATACCCAACCAGCGCAAGGTCACCAAGGCTCTCGAAAGCCTGGAACTGATGGTCAGCATCGAGCCCCATCTGACGCCGAGCGCTCGGCTGTCGGACTATATCCTGCCGCCAAAGCTGCAATATGAGCGCGCCGATTTCCCCATCTATATCTTCGAGCCGAACCTCTCGCCCACGCCCTACACCCGCTACACCCCGCCACTGGCCAAGCCTCCGGAAGATGCGGACGTCTGCGACGAGTGGTATGTGCTGTGGGCACTGGCCAAGGCGCTGGGCAAGCCGTTGACCTATATGGGCCAGCCCCTCGATATGGCCGCGCCGCCCACGGAGGACGAGCTGATGCGCCTGACCGCCCGCAATGCCCCGGCTCCGTTCGATGACATAGCCGCCGCGCCCCTCGGCTATTTCCTCGGCGGCGAACCGCAGTACGCACTGCCGGCGGACCCGGCCACCGCGGGCAGGTTTGCGTTGATGCCCGCTGACGTGCAGGAAGAGCTCGAAGGCTTGTGGCGGGAAAGGGAAAGCCTGGCCGCCAGCGGCGACTACCCCTTCCGGCTCGCCAACCGGCGCAACAGGCACCGCTTCAACTCCATGGGATTTACCCAGCCGCGAATCAGGAAGCTCATCCCCTTCAATCCGGCCTATATGAACCCGGCTGATATGGCGGAACTGTCCATAGCGGCCGGCCAATGGATCAGGCTCAGCTCCCCGGACGGCGCCATCCAGGCCATCGCCGAGCCCGACGACGCGGTGCGCCGCGGGGTGGTGTCCATGTCCCACGGCTTTGGCGATCTGCCCGACAGCAGCGGCGCCGACGGCGTGTGCGTCAACCAGCTCACCACCACCGACAGCCATCGCCAGACCATCAACGCCATGCCGCGGATGACGGGCATTCCGGTGGCGGTGGCGGCTGTTTGAGCGCCTCGCCGCGTGAAACCATGGCCACGCCCCTCCGGCGCCGTTAACATAACGACGACCTCCCGACCATAATTACAGGAACCCCATGGCCAATCCGATCCCCGATACACTCCTCACCAGCCCGGACTTCAGCGCCCGGATGGAACCGTCCCGTTTCGTCGACGTCGATCTGGTGGATGAGAATTTTCGCCAGAACGCCCTCACCGACCTGCTGGCCGACTGGGCGACGCGCCCGCCCTTTTACGTGCTGCGCAACCGCCTGCCGGTATTGTTGTGCACCCGCCACCGGGATGTGAAGGAGGTCTACAACAGTCCCGGGCGGTTCACCGTGGAGATCCCGCCCTGGCCGGGCTACCAGGTGTTCGACATTTTCGGCGGGCTCGAGAACGTGCTGCAGATGGATGGCGAGCGCCACGAGCGCATCCGCCGGCTGATGGCCCCGGCGTTCACCCCGCAGGCGGTGGCGCGCCTGGAGGCCGATATCGACCGCATCATCGCCAGGCAGATCGACCAGGTGGCGGCCCTCGGTGGACAATTCGACGCCATGGAGGACTTCAGCCGCAACATCATCATCAAAGTGCTGCTGGAGGCCAGCCTGAAGCTCAAGCCCGACCAGCAGGCGGTATTCGCGCGGATGCACGACAGCATCGCCCTCGCCACCCAGTTCGTGCCGGGCGAACCGTTTCCCGAGGAGTTCATGCAGTCGGTTCATGAGGTGATCCGCATCACCCAGGAAATCGTCGCCGAGCGCCGGGAAAACCCGGGCACCGACATGATCAGCCTGCTGGTCACCGCCCGCGACCAGGGCCAGGGGCTCACCGAATCGGAACTGCTCGGCCAGATCAACGCGATCTGCTCCGCCGGCATCGGCACCACCGCGGCCACCATTGGCGGCGCGCTGCTGATGCTCGGCAAGCACCCCGAGCAACTGGCCCTGCTGCGCCAGGAGCCGGCATTGATCGACAGCGCCGTGGAGGAGTGTCTGCGCCGCCACGGTCCGGGCATCCTCACCTTCGTGCGCTTCGCCCGGGAGGATACCGAGATCGACGGTGTGCCGGTGTTCAAGGACATGCCGGTGATGGCTTCCATCCAGGCGGCCGATCTCGACCCCGTGGAATTCCCCGACCCGCTGCGCTTCGATATCCGCCGCAACCCCCGGGGCATCGTCGCCTTCGGCAGCGGCCCCCATCACTGCATAGGCAACAGGCTCGGGCGGATGGTGATGAGAAAGGCGATTCTGGGGCTGGTTCAGCGCTTTCCCCGACTGCGCCTCGGCGACGCCGATTTCAAGCCGGTCTACGCCGGCTTTCCCGGCGAATTGTCGCTGGCCAGCCTGCCGATGAGAGTGGATTGATTTTCTGACGCGCCATAAATGGAGATGGCCCTACACCAGCCACACCCCGGCACATGATGTCACTGCTACCGTTGCTCCCTTCCGGGCCTGGCGGGGTTTACAGCTGATCATTGCGAGGGGACCGGTGAGGGCCACCATTGAGGGGCGGGATTATGGTGGGTTTGGGTGTCCGATGCAACAGGCGCCGATAGCGGCCGGATAAGACCCCACAGTAATCCCGCGGCGGCGCTGTTCTGCAATCCTGGAAGGCCCGCCTCATCCTCGGCGGTCGGGCCACCACCGTCGCTCCCCCGGATCCAGGCCCGCCAAAAAAAACTGACATACCGACAGCTAAAATCGCCCCCACAGATTGTTCCTCCGGCCATAAACTGATAACTTATCAGCTAAGTGAGGCGCGGGCCGGAATCGGTCCCTCTTCCGGACGCCGACGCACCCGCAATGACGACAACCCGACATGCGATAAACCCACGAATAACAGCCCCGCGAACGGCCTCCATGAACAACCATCCGACGAACAATAAGGAGAACATTCAATGAAAAAAACCGCACTTCACCGATCGGTCGCAGCAGGCCTCGCTCTGCTGTTCGGCGCCGATCTGCAGGCCCAGGGAAACAGTGACGCTGGCGACCCCGGCGCCGGCTTGCGCTCCATCGAGGAAATCGTCGTCACCGCCCGGCGCCGCGAAGAAAGCGCCCAGATGACGCCGGTGAGTGTCTCGGTACTCGACGGCGAGATGCTGTTCAAGGCCAATATCCAGGAGGTCTCGGACCTCACCAGTTCGATCCCCGGGGTCAACTTCAGCGCATCCGGTGGCAGTAACAACACGGTGTTCAGCATCCGCGGCATGTCCCGCGCCGTATTCGGCGCCGTGCAGCCGGCGGTCGCCACCTATATCAACGAGGTGCCGATGAGCAGCTGGGGAGCCAGCGTGCCGACCTACGACATGGCCTCGGTACAGGTGCTCAAAGGCCCCCAGGGCACCATGTTCGGTCGCAACACCACCGCCGGCGCGGTGCTGATCGGCACCCAGCTGCCCAAGCACGAACTGAGCGGCTACGCCCTCGGCACCATCGGCAACTACAACCTGCGGCGCTATGAGGGCGCAATCAACATTCCCCTGATCGAGGACAAGGTCGCCCTGCGGGTGGCTGGCCAGATCGAGAAGCGCGACGGCTATACCAAGAACATGTCCCATCGCGGCGACGACGATTTCGACAACCGCGACCGCGACAATATCCGGGTGTCGCTGTTGCTCGACCCATTCGAGAACTTCAGTAACACCTCCATCTACGAGCGCAACAACATCGACGAGCAGATGGGCAGCAACATCTTCTACAAATACACCCCGGGCGGGGCTGTGGATTTCGTGCCCTATTACAACGGCAGCGTGCGCACCTTCGAC
>Ga0265293_10011352_pt1 | contig 12145 bp, 9 predicted proteins | sample Munlanlewell138R_FD_192505 | JGI IMG/M metagenome (GOLD analysis project Ga0265293, IMG submission 192505) | Leachate microbial communities from a municipal landfill in Southern Ontario, Canada - Leachate well 138R | ecosystem: Engineered > Solid waste > Landfill > Unclassified | place: Canada... | reverse complement strand
ACCCCGCTTGTCGAAGTCGCAAGCATCGACGAATGCTATGTTGATGCAACTGAGGTTCTCGGTGCACATACCAATCCCGTTGATTTTGTTTATAAGTTGCAGCAAACTTTAATGAAAGAACTTGGTTTAGGTTGTTCAATCGGCATTGCCCCAACCAAATTTCTCGCTAAGATGGCGAGTAATTACAAAAAACCAATGGGAATTACCGTTTTTCGAAGACGTGAACTAGCCAAAACACTGTGGCCATTACCAATTGATGAGATGTACGGGGTTGGAAAAGCAACCGCCCCACGTCTTAAAGCACTTGGCCTTAAGACGATTGGTGATTTAGCCCTTACCAAAGATCCAAATATTATCAGTTTATTAGGAAAAAGCTATTTTACGCTTCATGAATGGGCTAATGGGCGTGGTAGTGATACCGTTTTAGTTGAAGAGGAAGACCCTAAAAGTATTGGTAACTCACAGACTTTCCTTTTTGATACCGACGATTATGACGAAATTACTGGTCTTTTTAAAGAATTAGCCGCTTCTGTTAGTCGCCGCGCCGAAAGAGAAAACAAAGTCGGCCTCACAGTCCAAATTGTGATTCGTTATTACGACTTTGAAACTGTCAATCGGAGCGTCACCCTCGCGAAACCAACGAATAATGCCCTGACGATCTTTTATGAAGCCATGAAATTATTCGATCGCAACTATAAAGATGAACCTATACGCCTCTTAGGGGTGACCCTACAAAACTTAACCGATGAAGGCAGTTTACGTGAACAATTATCATTATTTGATGATTTTACGACCAAAAGTCGAACCGAAGTCATTATGGACCTACTCAATGATGAATATGATAAGCCAACTTTCAAGAAGTTAAGTGATGTGAAGAAGGATTAAGATGCATATCGATGAAGCAGTTCGCCATTATACCAATTACCTAGTCATTGAAAAAGGACTGACGAATACAACCGTTAATGCCTATCTTGACGATATTCATCTTTTTCATGAAACCTTTCAATTTAGTGATACCCACGACATTGCCCCCATGCATGTCAGTGATTTCATTAACCTTGAGAATCAAAAGGGATTAAGCAGTGCGACCATCGTCCGTCGTCTATCTAGTATTTATAATTATTTGCTTTTTTTAAAAGATGAGGGCGCGTATAAACATGAATTAAAACGTTTTAACCGTCCGAAAATCACAAAAGCCTTGCCGCAATACTTGACAACCGATGAAGTGGAGCACCTTTTGGATACCCCCGATTTAACTAATCATCGCGGCATTCGTGATAAAGCGATGCTTGAAGTCATGTATGCGTCAGGTCTTCGCGTTAGTGAACTCCTCGCTTTAAAGCGTGAGGAAGTCAATTTTACACGTGGCATCGTTAAAATACGTGGGAAAGGAAATAAAGACCGTTTAATTCCAATTGGGGACTTTGCCCTTGAATCTTTAGCCTTTTATATGAATCAAGTTCGTTTTCATCATGAAACAAAAGAATCGCGGGTCATATTTCTGAATCGTGACGGGAATCCGCTTACGCGTCAATATTTCTTTAAGATGATTAAAGCTTACGCCGTGGCAGCGGGGATTACGCAAAACATTTCGCCACATAGCTTACGTCATGCTTTCGCCACTCATTTACTCGAAAATGGCGCTGAATTGCGGGCCGTTCAAGCCATGCTTGGGCACACAAATATTGCCACGACAGAAATATATACGCACGTTTCAACAAAACGCATTATTAGTGCATATGATCGCATTATGAAAAAGGGTTAATCTCGTCATATTTGATGAATTAAGGGATGGTTTTTTGCTATAATTACTTTGCATAAAGAAAGGACAATTTATGGAAATCAAGAAATTTAAACGTGTCTTTTTAATTGTGATGGATTCCGTGGGTATTGGTTCAATGCCTGACGCACAATTATTTGGTGATGAAGGAAGCCATACGCTTCGTCACGCCGCTGAAAGTAAACCAGAGGGATTAAATATCCCAGTCATGGAAAAATATGGATTGGGAAGCCTTAGTGCGATTCGTGGGGTTAAACCCGTCACCAATCACCCGCAATCTTATGTATTTAAACTATTAGAAGCAAGTAATGGGAAGGATACCATGACTGGACACTGGGAAATGGCCGGGATTCATACCAAGAAACCATTCAAAACCTTTACCGATACAGGTTTCCCGCAAGCACTTATTGATGAATTAAGTGAGAAAACCGGTTATAAAATTATCGGCAACTATTCTGCAAGCGGCACCGAAATATTAAAAGAACTCGGTGAAGAACAAATGCGCGATAATAGCCTTATCGTCTATACCTCCGCCGATAGCGTGCTTCAAATTGCCGCCCATGAAGAAGTGACCGGCCTAGAAGAACTTTATCGCTGTTGCGAAATTGCCCGTGAAATTTGCATGCGTCCAGAATATTTACTGGGCCGTATTATTGCTCGTCCTTTTACTGGTAAAGACAAAAATAGCTTTAAACGAACCTCCAATCGGCATGATTATGCCCTTTCTCCAAGTGAACCAACCGTCTTAAACATCTTAGATTCAAACGGGATTACCGTCAGTGCGATTGGTAAAATCTCGGATATCTTCAATAATTACGGCATTTCTCGCACGCAAAAGACGGTTAGCAATGAAGATGGGATGGATAAAACCATTGCCCAAGCCAAAGCGAATGAATTTAACGGCCTTATCTTTGTTAACTTAGTCGAGTTTGATAGTGAATACGGTCACCGTCGTGATCCACTCGGCTATGCGATGGCCATCGAACGCTTTGATAAACGGCTTGGCGAACTGCTCGAAGTCGTGACTGAAGATGACTTAGTGTTAGTGACCGCTGACCACGGCAATGATCCAACGTGGCATGGTACCGACCACACCCGAGAAAAAGTCCCCATGTTAGCCATTAGTAAAGCCTTCAAAAACGGCCGCAAACTTGATGAACGTAGTTCCTTTGGGGATATAGGAGCGACCGTGTTAGCAAACTTTAACCTCTTGCCAACCCCCGCTTTGATTGGAACCCCCATTAAAGAACTTTTAGAAGATTAATTCAAACATTTTGTTTGATAAAGCGCTCATAAAATGAGCGCTTTTATTTTAATAGAAGATAATTTTATTTAATTGTGATTAAACGTGAAATTGCCCTGTACTTATTATTAATACAAGAAAGTGAGGACATAAATATGTCTGATAACAAAACTAACTTAGCGAATCGATTCCTTCGTATAAGTGACGGCGATCCAATCGATATTGAACGGAAACGGAAGAAACTAGGCGGAATGATCGATTGGGTCAAGCGAGCGGTAGAATACTCGATCTTTCTCGAGAATAACTCACTCCGCTATAAAATTAAGCAAGGTGAAGTCTTCGAAATTGATTTCGGCCGTAATGTCGGAAGTGAACTCAATGAACGGCATTACGCTGTTGTCATGCATCATAGCGATGAAGAGGCCCAGAATATCGTCGTGGTCCCGTTGACCTCAAAGCTGCACTATAGTTATGGTGAAGCGATTGATATTGGTTATTTACCAGATGTCGAAACAAGTGATCGTAGTTATGCAAGAGTAAGCCAAATTAGAACTGTTGATAAAGCTCGTATCTATTTAAGGCCAATCATCCATAGTTGTGATAATCGCCCCTCAACAAAAATCGTTGGTCCAATAACCAAAATAACGAAAGACCAGTTTAAAAAGATTGTAGAAGGCATTAATCATTTAGTCAACAATCGTTTTTAGTAGTAAATTAGTATTATTTAAGTAATTAAGGATTGTGGATAACTTTGGTTATTTAGATTGGATAGATAACCGGTTTTCTAATAATATTTTTAAGATGTCTTCATAGAAAGCACTCAATTGATACTTTAGTTTACATAATATATATTATTGAAAGTAATAGTAAACAACAATTTTAACCTGAATAATAAAAAAGAGGGTCAATCCCTCTAGTACTTCCATTTTGAAACGTGCTATTTTAAGTAGGCTTTGAAACAAAGATTTGTCAAACGGTTATCAACAGCTTTTCCGGATTTTTGAAGGTATTCTTTATTTGTGTTTAAGACCTTAACAAAGCCCTGCTCGTAATCACGAATACAGCTTGCGATGAGATCCGAACTATCAAAACCACGTGTTGGTTCAATCTTATCGGCCGCATAGACCACTTTTGCAATCGACTTCATCTTCTTATTGCCGGTGGCGTGATTTTTAATAGCGTGCAGTACGTCTGCGTCAAACACTAAAAAATCCGTGCGACTAATGTATTCAGAAACAAACTGGTGATGGGACCAAAGCGGCAAGTCTAAATACTCACGATATTCTTCAGTCATAATCTTCTTTGTTTTTAGATCTGGCACTTCTTTACCAATGTCGTGGAGAAATCCTGCTTTAAAAGCCTTGAGATCATCTAGCTCATTCGCGATTGCAATTAATCGACTTAATTTGGCCACTTCGAAAGAATGGAAATATCGGGTATCACTTAGGTATTTACTAATCCGGCCGGCAAAGTAGAGTTTATGACGGCCAATGTACTCAAGAACGGAGGTTGGCACATCGATGGAGTCAAAATTGCGGACCAGTGAGCTACTCGTTGGGCTAAGCGGCCCTTCAATTTCTACCATCTTAAACCGATCAATATTGTGTTTTGGTAATTTGCTTCCTTTTCGTTTATAGACAAGAATGGTTGCTTTGGCGGCAATTTCATCCGGATTCATCCATTTATCGAATACTTGTGCTTGATCTTCTCCTAAGAGTAGATAAAGTTCATCTGCCGGGTATAGGGCTTTTAATTTTTGGAGGGTAATAAAGGTATAATTCGTCTTACCCTCATTTTCTTCTTCAATTAAAGAGATTTCAAAGCCTTCCTCACTTAATGCCCCTGCTAGCATGTTTTGACGATGGGTAAAGGCAGTATCAACTTTTTTCCATACGGTCGAAGGTGATAATAAAAAAAGCACACGATCGGCCCCAATGACGCGTTTTGCATGGCGGGCAATGAGTAAATGACCGTGATGAACGGGATCAAAACTACCAGGATAAATAATTATTTTCATTTTGGCAAAACAATTTTGGGATCTTTTGGATTACGGCGGTATAAGACAAACGTCCGCCCTTTCGTTTCAATGAGATCACTATTGGTTTTAACGGCAATATCCATCGCTAAGGCTTTCACGTCATCATCGACACTCTTAAGGAGCGTCACTTTAATGAGTTCCCGTGCGCCTAAGGCGTTATTTAAGAGATCAATATGGGTTGGACCAATTTCATTCTTTCCGAGTTGAAATAAGGCCTTTAATTGATTGGCTTGGGCATTTAAAAAGCGGTGTTGTTCTTTTGTTAACATAATTATATCTTACTTTCATTGTAGCTAATGGCTACGCCTCTTGGGGCAAAAACACGGACGACACGACCATTTCCTTTAAAACTAACAAAGCCGAGACCATTCCAGCTTAAGTCATATTTAAGATCATCATGGGTCGTAAATTCAAAGGCATCTAAGTCAGTCATGGAATCAACTAGTTTTGAAGTCGGTTTAATCTTCTTGCCTTGCACTAAAGAGTTAAATGTCCGGTCAGCCCGATTCGTCTGACTACGGGTAATTTTTACCCCTTCAGCAAAATAAAAGGTAAACGGTGTAAAGGGTCCTTCAACAAAGTCAAAGCGGGCGATACCGCCAATCAGAATGCTTTGTTTGGCCAGTAATTGATAAGTGCGCGGTTTAATTTCTTTGCGCGGTACAATCACCTTGATTACTTCTTTTTCAGCTAGTCCGAGAAGGCTATTATTAATCGAAATCCCTGGAGTGTCATAAATGGTCGTTTTCTCACTGATGGGAATTTCTTGAACCGCTAAAGTCGTATTTGGATAAATGCTTGTGGTAATGAACCGACTCGTTTCGTTTTTATAGTTACGGAGGAGCGTTTTTATTAAGCTCGACTTCCCACTACTTACCGCGCCAATGAAGTAGACATCTTTTTTATCGCCTAATTTTTCAATTTCGGCCAGTACTTCATCAATGTTATAGTTTTTAGTGCTACTAGCGAGAATAATATTCGAGACCCGGAGGCCTTCATTACTCATTTTACGGGCTACGTACTCTTTTAGCTTCTTTTGATTTGTCTTCTTTGGTAGAAGGTCAACTTTATTGGCAACGAGAATCATATCAAGTCCGGTAAGGGCCGTATTAATATCATGATTAAAACTGGATTCAAAGTTAAAGACGTCAACGACATAGACCACCAGGGCCTTCTTCTTCTTGATATCACGAATGAGCGCCATAAAATCAAGGCTTACAATCGGCTCTTTTAACTTATCAGCCCCGTAGTGATGGGTCTTAAAGCAGTGTTGGCATAAAAAGGTATCGTCGTTGGCCAAAAGCTTCGCAGGAACCCAACCGACTTCATTTTCATTGTCGCTTTGCAGAATTACGCCACAGCCATAACATTTTTTAATTTTCTTGAGTTCTTCGACCATCATGCCACTCCTTTAATTTATTTTTCGCCTTCAAGCGTTTGCGAATCGGACGATCAAGGAGACGATTGAAACGTGTCGTCCATTGATCTTCTTTTACAAGCTGATCGGTTAATAATATTTTAACACCTAAGTTATTCGCACAAAAGACATCCGTTAAAAGTTGATCACCAACCATCATCACCGTTCCTAGATTAACCTTCTCTTTTTCAAGAAACTGCCGAATCCGTTTCGTCAGTGGCTTGCGCGCACCAGCAATATAGGAAAGTCCCGCACTCTGGGCATAGGTTTTGACTCTTTCGCCCTTATTATTGGAGACAAGGTATACTTTTAATCCGGCGTTAATTAGCTTTTCAAGGTAGACCAGTGTTGCTTGACTTGCCGTTAGTTCGCGGTAAGAAGCCAAGGTATTGTCCAAATCTAAAAGGAGCGTTTCAATTCCGATTTCCTTAAAAAAGAGGGGATCCACGACATAGAGATTTTTGGCATAATAGGTCGGCGTTAATTTTCGCATAAGGTCTACTTTCTTTTGATTTATTCACTCATTATTTTATCATACTAGCCCGCCATCTTCCCACCGAAGATGCATCTATGTTAGAATACAATCATGTCAGCACGGAAAAACTTTAAATATTTAAATATCTCGATTCTTACAATCGTGTTAGCGGTCGGACTTTTTCTCCCGTTTTATGGCCTCATCTTCGGGGGTATTACTTATTTCTTACAAAAACAGAAAATACTACACTTTAGTCAAGACGAAATCATCCTTATATGGGGTGTTCTCTTCTTACTAAGCGGCTACTATATCGTGAATCTTATTTATACAATCAAATATTTAACACCTGGTGAAGAGACCAGTGCCTTATTTTTATTCGTCTTCTAGCAAATCAAAGATACTCATTTGTTCATAATTATCTTCAACCGGATCCACTTTAACGGCTTCCGCTTTGACGATGGGGGCAAAGGCTTTGACTTCATCATCAATCCGAACGATTCCTTCGTTATAAATGCCGCAGATTGCTTCCCCCTCCGCCAGTTCATTAATATTTTGTTTGGCATACTTATCAACTGGTGTTGGTGAAAGTTCACTAATTACAAGTGGTAGAATGACATTTTGATTTGTTAAAGCGAAAAGTTTAATGACTTCACTATTTTTTGCGTATTTAAAAACACTCACAATCGTATGTGGATCACTCTTAAAGACTTTCATTACATGTTGAACGCGACCAAGACGGGCGGTTGAGGCGAAATAGGAATGATCAAGGAGCCGTAAATGACCTTCACGGGTCAAAATCCCTGTCCGTGTTTTGGCGTCAGGGTCAACACTCACGAGGCCAACAATTTTATCATTCTTATTTTTATTAATGGCTTTAACCCCACTTGCCTTAAGACCAATGACGGTAATTTCATTTTCATTATAAAAGGAAGCTGCGCCACTTTCGGTAATGACGATTAAGTCACTATTTCCGGTCGTTAGACTGACATCACATAGCGTGTCACCACTTAAAAGACGAATAGCTTGGATGGGGCGACTATAACGTTGGGCGACAAAATCACTGACCGCACTCCGTTTAATCATGCCGTTGGTGGTTACCATCGTCAAATAGAGATCCGTGCGGAATGATTTGACATTGAAAGCCCGAATAATCTTTTCATCAGGATTCATTTGCACGAGGTAATTAATGTGTTTACCTTCATCTTTCCATTTGCCTTCGCTAATTTGGTATACCGGCACATAAAGGAAATTGCCTAAATTCGTAAAGGCAATAAGGAAGTCTTTAGTATTGAGTTCACTACTCACAATGAGTTGATCACTACTTTTAATACCCGGTAAGGCATTATCGCCACTACTGCGGTATGATTTAAGACTACTGCGTTTAATATAGCCGTCACGGGTGAGGGCGACCATCACATCTTCATCCGCAATGAGGTCTCGTTTATCGATTTGAATGACTTCACCTTTATCTTGGATGGCGGTTCGTCGATCATCACCAAACCGGGTGACCATCCGTTTTAAATCACGAATAATCACATTGTTGAGTGACTTTTCGTTTTCGAGAATGTCATTGGCTTCCGCAATCAAGGATAATAGATTTTCTTTTTCTTGCACTAAAACAGTGATATCGGTATTACTCAATTTATAAAGTTGGAGCATGACAATCGCTTCCGCTTGTTCTTCACTAAAGGCATAAGCTTTAATGATATTTTCTTTGGCGCTCGTCTTATCATTGCTTTGACGAATAATGGCAATGATTTCTGTGACAACACTGATGGCTTTAATAAGTCCTTCAATTATATGAAGCCGCTTACTATATTTATCAAGTTCAAATTTTGTCTTGCGGGTGATCACTTCAACTTGGTGGGCAATATAAACTTGGATTAAATCAAGAATATTGAGGGTTTTAGGGCGATTATCGGCAATCGCAACGATATTAGCGTTGTAACCGGTCCGTAATTGGGTGCGATTAAAAAGATATTCTAAAATAATTTCGGCATTAGCTTCTTTTTTAAGTTCGACGACAATGCGGAGCCCTTCGCGGTCACTTTCATCACGTACTTCAATGATGCCGTCAATGTTATGATTTTGCTCAATGACGCCGATTTCACGAAGAATAACACTTTTATTTGCTTGATATGGAATCTCCGTAATAATAATATTTTGACCATTTTTATCTTTTTCAATGGTCGCTTTCGCTTCAACTTCAACCCGACCCCGTCCAGTCTCATAAATCGCATCAAGACCTTCACCGCGATAAATGACGCCACCCGTTGGAAAGTCAGGTCCAAGAATGAATTTGCGAATATCGGCAACGGTCGTATTTTTATGGTTGATCGTATAAATAATCGCATCGACTACTTCCCGTAAATTGTGGGGAGGAATTTCCGTTGCAACCGCCACTGCAATCCCTTGACTGCCGTTGACGATCAGATTAGGAAAACGCGACGGTAAAACATCGGGTTCAAAATTCGTATCATCAAAAGTCAGATTCTTATCGACGGTATCTTTTTCAATATCAAGTACGAGTTCGGCACTTAATTCATTGAGCCGTGCTTCCGTATAACGATACGCCGCCGGGGCATCTCCATCGATACTCCCATTATTACCTTGAAAATCGATCAGGGGATATCGTAAGTTCCAGTCTTGACTCATCCGCGCAAGGGCTTCGTATATACTCGAGTCACCGTGCGGGTGATATTTACCCATGACAGCCCCAACCGTGTGGGCACATTTTTTCATTGGTTTGGTAAAAACGTTACCTTCATCATACATGGCAAAAATAATGCGCCGTTGAACGGGTTTTAAGCCGTCGCGTGCATCCGGAATGGCACGATTTTGAATGACATATTTGGCATAGACCCCAAAACGTTCACCCATAAGTTCGTCCATTGGTAATTCGAGAATAGTTTCGTCTTTTTTAACTTCTTCGACTTGATTCTTTTTCTTGGCCATTTTACTTTACCTCATCTAAGAATGCGTCATAAGCATTAAAGTCGACATTCTCTTCTATCCATTTACGGCGCACACTCGCATCTTTGCCCATCAGGACTCGGACCCGCATCTCCACTAAAAGAGGATCGTTAATATTAATGCGAATTAAGGTTCGCGTTTGCGGGTTAAGGGTTGTTTCCCAGAGTTGACTACTATTCATTTCGCCAAGCCCTTTATAACGGCTAATTTTATAACCTGGGCCAATTTTCTTTTTCGCCTCTTCTAAAGATTTATCATCCCATGCATATTCAAAGATGACCTTTTTATTGATGGTCTTGCTCACCCGATATAAGGGTGGGACTGCCATATAGACCATGCCAGCCTTAAGTAAAGGTTTCATATAATGATAAAAGAAGGTAAGTAAGAGGGTTTGAATATGAGCACCATCGGTATCGGCGTCCGTCATGATAATAATTTTGCCGTAGCGGACATCATCGAGATCAAAGTTTTGTCCAAAACCGCCACCGATTGTATTAATAAGCGTGGCAAATTCTTCATTCTTCAACATCTTATCAACGGTATTGGTATCGGTATTTAATGGTTTCCCCCGTAATGGTAGGATGGCTTGGTGAATGCGGTCACGACCACCTTTAGCTGTGCCACCAGCGCTATCCCCTTCAACGATAAAGAGTTCATTTTTGTGATAGTCCTTACTTTGGGCGGGTGTTAGTTTACCGCTGAGAATAATATCATTTTTAACTTTCTTCGTTTTCCGAAGATTCTCTTTTGCCTTTCGGGCGGCGATACGGGCATTTTGCGAATCAAGACATTTTTTAATGAGGGTAACCGCAAATTCATGATTTTCTTGGAGGTAATAAGTGAATTTGGTGTAGATGAAATTATTCATCGCCGCATTCGCGTCATTCGTCCCAAGTTTGCCTTTGGTTTGGCCTTCAAATTGAAGAATACTTTCGGGGATCCGTAATGAAATAATAGCCGTGATACCTTCACGGATATCATTGCCTTCAAGTTTAGTGCCCTTGCGGACAAGATTATGTTCGGTTGCAAAGTCATTAACCGCGCGCGTTAAGCCAATCCGAAATCCGGTTTCATGGGTGCCACCATCGTGCGTCCGTAAGTTATTCACATACGAAAGGAGCGTTTCCCCATAATCGTCACCACAATATTGAAGCGCTACTTCCATTTCCATGGGTTCACTTAATTTGCCCCCATTAGTGTAAAAATCATCAAAATAGATTGGGGTATGCATTGGGGTTTTGTTTTGATTAATAATATCGACATATTCAATCAACCCTTTTTCATAAAAGAATTCTTCGCTTAACCCTGTCCGTTCATCTTTAACAAGAAATGCCACTTTATTTAATAAGAAGGCACTTTCTTGTAAGTGACTGGTGATGGTATCCCATTTGAATTCTAAATTACCAAAAATCTTTGGATCTGGTTTAAAATTAACAATCGTTCCCGTTTTATTCGTATTGCCAACGACTTCAAGCGGGACCACAAGTTTCCCACCATTTTCATAACGTAAATGATGGACTTTACCTTCCCGATAAACCGTGACATCAAGCCACTCTGATAAGGCGTTTGTGACACTGGCGCCGACCCCGTGGAGACCCGCACTGGTTTTATACGTCGATTCACTAAATTTTCCACCCGCATGAAGCGTTGAAAAAACAAGGTGAACCGCTGGTTGACCGGTTTGTTTATTAATGCCGGTCGGAATACCGCGCCCTTCGTCAGCGACACTGATTGATCCGTTTTTATGAATCGTGACCGTGATTTTATCGCCATACCCACTCATTGCTTCGTCGGTACTGTTATTTACGACTTCCCATACTAAATGATGAAGACCCACAATATTAGTTGACCCAATATACATCCCTGGCCGTTTCCGGACTGCTTCTAGTCCTTCTAATACTTGGATCGAATCAGCAGTATATTGTGTATCTATCTTTTTTTCTGCCATGATTATTATCCCTCTAGTGATTACATTTCTTTGTTATTATAACAAAATATCACTTTATTTTGTAAGTTATTAATATTAATCTATACTTTATGAGGAGGCTATCTATGGAACTCTTTATTCGCATTTTACTCTATGTCGTGATTGTCGCTGGTGGCTACTTTATTGGGTCGATTAGCAATGCTGTGATTATCAGTAATGTCTTTTTTCGGAAGGATGTCCGCCACTATGGTTCTAAAAATGCCGGCGGTTCAAATGCCGGTCGTGTTTTCGG
>Ga0265293_10011351_pt1 | contig 12148 bp, 13 predicted proteins | sample Munlanlewell138R_FD_192505 | JGI IMG/M metagenome (GOLD analysis project Ga0265293, IMG submission 192505) | Leachate microbial communities from a municipal landfill in Southern Ontario, Canada - Leachate well 138R | ecosystem: Engineered > Solid waste > Landfill > Unclassified | place: Canada... | reverse complement strand
GCGAACGTCCCCGGCGGGGTCCTCCAGATCACGGACCTGTGGCCCAACGTCTCGCAGCACAACAACCCGACCTACCCTCCGGGCCAGACACGCTACCTGCGGCGTCCGGGCACCGACAACGCCGCAATCAACTCCCTGACGGGGGTGGTCGAAGGGGCAGCGGCGGTCCGCTCGAACGCGGAGTTCGAGGGGCTGGCGGCCTACCTGGTGGACCGGGTGGAGCCCGGTGCCCTCCAGGCTTCGGGCGTCACGTTCACCCTGAACGGCGTCCTGGCGACCAACCAGATCGTCATCAAGGGCGTGGTGTTCGAGTTCGCGGCCGGCGTCAACGACCTGGTTCACCTGGGCACCGTCGCCGACCCGTTCCTCGTCGGTCTGGGCGCTGGCGACAACGATGCCGCGGCGAACCTCACGCTGGCCCTCAACGATGCCGGTGTGGCTGGCGTGATGGACGCCATCGCGCCCCTCGGCGACCACACCGTGGCGACGAACCCCGGGGCTCCCTCGGCTGTCGTGGTGGTCAGCGTCGAGGACGGTGTGGCGGCAGCAGTCCTCGGCCCCCTCGGCGACTACACCCTCACGGACGGCGGCACGGGTGCCGGTGGTCTGACGATCGCCGATGATGCCGGCCAGTTCACCATCGGCCGGTTCGTCCGCACCAACGAGTTCTGGGACGACACCACGCTCGCCGCGACCGTGGCCGCCCTGCTCAACCGGGTGGACACCGGGCTGGGCATGACGCTCGCCAACGCCAACACCGTCCTCCTGGCGAACGCCGGGGCGGACCTGACGGGCACCGGGACCTACAGCAACTCGACGGGCTCGCTCGCCGATCTGCTTTCCATCCTGGCGGGCCGGCAGTACGTGCTGCCCACGGCCAGCCTGAAGTTCACGGCGGTCACGGCCCCGGACACGGTCCACGTCTGGTCGGCCACGCAGCGCGGCTCGTTCACCGTCCCCAACGCCACCTGGGACACCGACATGCTCGGGGGTGAGTGGGGCGCCACCACGGCGGGCCAGAAGTACCTGAAGACCGGCGGCAGCAACGTCAAGCCGACGTTCTCCGGGGGCGGCGACGTGGTGAACAACGAGATCGGCGGTGCCCGGCAGACCTACCACGGGACGGCCTTCGCCGCGTCGGTCGCCAACGGCCAGCTCTTCCGCTACGCGAACGGCGTCACGCTGTTCCCGGACGCGGACGTGCAGGCCCACATCGCCCCGAGCCTGCTCTCGAAGCAGACCCGGCAGCCCACCCTGCTCAACCAGCGGGTCGTCACCGTCTACGACGATGACGGCACCGTGCTCGTCTGAACCTGAAGGAGGACTCCGATGGCTCGCGCCTACATCGTGCTCGCCCGGAACGACCTGGACGAGGATCTCCTCCAGGTTCTCGACCTGGCTCCCAACTCGTCCCAGTTCTCGCCCGCCTATGACGGGCAGGGCACGGGGCAGACGGGCTACCTGACGCACTACCTCATCGACGGGGTGAATGTCCCGGTGACCCTGGACATCCCGGGTGCCGGCGGTGGTGCGACGCGGGACTTCTCCGCGGCGGTCCCGTTCCACTACGGGCTCTCCACCTATCTCATGGACTGCGTGGGCCGTCCGCAGGCGCCTGGGTCCCCTGGTCCGGCCCTCACGGTCGCCGAGGCAACCAACGTGGCGGGGGACATCGAGGCGGCGGTCGCGGCGGGGACGCCCCTGACGCTGGCCGTGATCAACGCCATCCTGGTGGCCCGCGTGGTCGCCGCCACGGACCTCGATGGTGCGGGGGCCAACTCGCACTCGGTGGGTTCGGTGGAGGACATCCTGCGCATCCTGGCCGGCGAACGCTACCGCGTCGCAGGCGGGGCCGAGGTGCAGGGCGGCGGCGGTCGGTGGAACCCCGGGCCGCGAGGCTACTTCGTCGATCGCCCGAACGTCCTGACGCCGGACACGGTGGTGTCCACGCAGACGGGCACCCGGTCGATCCGGGGTCGGAAGCACACCGCCCCGCTGTCGCACCTCCGCCCCGGCGAGCCCAGGGCGGGGAACGTGCCCGTGCAGGGTGCGGCCCAGGACACCAACTTCAACGACGTGCGCACCATCGTCGAGACGGGTCACCTGCACCTGTCGGCGACGGACGGGGTGCTCGCGGACCTGAAGGCGGCGACCTACGCCTTCGAGAACCCGGCGTTCACCTACGGGGCCGCCGGAACCGCCCTGACCCTCGGCGGAGCCAACATCCTGGCCGGCGGAGTGGCGCGGGCCATCACCGTGTACGACGCGGACGGCAACGTCATCTGACCCTCCTGGAGGAGCTTCACCATGGCCGATCGAGTCTTCATCATCCCCCTGCGGAGCGACCTGGCTGGCGTGGGGCTCAACCTCGGTGACCTTCACCCCAACGCGGGGCAGAAGAACAGCATCTACGAGGGCACCCACCAGAACGTCTACGTCGCCGAGTCCCTGGACCCCATCGGGGCCACCGTGGTCAACGGCATCGCCTACATGAGCGGGTCGCTGAACACGCTCGTCGAGGCGGCTCACGAGGACGCGGACGACCAGGTGCTCATCGTCTCCGGCGCCAACGACTGCACGGCGACCCAGCAGACGGCCTTCGGTCTGGCGGCCTACCTGCTCGACCGCGTGCAGGCCCTCGGTGCCGGCGGTGACCCCCTCACCGCCGCCGAGGCCATGCTCTGCGCCCAGGCCATCATGAACGCGGCGGACGCGGGTGACGCCCTCACCCTGGTCGCCATCAACGCCCTGCTGGTGGCCAACGTCGGTGCCAACACCGAGCTGACGGCTGCCGGCGGCTCGGACTCCTTCGGCACGGTGCTGGAGATCCTCCGCATCCTGTCGGGGGAGACGTACCGCCTGCCGGTCGGCACGGTCCTCGGTGACGTGGCCGGTGGTGCCGGGTTCTGGCCCCTCGTCACCCGCACCGCCCTGGTGGGCACGGCGGTCCTGGCCGACGTGGCAGCCCTGGGCCAGTTCTACACCTCGGGCGGTTTCCTGACCGCCACCGATGCCGGCTACCGGGCTCGCCCGACGCTGGTGCCAGGCACGTCCTTCAACATCTCGAACGCCGCGGGCGTGATCAACGGCTACAAGCAGAACATCACCCTGCTCCGCCGGGAGTTCGCCTACAACGCGGCCGACGTGACCCCGTGGCGGCCCCGGGCGATGATCCTCGACATCGTGGCCGCCGCCCAGCAGCCGGTGCCCGCCACGGGCATCTACCCGGCCATCGGCGTCTACGACCAGGACGGCAACGCTCTCTGAGCCTCCGCCTGGGATTACACCCCCCGACGAAGCCCTCGTCTCCCACTGGAGGAGACGAGGGCTTCGTCGTTTCTGGGGCTCGTTCGTTTGCCTATGCGTCCCCCTGGGTAGAAGTGAACTACCTCTCCCCGGTCCGGGAGATGGGTGATGCAGGAGCACAACGCATGACCAAGCAGCAGCACGACGACGGCAAGTACAAGACCGCGGACCTCTACTACGCCGCCTACCTCAAGACGGCCGCCGTGGAGTTCCTCGGGACCGAACGAGAGGGCGACCGGACGGTGTTCGTGTTCACGAAGCCCGACAACATCCGGGACTTGAAGGCCCAGTTCTTCACGCGGCAGGCCAAGGTGTCCGCCATGACCTACGCCGACGAGATCAAGGCCCTCAAGACGCTGACCCACATGGAGGAGTGACCCGTGGCGAAGCAGGCGGTCATCGGCAACCCCTTCACCTTCCAGGCCAGGTTCTTGGACGGCACCAACACGCCGTTCGACCCGGCGGTAGGGCCGACCATCGACATCTTCAGCTTCAGCCTGGCTGGGGCGAAGAACGAGCTGGTGGTGGGGGGTGTCATGGACGCCGTGACCCCTGCTGAGGTGGGTCGCTACACCTACGTCTACAACGTGCCCATCACGTTCACGGACGGGGACATGCTCTACGCCGAGGTCAACGCCGAGGACGCCTTGGCGAACAGGCTCGTGCAGTCGGATGAGGTGATGCTCATCGCCGAGACTCGATCCGGGGTCTTCCAGACGGGCCTCATCATCGAGTTCGTGCCGTAGGGGTCTGGGATGTTCGGGTACGGAGGAGGGGAGGTGGCTGATCGCAGGGTCCAGTGCCAGGTGATGGACGACCTGGAAGTTGCGGCCTGCCCGGAGGTCAATGCCTTCCGCATCCTGCCGGAGGTGGGCCAGTCGTACTTCCTCGACTTCATCCACTACTCCCCGGCCCGGATGAAGGCCGTGGTCCTTGGGCGTCTACGGGTCCACGAGGATGCCCTCCGGTCCATCCGGGAGCGTCTCAGCAACGACCTCCTCGAAGCCCCTGGTAGCGGCATTACGGTCGCGTTCGTACCCTCCTTCTGGACAGGGCTGGTGAACTGATGGCCGTCGCGTTCTACCCCGGGCAGGAGATCGGTCGAGGCGACCTCGACATCTTCTTGAAGGACGCCAACAGCGTCCCGACCAACCCTGCCGACATCACCTACTCGCTCTACTACCTGGACCCTGGGCCGCCGGAGCAGGAGGTGCTCATCGGCCTGGCAGACCGCTCCCCGATGAACCCTGCGGTGGGCGAGTTCTACGCCGCCCTCATGGTGCCGGCGAACGCCAACATCGGCACCTACCGCATCCGGTGGACCATCCAGGAGTTCGTCGGGGCACCCCAGATGCAGGTGGTGCAGGAGTTCGCGGTCATCAAGAGCACCGACCTGGTGGCCAGCCCCTATTCGGCCACCGAGCAGGAGATGATCAACACCCTGCGCATCATGCTCAGGGACAATTGCCCCGACCGGAACTACCACTTCCGGCCGCCCGAGCATGAGTGCGACATCGGGCAGTACAACCGCATCTTCGGCTACGTCTGGACCGACGAGGAGCTGAAGGTCTACCTCGACCGCTCGCTCGACTGGTGGAATATGTTTCCGCCCCGGACGAGCATCCGGGACCTCGACTGCCTCATGGGCGGCAACTCGGACTGGTCCACCGCCATCTACTACGGGGCGATGGTCCACGCCCTCATGGCCCTCGCCATCAACTGGGTCCACGAGGAGTTCGACTACTCCATCGGTGGCGTCTCCCTGAGCATCGAGAAGTCGTCGAAGTACGAGTCCCTGAAGTCGAACGCCGAGGGCCAGCTCGACAAGGCGACCGAGGCCAAGCAGCGGACGGTGAAGGTCATCCGTGGGCTCCAGCAGCCCCGCTACGGCATCGGCATCCGCTCCGCCTTCGGTCCTCGTGTGGGCCGGGGCGTGCTCTCACCCCGCAATTTTATTTGACCCTAGAGTGGGCAGCGGGGTATTGTCCCCTCGATGTTCCGGTTGACAGCAGGTGCAACAAGCAGTACCTTCAAGCAGGAGGTGCTGACCTATGCCCATCAAGTGTCCTCACTGTGGACGTGAGTTCCCCGGCGACCGTCTGAACGCCCGGCATCTCGCCAAGTGCAACCCCACCGCATCTCCTGATGTCCTGCCCTGCCTCTGCGGGCACGAGAGCACCAGCCTCACGCAGATGAAGCGGCACCGCCGTTCATGTGACGTGTGGCGGAACCGGGACAAGCAGGCGGTTCAACAGGCCCGCACGGAAGCGTCCTTCGAGCAGAAATACGGGGAGGGGGTGACGAACGCCCGGCACATCCCCGAGGCGGAGGAGAGGCGCAAGGCGACGGTGCAGGAGCGGTACGGGGCCGACAACGTGTTCAGCCGTGAGTCCACTCTGTTCGACCAGGTGCAAGCCTCACTGGAGGGCAAGAGGCCCGTGTTCAAGGGGGAGGACAACCCCTTCTCCCGTCCCGAGGTGCAGGAGAAGATCCGGCAGCACTGGGAGCAGGAGCACGGAGTCCACAACCCGCAGCAGGTGCCGGAGGTCCGGGCACGGACGAAGGCCACCCACATCGAGCGTTATGGCGGGGAGTTGCTGGGATCGCCCGAGGTGGCAGCCAAGGTGCGGGCGACCAACTTGGAGAGGTACGGTGACGAGTTCCCCCAGCGGACGGATGAGGTAAAGGCCAGGATCGTCGAGACGAACGAGGCCCGCTTCGGGGTGCCCTGGACCTCGATGGACCCGGAGGTACGGGCGAAGCAGTTGGAGACGATGGAGGCCACTTACGGCTCGCACTTCTTCGCCTCGGAGGAGGGCAAGGGCATCGTGCGGTCGGCGATGCTGGAGGCACATGGGGTTGAGTTCCCAGGCCAGATGGAGGGGCACTGGGGGAAGGTGTTGGCTACGTTCCACGAGAACTACCCAGGGGTGGCCTGGCCGGGGATGCTGGCACGCAGGGTAGATGGCCCGAACAAGCTCGAACAGCGGGTCTGGGACTTGGCCCCCAACCTCATGTTCACGGGGGATGGGTCGTTCTGGCGGTGGCTCCCGGCCCAGGGTGCCTACAAGAACCCCGACTTCATCTTGCCCGGCCCGGACCCGGCACACCCGTTGCGAGGGGTCACCAAGGTGGTCGAGTGCTTCGGCGACTTCTGGCACGGTCGGATGAAGACAGGCAAGGCGGGATTCAAGCACGAGCAGGAGTTGGTGGACGCCTTCGCTGAGGTCGGGCTTGACTGCTTGGTGGTGTGGGAGACTCAGGTGGATACGGACCCGGAGGAGGTGGGGGACCGACTTCGGGCGTTCTTGGGGTAGTATTGGCCGGATGTGCCCTATGCTCATCGTTTGCTCACTGTGAACGTGGGTTTTCGCCGCATCTGCGAACACCCGGATGGGCACCGGATCAGCGGAAGGAGGATTAGGATGAGCCTCGATGCCAAGTTGCAGAACGAGGGGGTCTGGACGGTGGCCGTCGCTGGATCACTGAACGGGGACGGGTTCATGTCCCTCCGGTTCTTCTCGGAGCAGGCCGCCGCCCAGGAGTACCTGGCCCAACTGGACCACGAAGGGACGGAGTGCATCTGTTTCGAGGGGAAGCCCGAGTTGTTCAACTTCACGGGCTCCGTCGTGGATGAGAAGGGGACCAAGCACTACCTGCACAGCCTGAAGGAGTGGTTCACCCACCTTCAGGTGAAGCAGCGCCAAGAGCACGAGCTGTTCGCTTCGGACTGCCCTGGTGGCCTGCCCTGGTGGCGGTCGCCGGGCATCGACTCCCTCATCGGGTTCTACGACGACAACGAGGACGCCTATCACTATGTCACCTTGCGGGCGGTGAAGGAGAGCCTCGGGGACTACTCGACAGCCCGGCAGAAGGCGATGCACAGTCCGGGGGCACGGCAGGCGATGGTCGTGGAGGGACTGCCAGCATGACCCGCCGCCAGATCATTCGCGTGATGGACCTGCACCTGGGTAGGGTGTATCCATGCGCATGGAGGTGCCCATGAATCGACGCGGGTTCCTCAAGACGACCGCCGCTGCGACGGCCCTGGTCACTCTGCCCTTCTCCCTGGCCGCCAAGCCGACCACCAAGAACCTGCGCTCCGGTTCGGCATCGACTGGGAACGCCCCAAGGTGGGCTGGTTCTTGCCGCAGCGGTCCGTCCGCATCTGGGTGCGGCTCCACTCCCTCCTCCTCACCCCCCCGCCACGCTTTCGCCACCTGGGATCAACAGGGCTACGTGCCCTGCGAGTACCACCTGCTGCGCTGGATTCTGACCGGCCGCCGTCCGAATATCAAGCAGGACTAGGCTTTGGGTTGACAGGCCCCGATTTTTGGGGGGTATACTCCGGCGTCGTTTCGCGTAAGAGACGCAGGAGGTGCCCATGATCGAGAAGTGGGAGAGGGCCAAGGCCCTGGTGAAGGAAGGCCTGTCGAACACCGAGATCCAGGCCACGCTCAAGGCCGAGTACGGTGGCGGCATCACGTCATCGAAGTTGGCGGAGTGGCGTCGGTCGGACCTGGACCGCATCACGTCGGCACAGCGGCAGGCCCTCGTCGCCGAGAAGCGGGTGCTGCTGCGGGAGATGCTCGCCGAGGGCAAGTCGGGCTACGCCTGTCGGCAGGCGTGCCGGGAGAGGTTTGGGTCTGGGGTCGGCTACGAGATGATCCAGGAGATCCAGGCCGACCTGAAGGCGAACCCCCCGGGGGCCATCCAGCCGGTCGAGCTGCCTGCGGACATCTACGACGGGAACATCCACGACGGGGATGCCAAGCTGAACCACGACGACCCGGAGGATCTCCTGGTGGAGGCCCCACCGGAGACTTCGGAGATGGCTGTCGTAGTTCCTCCCAAGATCAACGGCACGCTGACCAACATTCGGGCCATCCAACGGTGGATGGGCGGGATCCGGGCGGAGTCCCTGACCCTGACTCGGGATGGTCGGCTCACGATGCTCGTGCAACACGAGTTCGACTTGGGAGGTGCAGAGTGAGCGAGGCAGCCAAGACCAAGTTGCGGCTGAAGGCCGTGATGCGGGTGTCGTTCCAGCGGAGCGAGAAGACCAACCTGGACATCTTCAAGAGGGCGCCCCACTACCCGGGCGACCTCAAGAGCGGGGAGGCCTTCCTGTTCCTGTCGATGACGGGTGACCAGCTCTTGTTCATCTACCGGAACCCCATCGACTTCATGGGACCGGCGGGCAAGACCTGGGTGGTCACGGACTCCCGGAAGTTGCGGCTCAGCGGGGGGACGTGGAACCCCCACATGCTCCAGAACTACGCCCACGAGCTGGGGCTGGACCTCGTGGGCATCAAGCGGTTCGAGCAGATCCACGACGAGATGATGCAGGCCCGGCGGCAGAAGGCAGCCTGACCTGCCCCACCAGCGAGTAGACCACGCAGCGCATCCTGTACCCAACGGAGGACATCATGAAGTTCGCGCTCCACAACTACGGCGGCACGCCGACCAAGTTCTTCACCGTCGAGGCTCAGGATGTGACCCCTGACCCCTCGGCCGCCGCCGTGGCCCCGAGCCACCACATCGCCATCCTCGACGTGTCGGGGTCGATGTACGGGGACCTCGACTCGGTGAAGAACATCGTCGAGAAGGTCTTCACCGCGGAGGAGTTCAACGACCCGGCGATGAAGATCTCCCTCATCTCCTACTCGTCGAACGGCGACTGCCGCATCCACTTCCAGAAGGTGACGGTCGAGGACGTGCTCGCCCCCGGCAGCAAGCACCTCACCGAGATCCGCAACCTCCGGGTCCGTGGGCTCACCGGCATCTCGCAGTCGCTCCACGCGGCCGAGAAGCTCATCGACGACGCCGAGGTCACCTGCATCTCGCTGCACACGGACGGCTACGCCAACGACCCGAGCCCCTACACCGAGGCCCAGAGCATCGTGAAGGCGGTCGAGGCCATCGAGCGTCACCCCAACGTGTTCGTCAACACGGTCGGCTACCGGAGCTGGTGCGACTTCGCCCTCCTGGCGGCCATCGCCAACCGTCTCTCCGGCAAGTCGATGCAGGCCAACAACGCCCGCGAGGTCTACAAGGCCCTGCACGACACCCAGGCCCTCCTGGCCGGGCAGATGTCGCCGGTCATCGAGGCGGGCATCGGCCAGTTCGACTTCATCACCTTCGTCTCGAAGAAGGGCGGCAAGGTGCTGGGCGGCACCAAGTCCCTGACCGTCCGCGGCCTCTCCGGCGGGGACGACGGGGCCATCTACCGCTACAAGGAGGTGAGCGCACAGGCCTACGAGGCGGCCCCCGGCCCGGTCTGCGACGGCCGCACCAACCCGACCCCGCTGCTGGCCTTCTGCAAGGCCAACATCGCCCTGGGCAACCTGAACACCGCGAAGTACGCGATGGTCAGCACCAAGATCGGGTCGCTGCTCAGCAAGCACTCCCGCGCCCTCGTCGGCGACGAGGTGGCCGCGATGGCCGCCGACGTGGAGGACTTCCTCTTCGACCGGGCGGGCGAGAGCCTCCAGGCGGAGTACGGCCTGAACACCACCGGCCCGAGCGTGCTGGAGGTGCTGTCCATCCTCAGCAGCTTCCGCTCCTCCCTGCGGGTCAACGCCCACGACCTCGCCGCGGGCTACAAGCGTCGTGGGCTCAAGCGGGTCGCCGGCAGCCGGGACGACCAGGGCAACATCGTGCCTCCGACCCACAAGCTCCAGACCCCGCGGGACAACACCGCGGTCGCCGTCTCGGGCATCGACATCAACCGGGACACGGCCACGGCGAACATCCGGCTGGTCGAGGACGGCACGCTCATCGAGACGGCCACGGGCAACCCGGTCGCCGAGGTGGCGGGCATCAAGCTCGACCTCAAGAGCTTCCGCAACTACACCCTCGTCGGCGACGGTCGGGTCAACGTGCCTGTGCTGCCCATCAAGACGAGCGACAAGCGGTGCTTCGCCGCCCTGAAGAACATCGGCGTGGTCACGGGTGACTTCGACCCGAACCAGCAGTACGACATCCAGCTCGGCAACCTGCCGCTGGTCGAGTACGACTTCACGTTCAACGGTCTGCGGCCCAACCTCTTCGAGGATCTCGCCAAGCTGACGGTCCTCCAGAAGATCCTGTCGGGGCTGACCAAGGGCGAGTCCGAGTCCCTGACGGCCGACCAGATCGCCGCCCTCAAGGCGTGCTACCTGACGCCGGCCCTGTACTTCTCGCCGCCGACCACGGTGCCCTACTCCGATCTCGGGGTGGCCCAGGCCCAGGGCGAGGTGGACAGCTACCAGTCCTACAAGGTCATGCTCGGCACGCCCGCCATCACCAACCTCAGCAAGCTCGCCTCCGGCAACGCCTACCTCCAGCGGCGGTTCACGCTGAAGAAGGCGGACGGCACCGAGGTCGAGAAGCCCACCCTGCCCGACTGGTGGGAGGACGGGGCCACCTGGGGCGTCAAGGCGCTCTCCGCCCGTACCAAGCTGACCCCGGTGGACGACCTGGCCTACCCGATCTACGAGGGGTTCCTCGGCCTCGGGGCTCGCAACGAGCTGGGCAAGGTGCTCCTGACGGCGGGCATGGGGACGGACCGCCTCCGTGAGTTCGAGGACGCCCTCGACGGCGGCTGCACCAAGGACGAGGCCCTGGCGATCTTCACCCAGACGATCCGGGCCATCGACGCCACCATCGACGCCCTCTACGAGGACGCGATCAGCCCGCTGGTCTTCTACATCGGTGCCACCGGCCTCGTCCCCGAGTCCTTCGGCCCCGCCATGACGGCCGACCAGCTCGTCGAGAAGTTCCCGAACGCCAGCCTCGCCAAGGCGGAGAAGGAGGGTACCTTCTACCAGGTGCCCGGCACCGACATGATCCTCGGCGTCTTCCTCTCCGTGGAGCACTTCTCCACCGAGAAGGGGCTGGAGGCGGCCAAGGCGCTGGCCGAGGCGTAGTCACAGAGCGGAGAGGAGCAGGTAGTGGTCACCATCGAGTCCGTCGCCAACAAGGCCCTGAAGGTCTGTGAACAGCAGGGCCGCAGGAGCCGGTGGTCCGAAGGTGGCTGCTACCTGTACCTCGAAGTGAGCGAGTTCATCGAAGGACGCCGCACCTACCTCGGCCGGTCTGCAACTTCGCAGCCGGACGGCAACAAGAAGGCGGCGAAGAAGGTCGCCGCACACCTCGTGTGGGGGATGATCGAATGCTGACACGACCCGCGATCAAGGCGCTCATGGGGGCCGGGCTCATCAAGGTGACGCCCGAGCCGGTGAACATCGGCCCGAACAGCATCGACCTGCGGCTGGGCGACTCGCTCAAGATGTACCACCCGACCGAGGGCCGCATCCCGGTCTTCGACCCGGTGCATGAGGGCTTGCTCCTCGCCATCGACCCCAGGAACCCGCCGCCGCTCATCGACGTGCCGAAGGTGGCCAAGGACGGCTACCAGGACGCCTGGCTCCTGGTGCCCGGCCAGTTCTACCTTGGGGTCACGCTGGAGGAGACGTACTGCCGTGGCGTCATCCCACACCTGGACGGCAGGAGCACTTGCGGCCGGCTCTCCATCGAGGCCCACAAGACGGCCGGCGTCGGCGACAACGGGTTCCACGGCCGGTGGACGCTGGAGATCGAGGCCACCGAGCCAGTTCTTGTCTGGCCTGGCGACCGGCTGTTCCAGCTCTACTTCACGCCGGCTTGGGGGAAGGGGGTGGCTCACGTTCTGCGGTCAATCACCGAGGGTCTTCCGGTCAGGTTCCTGGGTACGGGGGCGAACCACTTCGGGTTCAGCTTGGGGCACACGGCGGAAGAGGTGGACCCCGGCCGGATTCTGGAGGTGGATGACCTCTACGGCAAGGGCGGGCACTACCAGGACTCGGGCGAGGTCCGCGGC
>Ga0265293_10011350_pt1 | contig 12149 bp, 6 predicted proteins | sample Munlanlewell138R_FD_192505 | JGI IMG/M metagenome (GOLD analysis project Ga0265293, IMG submission 192505) | Leachate microbial communities from a municipal landfill in Southern Ontario, Canada - Leachate well 138R | ecosystem: Engineered > Solid waste > Landfill > Unclassified | place: Canada... | reverse complement strand
CGATCCTGAGGATCCATTCAGTCAATGGCAAGCTACAAGCGGTCCAGATGACAGGATGGCGGTGGGTGTGACCGCCTATGGCGAAGGTCAGAACATGTTCTTTGTCAGAACAGTAGACAACGCAGGCAACTACTCAGCTATTGCTAGCAACGTCGCGGTTGCGCCGTTTTACTACAACCAGTCCGCACCAACCGCACCAACCAATCTGGTTATTACTCCAGAAACTTCCTCTGACAACCCTGCCAGTAGTAATGTTTTTAAGGTTTCTTGGGACAAGCCAGAAAGTTATTCAGGAGAGATCTCCAAGTATTATTATTGTGTTAACTGTACACCTTCTGCCTCAACCATGACCGAAACCACCAGTGCTGAGACGGTGGAGCGAGCTTTAGTTGATGTTGCCTTAGCCACTCAACAAGACAAAAATACTTTTTACATCGTGGCTGAAGATAATAATATTAACACTGTTACCGGTTATGGTAATCGCAACTTTGATGCTTATGCCAGTGTCGAGTTTTATGCCTCTACCACCGCACCCACAGCTCCGGAAAACTTAACCATCTCTGACACCTCTAACCGCGACAGTAAAATTTGGCGGTTAACCTTAGTGTGGAACGAGCCTGACGATGATTCAGGAGTGGTCGGTTATGATGTTTATCGTTCTGCAGATGAAGGTGACACCTATACTAAGATCGGCAATGTTTCTTCAGGTGCTTATACTGACACAAACTTAACCTTTGAACAAAGTTACTCTTACAAGGTTAGGGCAGTTGATAATGCCAACAGCCCTTCTTTATTTTCTAATGTGGTGAGTGAGTCGCCAATGGGTAGATACACTGATCCGCCTGCCCCAGGGGGTGTGCCGGTCGTCTCGGTGGGCTCAACCACCGCGACCATTTCTTGGCAAACCAGCAGGGAGTCTTTTGGTACGGTTGAGTATGGCAGAACCAGCGAGTATGGCTCAGCAGCTTCTTCTACCACAGCCACCTCTTCACACAGTATTAAAGTTACAGGTTTAGGTCCTGGAATAACCTATCATTATCGAGTTCACTCTTTAGATGACTCAAGTTTAGTTGGCTACGATAGAGCTAAGGCTTACTCTGCTGATTATAGTTTTACCACTTTAAATAGCGCTGATATCAGTAATGTTGAGATCACCGATGTTGGTCTTAACTTTGCTGTTATTCAGTGGAACACCGCCTCTTTAGCCTCATCTCAAGTTAGTTATGGCTTAACCACTGAGTATGAAGATTCGGTTAATGTCTCGGTCACGCCTGATGAATCCACCCATACCGTTAGGTTGTCCAATCTGGAACACTCCACTCAGTACCATTTTAGAATTCAGGGTATAACCGCTGATGATTCTGATATTGCAAGTGAAGATTACACCTTTAGCACCTTGACCTTTCCCAAAGTGACAGCTTTACTTTTAAACACTGATCAGGAAGCAACCGGTGCAACCCTAGTTTTAGCCTGGGCGACCAACGTGCCCACCACCGGGGCTGTTCAGTACCAACCTGTAGATCTAGACTTGTCCGCGTTATCTAGAACCAGAATGGGTGACAAGTTGTTGGTTGACACTCCGAGCGGACAAACGCTTAACATTAATGCTTTGCAAGAATTATCTCAGGAGGAGTTGGCTGTATTGCCAGCCATCCCCTCAGGAGAGGTGCAAACCATTTATCAAGGAGATCTAAACAAACGTCACATTCAACGGATCTCTGGTCTTAGTGATGGAGCAATGTATGTTTTGACGGTGAGAGGTGTTGACGAGCATGGTAATGAGGTTATTTCTGACCCAGTACGCTATGTAACTGGAGTAGATACGCGTCCCCCAGAAATAAATAACTTAATCATTGAGACCCCGATCTCAGGCACAGGCTCCGAGGCTAAAGCCTCGATCATAATCTCTTGGGAGACTGATGAACCAGCTTATGGACAGATCCACTGGGGTCTTGGTTCAGGCGCAAGCTTTTCCAACTCTACTGAAAAAACTGCTGAAGGCACCATGAAGCATGTTATGGTGTTGCGGGATCTTGCGCCAACTCAGTCTTATCACTTAAAGGTCGAGGCAACCGATCTAGCCGGAAACATTACCACCACCGATGATATGGTGGTGGTGACACCCACGGCTCAGCAGGCAGCTTTTGATATTGTACTTAAGAATCTAGAGGAAATCTTTGGCTTTTTAAGATGGTAGAAAAGTTTTAACTTAAGAAAGTTATTAATAAAAATGTTTAATCATCAATCAGCACCGCCATCAGCACCACCAGTCAATAAAGATAAAAACGAGTTGGGTTATGCAATAAATAACCTGGCTGATCCAGTTATAAGTGAGCAGGGAGTTGATAACAAGGAGCAGGGAGTTGATAACAAGGAGCAGGGAGTAGATAACAAGGATGTCCTGTTTAATATTGAGGAAATCGAGAATCAATTACCTGAAAAAAAACCTCGTTCTCACCATACCTTGATTAAACTTGATAAGGTTTCTAAATCTTTTCCGGTTGGTAAACAACAGGTGCGAGTGTTAAAAGATATAACATTAAATTTATACTCAGGAGAGTTCGTGATTATTTATGGACCCTCAGGCTGTGGTAAAAGCACACTGCTTCATACTGTTTTAGGTTTAGAAGAGCCCTCTCGGGGCAAGGTATATCTCAGAGGTAAAAATCTTTACTCTCTGAAAGCTGATGACAGAACCAACTATAGACGTCAAAAGATAGGCATGATGTTTCAACAGTCAAACTGGATCAAGTCTTTATCGGTTTGGCAGAACGTTGCTTATCCGCTTTGGCTTGCGGGGCAGGGTGAAAAAGTTTCTAAAGAACGATCATTCAAGATTTTAGAGGAGGTTGGCATGCTCGAGTTTGCGCACTATCATCCTAATGAACTATCTGGTGGTCAACAACAAAGAGTGGCTGTGGCCAGAGCCTTGTCAGCTGAACCCTATATCTTGATTGCAGATGAGCCAACCGGTAATCTTGACTCTAAAACAGGTGCTGAGCTCATCAGGTTGTTGGTCAAACTAAATAGAGTAGATCGTAGAATGATCTTGATGGTCACGCACGATATTGGTTATTTGCCACTTGCTACCAGGAGAATTAGTATGAAAGACGGGTTAATCTTGACTGATGAAAATGATGGTTGATTTAATAATTAAGGTGGATGATTTAATAAATGATTTAATAAATGAAAACAAGCAATAAATCTCAAGATTATCTTTTGCCCAAGGATCAACCTAAGGATCGTTCTAAGGGTCATTCTAATGGTCAAGTTAGTGACCAACCCCAGCGGTTTTTTCATCCATTTCAGTTATGTTGGTCTCGGATACAGTTATTTTGGTCTAACTGGCAGAGCAAGTCACTCAAGCAAGCCTTGTTATTTGTTTTCAACACGATTTTTTCAGTGGTGATTTTTTTACTCAACTGCCTGCTTTTACTTTCAGAAATAACAGTCATAGTTTTAAACAAGATTGCTAAAAAACTCACTCAACCTGTTTTTTATTTGATACGCAGTTTTTTTTATAAACTAGATCAAATCTTGCAAACTTTAAGAAAAAAAATAGTCTTGTTAGTTAGACAGGTCCAAAAAAAGATCAGCTCAATGGTTTTCTTGGCTCAGGAAGGACAGTTAAGTATTTATTTCTTATTTAAGCTTGGCATTAAAAACCTGATTTACTCGCACTCTCGCACCTTGGTCACCACCGGGGCAATAGCTTTAGGATCAGGGGCAATCATCTTTTTAGTGTCATTTGCTTATGGTTTGCAAGACATAGTTACTAGTCGGTTGATATTTCCCGGAGCCACCAAGACCGCTGATGTTCAAAGTGCCTCAACAGCCCTGGTGCTAAATCGAGACTCAGCAGAAGAGATCGCGCAGATTAGTGGGGTGGAGTCGGTTTCTCCAGCCATTAGCGCTGCTGGTACTCTAGAATATAACAACTCCAAAACCGATGTGGTGGCCATCTCTACTCAAAATGATTTTCTAGAATACTCCAACTATCTACCTGTTACTGGCACGCTTTTTTCACCTGAGGCAAATGAACGCTATAGTAATTACCAAGAGAAGATTGAAGAGTTAAAAGAAATTATGGCTCAAGCTGGGAATGTGTTAGGTGAAACACAAGCAGGCCAGCTGTTTGAGATCGGTGATTTTATTGATAACACCACCATCCGTTTCAGAGTTAAGGACGATGTTTACCTACCTCTTAGAACTGAACCTAAAACCAATGCTGAAGTCATAGGTTATGTTCGAGGTAGTCTTTTAAACACTTACTCGGCTCAGGAAGTGTGGGGTAGTACCTATCAATCGGTTGACACCAAGGGCAAGGCCTTTCTAGATACAGCCGGCAACTGGTTTGGACGCTGGTTAAAAACCGCGGTTCCTTTGTATCTAGAACAAGCGCCTACAGTTTATACGCCCCTAGTTAATGAAAATGGGGAGCAACTTGCGCATAACGGCTATTTACCTCAACTTGATACCCATATTCTTTCTCCTGAAGAAATTATTGTTGAGGATAAACTACAGCAAGTTTTGTTTGAAAAGGCTCAAGATCAAGCCGATGCTCAAGATAAAAAATCAGATAAAGAGTTAAATGAGTTAGATAACTTAGACAGAGAAGGTCAAGTGTTGGGCGAAGCCACAGCTTCAACTGGTTTAGAGAACAGTATGCTGGGTAAGGATGAACAAGCTCTTGAAGCAACCATTGGGGCAGTAACTAGTAGTGTCCGCACCGCTGTTGAGGACGAGGAGGAAACAGATGTAGCCGAGCTTTCTGCCATTTTAGAAGCACAAGAAAGAGAAGCAGAGCAAACCCAAGAATTAAAAACCAGTTTAGCAGTGATAGATGTTGCTCGAGAAGGTGAAAAAGAGATCATAGTTTCAACCGGATTGATCAGTATTTGGGAGACTCCACCTGAAGAAATATTAGGCAAAACAATCAATCTAGAATATGTGTTAAGCGGAGGAGTTATCTCAGGCTTGAGCGGTAAGGTTAAAAGTAACTCGGTTTTATACAAGGTTGTTGGCGTGATTCAAGACAACCGCTCGATCGTTATTACGCCTTTAGGAGATCTTGAAAGTATGGGCGCTGACCGCTTCACCACCTTGAAAATTCTAGGAAAAAGCGAAGAGATGTTATCACAAGTCCGCACTCACATCGAGGCGTTAGGTTTTACTACTCAAAGTTTAGCCGACACCCTCTTGCAGGTGAACAAACTTTTTACTGTTATGAGATTCTTACTAGGCTTGTTTGGCATGATTGCGCTCTTGGTTGCGATCTTTGGCATGTTTAACACCTTAACAATCTCCTTACTTGAAAGAACCAGAGAAATCGGGGTAATGAAAACCTTTGGCACCACCGACACTGATGTGTTGCGCTTGTTTATGATCGAGTCACTTTTAATCGGCTGTTTAGGAGGATTGTTAGGCGTGACACTTGGCACTGGTTTAGGATATTTAGTTAATCTACTCTTTAATCTTTTTAGAGATGCACCTAGTGTTAACTTGTTTGTTGCGCCCTTGGGTTTTATTATCTCGATTTTTGTTTTATCAATGGTGGTGGGGTTGGCGACTGGACTATATCCTTCTAACAGAGCCAAGAGAACTCATGCTCTAGATGCTTTAAGGTATGAGTAGGTTAGAGTTTTTTGTCTTACTTTAATTTATTTTCTGGGTTTGCGCGTTTCTCCTATTTTTAACTGATAAATTTTTCTTTTAATCTCTCTCTGTTTTTTTTGCGGTTTTTTTGTTGTGGCTTTTTTTTGTTGTGGCTTTTTCGTTCAGATTCTCCTTTAATTTTTTTTGTAGCCTTTCCTTTTTATTGTGGCTTTTAATTTTTCTTTGCCGTTTTTCCTTTAACTTTTATACGGTTGATGTCAGTTTTCTTATTTAAACTGGCTATTATGTCACTTAAACTTTTCAAGTCTAAGCCTGGTTTCAAGATTAACCTGTTGCGAAAACCTAGCTTAGCACCTGCAACAAATCCTCAACCACGACCAAGTTTTAAGATTAATGCCAAGCTCTGGCGCACGATTTTATCAATCGCCTTTTTTATTCTAGGCATTGCTTCGGTTGGTTGGGGCGGGCTTAATCTTTTGGATCAGGCTCAAGTGCCAGAGTGTGTTTATTTGGTTGATGAACAGCGTCCTCAGGTTTGTTTGTCCGCAGAAATAAATCAGGCTTCTCTTGAAACCGATTCAGAAACAGCCACAGAAACTGCCACAGAAACCGACTCATCAACAACCACAGAAACCGACTCATCAACAACCACAGAAACTGCCAACTTGGCTTATACTTGTAACGCAAACTCAAGTTCTGCCACAGAGTTTCAGCCGTTACCTGAAGGATTGGGCCAGATCACGGTTCAGATTTTAGGGGCAGTTGAGTCACCAGGCGTATATCAGCTAAATTTTTTTCACAGATTGGGTGATTTGTTCAAGTTGGCAGGTGGTTTGACAGAGGATGCTGATCAGCAATACATTATTAGAAACTTTAACCTAGCTCAAAGGCTTACTGATGAGCAAAGGGTTTATATTCCTTTTAAGCAAGAACAGGAGCTTTCTAACCTACTTGCAGAATACTGTCGTTTAGGAGGTCAAGTATCGGCTGGTAGTATCCAAGTTGGCAGTAGCACTAGCGGTTCAAGCTCACAAACAGGGAGCGCAACAAGTCTTGACGCAAATGGTCAAACAACCCAAACCGGTGTTTCTGGAGGCGCAGGCGGAGAATCTAGAACTCAAGGTAATCTTGTTGCGCCAAGCACCCAACCGCTTCAAGTTTCTCAAGAAGATCAGGATTATTTGTTATCTCAGCAAGAGGGCTCTGGAGGCTTAAACACAACCGGAGCGCAATCTGGGAGCCAAGGTGGTTGTATCTCAATTAATAACGCCAGTAGTGAGCAGTTGCAAACATTAACTGGTGTGGGTCCGGCCACAGCGACCAAGATTATTGAAGGAAGACCATACTCAAGTATTAACGATCTGTTAAAGGTGAGCGGGATCGGTAATGCAACACTAGAAAAAATAGAACCATATGTTTGCTTATAAAGATTGGCAACGAGTAAACAAGCATAAAGTGAGGGTAAGCAACAAAGGATGAAATAATAAGAATTATAGGTGATTATTATAAGATATTATACTTTTTGAAAAAAATGGATTGATGCTTAAAAAAATTAAAAAATCTTGTACAAAATTAACAAAAAAATTGTACAAAAAATCCGAATTTACTATTAACGCATTGAATATTATCAATTCGTATCAGTGCAAAATACAAACTAATTATTGTTGCATTACTATATTGGATATTATTTATACTAATTAAGATATATTAATATTATTGCAAAGTTTGCAATAAATATATTTAACCCAAAACAGACCGAGTTTTTTTAAAATTTTGTACAAATTGAGAGTATAAACTGTTCATCACCAACAGTACTAGCTGTTCCTACTTGAGGAAATCTTGACCAAACTCAGTTGTAGTTTTCTTGGTTGCACTGCTTTAATTGTCATCTTTTTGCTTCTTAACTGCCAACCAACTCTTTAATCTGGAAACTTTTTTCAGTTAGCAATCATTGCATATCATCTGCTAACAAATAACTTGATTATAAAAACCATGAACAGTCCGTTAATTTCAGTTATTAGTCTTTTTGCAAGTTCGCTTAAATATTGGTTTTGTTTTTTAGAAAACGAGATTTTGAGTTTTAAATCTCTTAGCCTGGAGAAGAGTAACCGGTTCATTGGTGATCAGTTGTCCAACTTAATGTTTGGACTCATGTTTGGCGCTCAAAACTCACTTAACTCCAGTTTATATCACAGTTTTAAAATTATGGGGATGTTGCATATTTGGTCAGCGTCAGGTTTTAATGTTTCTATCTTTTCAAAAGCGATCTCTTTTTTATTAGAGATCGGTTCATACTGCAACTATTTTTTAAAGACGATTTTGTTGCTGTTAAGCGCGCTTTGCTTCTGGTACATGAGCGGGCAAGGGCCATCAATGCAAAGAGCTGTCCTGATGACAGGGCTATCGTTACTGGTGAGAAGGTTGGGTTTTAAGCAACTAAAGCCCTTGCGGTCCTTAGTTTTTGTTTCCCTGATCATAATTTTAATGGATTTCAGCCTGGTAGACTCGCTTTCATTACGTTTTTCAGTCCTGGCAACTGCCGGAATCATCCTGTTAACTCCAGTATTTACATTTCTGGCAGAAGGTTGGTTACAACCAGGTAGGTTTGAAAAGACGACAAGCAACAGGGATGGTTTTTTGGTTTACTTCTTAAAAACTTTATATCGCTATTTTGCACGCAACTTAGCCCTGTTCTTTTCTGTGCAACTTGCTTTATTACCGTTAATCAGTGCTACTTGGGGAGAGTTCAGCCTGTTGTCAATCATTACCAACAGCTTGTTGTCTGGCGTTCTGCCTGTGTTAGTGACCTTAGGCTTAATCTGGTTTGGCTGGTGTGCTGGAGTAGTTTTAACCTCGAATTTGGTCAAGCCTGTTACTCTGGCAAACCCTGTAGTTCAGGCAAAGATTCCTAACTTTCCAAAGATTCCTGTTTTTGCAAAGATTACAGCTTATCTTGCCAACCTCGAAAGAGTTTCTCAAGTTTTTGGTTTTTTAACAACTCTTCCGCTTAATTTTTTCTTGCAAGTTAGTCACTATTTTACCCAACTAGATGTGGGAGCGGTCATCATACCTGAGTTTAATACCACCCAAACCGTGTTGTGGTATCTGGGGTGGGGTGTGGTTGGTTGGTGGTGGCAAACTCGCCAAACCAGGCAGAAAATCAGGCCTCTAGCCATTAGAGTTTTTGCAAAATAAGAGATTACTTATCAACTGCATCATTGAAAAAAATATGTACAAAACATTTTTAAACCTGTGCTTGCTAATTGTTTTGGGATTTATTATTCAAGTAGTCAGGCAGTGGCCTGATGACAATCTTCATGTTATTTTTTGTGATGTTGGTCAGGGTGATGCGATTTTACTCAAGTATAAATCTTGGCAGATGTTGATTGATGCTGGTTACAATGATCAAGTGTTGGATTGTCTTAATCAGCATCTGCCATTTTGGGACAAACAGTTGGAGGTGGTACTAGCCACGCATCAACATGATGACCACATCGGCGGATTACCAGATGTTTTTACTAATTATCAAGTCGCTAATCTGTTTTTAACCGATGTCAGCGAGGCTGAGGTGTTTAAAAAACTGCTTAAAGTGGTGAACAGTGATACAAACAGCCCAACAATGCTTAGAACCGGTATTTTAGGGCGTAGAATCGTTTTTTCGCCTGGAGGAGAGTTACTGATTTTATCACCAACCGATAGTCTGCTTCCAATGTTAAACACTGATTTATCTCGTTTTGCCGAAACAATGTTATCGGACGCAGTGCCCGCCTCAATGCTTAACAAAGGGGATGAAAACGAGCGGTCAATCGTCATGTTGTTAAAATATCTTGATTTTGATCTATTGCTGATGGGTGACGCGGTTGAAAAAAACGAGTTAGCATTAATGGGTCAGGGTTTGATAACCAAAGCTGAGGCTGTAAAAATAGGGCATCATGGCTCTAAAACTAGTTCAAGCCAACCCTTTTTTAAAAAAACCCAACCCGAAATTTCCGTGATTAGTTGCGGTTCAAACAATAAATTTGGTCACCCTTCCCCAGAGGTACTCCAGGCTTTGCAAGAAATTAACTCTCAGATCTTGCGCACAGATGAACTAGGTACGATTCATCTTGTTACCAATGGTCGATCTTTTTGGCTTTTATAAGTAATGAAACAGGATTTTTGTTCTACAAAGTTATATTTGGATATATTTTTGTAGAATTACCGCTTTACTACTGAGGAAAAGCTTAGCTTTTTAAATCGCAAAAGATATTTGACAGACTGTTTTTTTTAAAGTTACTTTAAAAATAACTCTGCCAAAAAAGGTAATTAAAAAAGCATGGTTTTTGTTGTACTTTGGTTGAATAAATTGCAACGGCATAAGTGCAATTTTCAAAAAGGAAAAATAGCAGAAAATAAACAAAAACCGAAGAATAAAGTTTGCTTAAAATATTTGAGCAAACTTATCACCATTGGATGTTAAAGGGCTTAAAAAATAATATGACATTTTTTTGAACACATTGCAAGTGGCAGTTTTATTTAACGTAAATAAATTTATTTAAAAAGAGTTTAACTCAAGACAAAAAGTGTTCAAAATCAATAATAAAGCAGAGAGGAGCAAAGGTTAATAAATTTTTTGCTCCTGTAAAAATTCAAGTTTTTTAAAAAAATCATAGAAGTTTGGTTTATGTTTATTTAATATCAGCAGGCTAAAATATCTAATTTATATGAAACAATACTTTTTAAAAGGAAATTTCTGCAACTTAGAATAACAATTTTTCATCTGGTAGAGTATTCTTTTTTAAAAATATTTGAATTGAGGTTGAGCAGTTTATATACTCAACATATTTGGGTTTTATTCTTTATTTAATATATAAATTAAGAACTTAAGCATGATTTAAGTATCTTTTTCTATCAAAACTGCGTGACATCTTGTGTTATTTCTTTGAGTTGAGGTAGAAATTTATTAGAGACAGAAATATATTCATCGAGTTTTGCAAACGATCTTTTTTCATCTATCAACAGCTCTTAGTGAATAGATGTTAAAATACTAAAGTTAATCATGATTGTTTAGTTAAATTTAAAACTCACTCAAATGTTTAATACGCAGACCAAGATCTTAAAAAACAAACTGGAGGTCATCACCATTCCGCTTCCTGCTTTAAAATCAGTCACTGCTTTATTGGTGGTGAACACTGGCTCTAGATTTGAAAACAAAAGCCAGTTTGGAGTGGCTCACTTGCTTGAGCATCTAGTTTTTAAAGGCACTCGCGCTTATCCCACTAGCTTGGAACTGTCGATAGCCCTAGATAGCGTTGGAGCTGTATCTAACGCTTTTACCAGCAAGGAAAGTACTGGTTACTATGTCACTGTAGCCAGCAAGCATCTGCCTCTCAGTTTAAAGATTTTAAAGGAGCTGATCTTTTATCCTTTGTTAAGAGATGAGGATATTGAAGCAGAAAAGTTGGTTGTTGCCGAAGAGATCCGGATGCATCGCGATGCACCTGATGATTTTATCTCAGATGAGTTTGAGCAGATGGTGTATCAAGGTTCTGGTTTGGGTCATCCCATTAGCGGTGATCTAAAATCAGTAGCAAGCTTGAATGCTAAAAAGTTGACAGGTTTTTTAAATGATTGGTATGGTTTAGAAAACATGGTGCTAGTCATTGCTGGTGATGCACAAGTATTAACTCGGGCTGATTTTTTTAATGAGGTAGAGGCGATATTCAACAGTCGGCCAGAAGGACGGGAACAGCCTAAAGGTCGGAACCAGTCTGAAGGACGAGAGCAGTCTGAAAGACGAGAGCAGCTTGAGAAACAGGTTGGCGGTTTTGCAGAACAGGCTAGTCGGTCTAGAAAGCACTCCAACTCTCCTCAACAAACCAGCCTTCATCAGCAAGTTAACTCTCCTCAACAAACCAGCCTTCATCAGCAAGCTAACCCTCACCAACAAACCAACCCTCATCAGCAAAAACGAGACTCTTTTTTATCAGACAACCCAATTTCTAGCAGGAAACTAATTAGGCACGAACGAGCCACCGAGCAAGCTCACCTTGTCCTAGGCTGGCCAGCCTTGAGGCGTGGTGATCCACAGCGTTTTGCTTTAACAGTGTTATCAACAGTTTTAGGCGGTAATCGTAGCTCCCGCTTGTTTGATGTTGTTCGTGAGCAAGCTGGCTTGGCTTATTATGTTTATTCTGAGGTAAGCCAGTATCATGACGGCGGGATGTTTGGCGCTAGTGCTGGCGTGAACAGCGAGCGGGTAGAAGAAGCGATCAAGATTATTGTTAACGAGTTTATAAAAATCGCAGATGGCACTCAGCCGGTTACTGCAGAGGAGTTAAAGCGTGCAAAGGATTATTTAATTGGCAAGATTTTTTTAAGTCTCGAGCATTCTTATTCTGTGGCTCAGCAGTACGGATTGAGCAAAACTTTACTTGGACGGATTGAGGATCCTGATGATATAATTGCAGAGATCAAGAAGGTTAGTTTGAAACAACTGCAAAGATTGGCAGAGCAGATTATTAAAAAAGACCAGGTTAGGGTCGCGATGGTAA
>Ga0265293_10011349_pt1 | contig 12149 bp, 2 predicted proteins | sample Munlanlewell138R_FD_192505 | JGI IMG/M metagenome (GOLD analysis project Ga0265293, IMG submission 192505) | Leachate microbial communities from a municipal landfill in Southern Ontario, Canada - Leachate well 138R | ecosystem: Engineered > Solid waste > Landfill > Unclassified | place: Canada... | reverse complement strand
TGGAGATTATTTAGATAATATAGATTTGAATTTACAAAGTTATTATTCAAATTCAAAATTGGATACCATTAAATTTATATATAGTATAGAAAATATATTAAATCAGATATATCCTTATGTGACAAAATATATGACTAGTGTTGATAAATATGGATTAGAATTATATGGTGTATTAATAGACAAATATTCTAATAAAGATAAAATTCTTGGTACATTTATTAATGAAATATCTAGTATTTTAACTACAAATGAAAAAAATATATTATCTTATATAACTGGAGGATATATATTTAATAGAACTACTTGGTATACTAAATATCAAGATTTAACTATACCAAAACATTTATTTTATTTACATCCATTAAAAGATGATAAATATGCTAATTCAACTTATTTAAATAAATATTTTAATATTCCTTCTAATTATGAAACATGGGATGATGATAATATTAATTTATTTTACGATAACAATAAACCAACTAGTAAAACTATTATTAATTTACTTTTAAGTATGAATAGACCAAAAAATGCATTTTTAAAAAAAATGGTTAAATATATATGGAATGAATGGAATAATGAAAATTTAATTAATTTATCTAATTCATTAGAAGAAAATGATAAATCTAAATCATCAGAAGAAAATGATAAATCTAAATCATCAAAAAAAAATGATAATATATTTAAACCATTTCCAACAACTATTAAAATATTAGAGAATAAATTTGAAACTAGTATAAATAATGCATTTGAAAATTGGGATTTTAGTAAATGGAGATGGCCATTTTATATAAAAACTGGATCATCTTATATAAAAATATATCATGAACCAATATATAATGTTTTTTATTATTTAAATAACTCTAATTTAATTTATATAGATTTTTTACCAACATATTATAAAACAAATAATAGTTATTCTATTGGAATTACAGGAAATATGTTGAGAGAACGAATTAAATATAATGATCCTATGACTAAAACAGAAATTTCTAACTATTCTTCATATTATAAATGTAACAAATTATCGTGTTTAACAGATTTAATTGTATCTGATATAGGTGATAAAATTAATTTAGGTGGCAATTATTATTCTACTATTCCAACAAATAAAGGAATTTATAAAATATTTTATAAAGATGATTTTTATTATCAATATCATTTTAATAGAATGACTTTTTCTGTTTTATCTGATGAAACTATAACTATGAAAAAAAGAACAAATGAAATAAAGGAAATTAAAGAACATAGATTATCATGTATAAAAAAAATACAAAAATATATAGTAGATAATAATTTATATAAAAAATGTTTGCCTATGATATATAATGGATCATTTTTATTAGATTATATGCCTTATGATGCTATGGAAAAAATTTTAATAGAATCTAAAAATGGAACTTTTTCAGAAATTTATATTTTTTCACCATTAAAAATATTTTTTATTTTGTGGATGGGGGGGTACCATGTCATATACTATCCTAATATAAGTACAATAACACACACAACACCTGGATATGTCATTACTAATATAAATGGCGAAATTACATATAAAACTACTTCTGGATTATTAATATTGCAAATAAATTCAGATCAATTATTATCATATTTATAATTTTATATTAATATAAATGACAAAATTACATATCAAAATAATTTTTGTATTATTTATAGTCTTTATTTTTTTTATTTTTTAGGGGGGGGGAGGAGATGTCATTATTAATATAAGTGGTACTATGCCATTACTAATATAATTGGATAAATTACATATCAAAATAATTTTTGTATTATTTATAGTCTTTATTTTTTTTATTTTTTAGGGGGGGGGAGGAGATGTCATTATTAATATAAGTGGTACTATGCCATTACTAATATAATTGGATAAATTACATATTAAACCATTTCCAAAATATTATCATATTTATAGTCTTATATTTTTTGATTTTTTTTTTTCATACAAAAACAAATGTCTTTAAACGCTAAATTAACTCAGTCAGTTAAAAATATTCTCAATAAGTACTATAATGAATTTGAAAATAGTTCAGATAGTTCTATTGGATTAAGATTAGTTGAAGATAAACCAAAAACAACGACAACAAAAAAAATTAAACAAGATTCCCCAAAAACAAAATTAGAAGCATATGAATTTAAAGAATTAAAATCTATCGAAGTTCCTAATATTGAATATTATATTAAAAAAAATATGAAACAATCTATTGATACTTTACCTAAAACTATTACATATAATCATCCTAAAGATATTAAAAAAATTTATAAAAATATTAAATTTGTTGATAATATTGCATTAGATTTGTCTAATGTTATTTATAAATTATCTAATATTTTAGTTCATAATTTATTAAAGCATTTTAATAAGAAAGTATTAAATGATAAATTTGAACATAAAGGAGAAAAACAAGAAAAAAATATTGATGTTGTCACTATTAGAGAAGATATTATGTTAGAATTAATTCGAAATTCAAATGGAGAAAATCCAATTATTTGGAATAGAATTGAACAAGTTATGAAAAAAGAAATTACTAAATATAATACAGATATAACAGAATATAAAAAAAATCAAGAATTAAAGAATAAATTAAAAAAAGATAAAAAGAAAGTAGAGCAATTAATGAAAAAAGAAGCAAAGAAAAACGGTGAAGAATATCAAGAGAAAAAAGAAAAAAGAGAAGCAAAACAAATTGGACCTAAATTTGATGATTTCATTATTATAGGAAAGAAAGACAATACCGAATTATCTGATCAAATTTATAAATATAATTCTATTAAAACAAAATTTAATAGATTAAGTACAGCTATTGGATTTTTAGAAAGATTTAAAGAAAGATGGAATGAACTTAAAGAAACACAAGGAGCTGATTCTAAATCTGTTTTCAATTCAGTTTTATTTGATAAAAAAGAAGATGGAAAATGTCTATATAATGAATTAATTTATAAAGATATGTCTACTTTTGGAGTTGAATCATCTATTCTGAATGAAGAAGATAAAAAACTTCTATTAAAAATTATTGCTTTATTTAAAGTTAAATATGATGCAGATAAAAAAATTAAACAATTAAACAAAGTAAAAGAAATTTTAGATAAATATGCTGAATTTAAAAGATTAGAAAAAACATTTGTACCAACTAAAACTAAAAATGGAAAAGATAAAAAATTCATTTATCCAACAATTAAAATTACAAATACTTTCTTTGATTTTATGAAAGGATTAACAGAAAATGATATTGATGCATTTGTTCAACTAACTGAACTTATCGAAATTATTGAAGCTGATAAAAATTTTGAACATAAATTTATCAGAAAAGAAAATAAAAATAAAGTATCTAAAGAAAAAAATTATGAATTATCTATTGATATGATGTCAATTTTAAAAGGATTTGCAAATCAATTAACACATTTATCTGAAATAAATATTGGACAAATGAAGATTAATATTAAAATTTCTAATAATGTATTTATTATGTTAAATAATATTATGAATGTGTTATTGTATATTATTCTAGAAAATATTACAACAGGATTAGAATTAGAAAAAAATAAATCATTAATTGTTAATGATAAAATTTTCAAATTTTCTATTAATTCATTCTTTAAAGATTTAAATATCAGATCTGATATTTTAGAATTACCAGATTATTATAATCAAATGGTTTTTATTAAGTAAGTTCTATAGTATTAGAAGTTAAAATAAATGAAAAATTTTTTTTCCATTTCATTGGATATATTTCATTATTATTATTTAATATACCTGGAATAGTTTGTATACCTAATTTATATCTAATTTGATTATTTGGCTCATCGTATTCATATGATTGAGGAATTAAATTTATTATTAAATTTTCATTTTCATTAGTTAACATAGTACATGTTACTTTTAATACTTCTGTAACAGGATCAAAATTATTTATCAAAGGTAATTCTACAAACATAAATAAATCATCAACTGGTTGATTAGGTTCAAGTTCATCTAATATAGAAGTTACATTAATTTTATATCCATTTCCAGAAATATTTTTTTTGAAATAATTTAATGTAACTAAATCTTGATTTTGTATAGGATCAGCAGCAGCTATATTCGCATATTTAATTATTTCTTCAATATTTAAAAATATATATTTGAATGATATATCATATGATTCATTTTCTTCAATAAATACAAAATCATAATATACGATATATTGATTATTAATTAATTCTATATAAGCTATATTATCTATTGCTAATTGTTCATAATTATTCCAATTATTAATATTTACAATTTTTAACAAATTATTTCCAAATATAGATCCAATATTATAACTGGTTAAAGTATTCATATTAGTAAAATTTTCTATTAATGTTAATTGTCCAGCAAAGTTAATATTTTCTATTATATATTTAAATTTATAATGAATTGTTTCTGAATTTGATTCTATTAATAAATTATCATTGAAAATTGAAAAATTAGTTATTGATGTTTCATTTAAATTAATTTGTGGGTAGATTTGCTTTTTATCATATTTATTTAATTTTAAAGGACCACCATATTTATTTTCCAATATAAAATAAAAACTATCGTTTGTTCCATAACTTAAAATAATATTATTATCTAATATTTCTTGATTTTTTGTAAATGAATATTTGAAATCTCCATCATATATTTCATATTGTTTTTCTGTTATATTATTATTTATTATATATTTAATTATATATCCAACATTGTCAAATGTATATTTTTCTGTCATCGATTCACTATCATATTCATTAAGTATAAGAGATGTATTATAATTTTCATTATAATAAATCAGTTGATAAATTGATGTTGATGTTAAAAAATAATATGTATTATTAAAATAAAACATATTTATTAATGAATCAGTTACATTTAAAATAATTTTTTTTCCAACTGTACTATTAATAATAATGTTGTATTGAAAACATTCTATATTATTAATTTTTTTATAAAAATTACTATAAATATTAGATATTTCTTGTATATTATATTCTATTGTTCTTATTTTATAGTTGGGATATGATATGAATGTTTTATTATTTGTTAATGGTAAATTTTTTAATTCTAATCCTACATTAAATAATGTACTTGTATTATCAGTTGAATCAGAAAAATTATTTATATAAGGATATAACGCAGAAGAATTTAATATAATATAATTCGAATTACAATAATTGAGATTCATAGATAAATTGTAACCAACATTATTAATATTTGTCATATCATAGTTATATAAATTTATTTTTTTAAATATATTTGTAGATAATGTATATAAAATTAATTCTTTTTCTCCATCTGAATTGAAAGTTAATAAAATACAATTGTTATCATAAGTGATTGCTATATCTTTTATTTCTATTATATTTGATTGATATTGATTTAATAAAAAGTTAATATATATGACCACAAAATCATCATTTTCATAATTTACAAATACTTCGCCATTGTAAGATAATCTATAATCTAATTTTTTTTTATATGTATATTTTTTTTTGTAATCTATATTATTTATATATGATATTTGATTTTCTATATTATAAGTCTTTATTGTATTATTTTCTTTATATATCCAATAATCATTAGTATAATATAATAGTCTTAAATCATTAAATTTTGGCTGACCAGTTTTTGGATTTATATAATTTATTTGTACTCCTTGATATATTTTGTTTGTGTAATTATCTAAATTAATAACAGAATAACCTTGATTATTAGATAAATTAATTAATATATATTTTCCAAATTGCCATATATTTTGATTTTTTCCTTCCATTATTAATGTTGTTTCTGGGGGAACATATATTTCTTCGCTATAATCAATAGTAGATCCATTCATATAACATTTATATAAAATATTTTCGTATACTAATACTGAAAAATTTTCTTGATAATAATACAACCACATTCTATCAGTCGATGTTTCTAATCCTCCTCCAACAGATCCAAGTTCATCGAATTGATATCTGTTTCCATCAAAATAAATTTGTAAATTTCTAGATGTTGTTCCATTATTTATAAAAGTAAAACTTTTGTAATTTGTATTTGAATATTTATATATATGCTTTTTAATATAATATGTATTTGATCCATTAGATTCTACATCAATAGGAAATAAAGTAATTTCATCATTATCAACATTAGAATTATTAATATAATAATATCCGTCATTTGAATCAGAATCTGGTATAGCATATGCAATATTTTCTATTATATCTTGATTTATTAATTTGTCAGTTGAATTGTATAATGTTATTCCAGTTTCTATCCATAAATTTGTTTCCAAATTATAAATCCATTCATGATTATCAAATAAATTTATAATAATAGTTTTATTTGGTATTTCTTCTACATTTAATTCTAATTTTGCATATTCTGTTAATACAAATTGAAAATCAAGTAATAATGGATTTCCGAAATTATTAGATAATATTTGTGCTTTATTAAATTCATTTTCACTTAAAACATTTATTCGTTGAGTATCATTTATTTTTTTCATTGTTATATCATTATAATTAATTCCATTAAAAGTTGGAATACTACTAGTATTTAATGATTGATCTATTAAATTTAAATAATATATATTAAAATGTGTAAGTTCATTGCTTAAAATTGTTCTTAATGATGTTGTATGCAAATCATTTTCATTTATTTTAAAATATATATCAACAAATGATGGGGATGATGTAGTATTTAAATATTGATTAATAACTTTTAAATAATCAAAATTATTATGCCATTGTAATCCTATTATATCTTTTAATGTTACATCTTTTCTATGATTATAACTATTAATATCATTATAAGTTAATGGAGCAGTTAAAATTTTATCCATTGTAACAAATACAATTTTATCAAGTAATGATAATGGGTCATTTTCCTTATCATATAAAAAATTAGATGATTCTTCTCCAACTTTAGGAAAATTAAAAAATCCTTTATATGTTTGTATTTTATTTTTCATATCATCAAATCTATCTCTATGATATGCTGTTTGATGAAATAATAATAATCCTTTATATGCTTTTGGAACAATAGCCCCTGATGAATTTCTATCATCAGCAAAAATTTCTGCATCATTTTTATTATATGGACCAATAGCAATATCTGTATTTGGATTTATATATAATAAATTAGTTAAATTAAAATATCCTCCAGCACCATCATTTATATAGGGTAACATTGAAAAATGATAATCATTGTCTATAAATTGACTTTTATTATTCCAATAATTGTCTATTGTAATTGGAATATTTATTCCAATATTAGTAATTGGATTTATTAATAAAGAATTTGAATGATTTCCTGGATTATTACCATATTTATTAGTATTAGATGGAATATTTGGATCTATAAACATACACATAATACTTTTAAAATCTTTTCCATTATATACTGTTATAGAATTACTTCCATTATCTACTGTTAATTCTCGAACAGTATATCCATTATAATAACCTAATTCTTGTGCCAAGAAATAATTATATAATCCATTTGGTGTTGATAATTCAAAATTAGCTGAACCAGCATATAATATATTTGGATTTGTTGATTTTTGAGAAATAAATTTTAGTTGTTTACTTTGCTCTTCAATATATAAATTTTGTAAATCAATTGTATTATTAATTTCTGTTTGATATGATATTAATCCAGTATTCATATCTGTAATATAATCATTAATTCTTGTTCCATTTATAATTACTTCATTTCCGTATATATTTTTTGCATATATATTACTTCCTAATACAATATCTAAATCATTTTTCATTATTTTATATATATGAGTATTTTTAACTCCATCAATAAATCCCATAGATAAATCATTATCTAATTGTCCATATGATATATAATGATCTAATATATTTTGAAATTCTAAATTAAATATTGTAAACTTATCATTGAAAATATTATTAGCATAATACAATTTTGTTCCTTCACTTCCAAAAATAAACATTAAAAATAAATCATTCATAATATAAAAACTAGGTAAATAACTATTTATTTCAGCTTCTGTTATGAAATTATATATTAATACCATTTTTTTAATATCATCATTCAATATTAAATTATTAACTATTCCAGTTGATCTATCTTGAAATTCTAATGTAATATTATATTGATTATTCAAATAATATTGCTCCATATTAAAATCTGATGTGACATTTAATATTTTTGGTGTTATTGTTATTTGATTTATATCATAATCAAGAGTTTTATTTAAAATATTTGTATTAATAAATAGAAATTGAATATTATTTGAAGCTGCTTTGAATATTAATACAAGATAATTATCAGATATCAACATAGATAAATAAGTAAAATTGGAAAATGGACTAATTATTTTAATATAATCATATGTATTTAATGTTAAATTGTAAATATATAAATTAGTATCATATTGTGCTAATAAATATTTGGATTTCAAATCAATAATATTATGGTCAGATAAAGAGGTTTGTAATCCATATAACATTAATTTATAATCTAATCGCTTTAAATTAATAGTAAAATCTTCTGGTATTTCTGTTACTACTAAAGGATAAGTATATATAAATATTTCTCCAGATGAATTGTTTGTTATAATTAATAACTGATTATTTGTATATAAATCTATTTTTTTAAATACTTCGTTTTCTCCAGGCAATATATGAATGATATTATTTGCAAAATTAACTAAATCTTCTGATGTTTTAGTAGATGATGATACTGGTTTAAATAAAAATAAATGTTTATCATTCCATATTACATACACATTAATAATATAAAATATGTTAATATATGTTGTTGTTTGATAATTAATTAAATTGAAACTTGCTTCTGTTGAATATTTTGATTTTGATAAATAAGTAACATCATAATTAGACGAAACATATATCATATCATTATTACCTATACATAAATTTAATATTTTTCCATTATTTGTTGTATAATAACTATTATTATTGATATCTAACATATTATTATTGAAAATATTAACAGAATCAACATTATCAACATCAAATGGATCTGTTAAATTATTTCTATTTTTGATATTAAATCCTGTATCATTAACAACAGAATATATTACTGTATCTGATAATATTTCATAATAATATGTAACATTATAATAAGTTTCATTAAAAATATCATTAAAAAAGAAATATTTATTATCATTATTATAATTTAATACATATAATTTATTGTTTTCTATATATGAAAGTTGTTTTTTTGTAGTATATGCATAAGCATTTTTAATTGCATTAAAATTCTCTTTGAGATAATCAAGTTGTGATGAATAAGCATTATTTATATAATTAGCTATATAATTTGATGGTCCATCAGTTCCAGAAACTAATCCAGAAGAATTTATTGTTATTAAACTATTTATATTATAAAATGAACTATTAATTTCTGCATCAGTTAAATCAGCTTCAGACAATTTTATTTCTATATTATTGATTTCATTTTTAATTAATTTAAATGCATATTTCATTGAACCAAAATCATTAATAATAATTAAATTAATATCTTGATCAATATATTCTGGAGATGATACATTATTTGATATTGTTTGATAATATAATTCTTTTATTGAATTTTCATTAAATACTTTATAAGGCATAGCAAAAATATTTATAATATCGAAAGTAGATGTATTTATTTGTAATGATTGAGTATTATTTTTATTATTTAATGAATCATAAAAATTTATAACATTAGTATTGATATAAGTAAAATTTTTATATAAATAAACATTTAATGATGTATTATTATTAAAAATTCTTGCTGAATATGTTTCATTTCCATCATATAATTGAATACTTTTCATATATGTACCATAATACGATTCATTTATAATAAATGGTTTAGGATCAATTCTAATTAAATTAACATATGTTGGCATATTTTCATATTCTTGATTATTATAAATATCCAATTCAAATGGATAAATATTACTTTTATCATATAAATAAAACATTAAAATGCGTTCTTCATAGTTATCAAAATTATTAATATTATCTTCTATTTGATTAGTAGTTTTATTTTTAAATTTATAATTCATATCAAAACCAACATAAGAATTCAAAGGAATACTAAAATTCATATCATAAAAAACAGTAGTAATTATAGTAGACGATGTATCTGTTAAATTTAATTCACCAAAACGATTTGATGAAGTAATATTATATTGACAATAACCTAATTTTAATAAATCATTCTCTAAATATAAGAATAAAAATATATTATTATCTTGATATAATATTTCAAATACATTTTTATAATTGGATATAATAGCATCATTATCACCAAATAATGTATATGTTTTTAATGGAATATCTCTTATTAAACTATTTGTAGAAGTTGTTATTATTCTTTGTGAAATAATAATTAAATCAACTATATTTTTTGTTATATCAGTTGGTGATTTACGAATTTTTGTGCATAATCTAATATAAACTGGATTATCTAAAGTTTTATTTAATAAATTATTAAATATATCTGTCATTCCTTTATATATAACAGATCCGTCGCTATGTGTAGTATTACTATTCATAGGAAATCCAAAATATTGATCAAAATAATTATCATATAAATTATTCATAGCATTAAATGGATTTTCTATTTTTCTTATTGATACTGGCATATCATTATCTAATTTTATTGTTGTTCTATCTTTACTATATAAAAAATCGTGTTCACTTGTACTTATCATATCAATTTTAGCATTAGCATGTATATTAATTTTATTATAATTATCATTTAATGAATAATCAGTATTTAACATTGGATTTACTGAATAAATATCATTTGTTTGTAATTTTGGAATATTTAATGTATTATCAAGTATATGAGTAAAATCTGATTGAATTTTTGGATTTTCATTAGTATAATACATTAATTTATTCATCAAAGTATTTAAATATCTAAATTTAAATACATCAAGTAATTCATATTTATAATATGGAATTATATTATTAATATAACCATCATAATAATTTAATGATGGAAAACTTGTTATAAAATTTTGTTCATTAGTTTCATATTTCTGAAAAAATATACTTTTTTGTGTAGATGAATGAATATTTCTTTTTTTATCATAATACAAAAATTCACCATCTTGAATATATCTTTGTTCAACAGATCCCATGGTTTTCCAAATTGGAACATCATCTTTTAATAAAAAATTTGATTTATATGGAAAATTTGTTATATTATTATTTGGTATAATTACATTATATAATTTATAATCAGTATCTCTGTTATTTTCAAAAAACCAATCATTACATATAGAATTATAAATGAAACGAGAATATGTTGGTGTTAATTGTAAATCAAAATAATTCTGAATGGTGTATAAATCTGTATTTGTGGGTATCTGATCTGTTGATATTTGTGAATATGAATAATTATTTGTACTAGTTCCTACTTTACTAGTAAATGTAAATGCTGAATCATATGCTGGTGTTATTCTTTTACTATACGTAGAATTTATATTATTAATTGCAGGAAGAGTTGATTGATCTGCTAAATCAGCATATATAAGAGAATTATATATTCCTGATGTTGCATTATACATATTTAATCCAAGAACTGGATTTTGAATTTGTTGTCTAAAATTATTTTGTCGTTGTGAAAATGGATATTCTATTCCATCCAAAAAATGAGTAAATCCATTTAATGAATTATCAATTGGTGGATTTGTATTAATATCTTGATTTATTATTAATGGAATATTTTGTCCATATGTACTAGGATTAATATTAGTCATTTTTTAATATAAAAAATACTATTTTTTTGATTAATAAATGTTGTGCTCTGTGATCACTTTATTTATTCTTGTATTATATACAAGTTTATTATATACTGTTATATCATATTTATCTTGGATGTCTTTTTATCCAATACAAGGAAAAAAAATATTAATTATTATTATTTTATCATTAATGATTATATCATTATTAGTATATCAAACTAAATATTAAAAATACTAGAATAGTTAAAGATGGAATTATTTTATATGATGAATTAGAAGAATCGAATTCTTCATATGAACTATTTACTTCATATGAACTTTCTGATTCTTCATATGAACTATTTACTTCATATGAACTTTCTGATTCTTCATATGAACTATTTACTTCATATGAACTTTCTGATTCTTCAT
>Ga0265293_10011348_pt1 | contig 12149 bp, 12 predicted proteins | sample Munlanlewell138R_FD_192505 | JGI IMG/M metagenome (GOLD analysis project Ga0265293, IMG submission 192505) | Leachate microbial communities from a municipal landfill in Southern Ontario, Canada - Leachate well 138R | ecosystem: Engineered > Solid waste > Landfill > Unclassified | place: Canada... | reverse complement strand
TGGAAAATACATGTTCGCAATGAACAAAATTACTAAAGACCGATACTTACCAGTGGGTCCAGAGTTAGAGCACTCAGCACAGTTGTATGATATCTCAGGTGAGAAAATGGAGTTAATATTAGACTTCCCAACTCACGGTGAACCTCACTATGCAGCCGCAATTAAAGCAGATGTTATCAAAGGTAATTCTAAAGAGATTTATGAATTAGATCAAAACAAACACCCTCGTGCTATTAAAACTGAAAAAGAAGCACGTGTTGAAAGAAATGGAAATGACGTACATATTTATATGTCGACTATTCGTAGCCACTTCGCTCCAGACAACATTGAAGGAATTAAAGTTGGTGACAAAGTGTACTTCCACATTACAAACTTAGAGCAAGACTTTGATGTACCTCACGGATTTGCAATGATTGGTCAGAATAGTTCTGAGTTATTAATCATGCCAGGACAAACAAGAACAAGTATCTGGTATCCTAAGAAAGTCGGTGTTTGGCCTTTCTACTGTACAGACTTCTGTTCAGCTCTTCACCAAGAGATGCAAGGTTATGTTCGCGTATCTCCAGCAGATTCTGATATTAAATTATCATGGTCTTTAGATGGTGAATAACACCATAAAGAGTATTCATACTCTTTAAAAAAGGTAAATTTTAGTTTACAAATAGATATAAAAAGGATGAGCACTACTTGAAAAAAGGCTCATCCTTTTTTATAAAAAACAAGTGATATGAAGTTAGCAAGTACATTAATGGTAATTGGTTCAGCACTACTTCTTGGATTATTTATATATCCATTATGGCACGTTGAACTAGAGGCTCCACAGTATCCAAGAGGTTTAGGAATGCATATTAACCTAGACGGAATAGAAGGGTATACAAAACACGATATAAGAAACATCGATGGTTTGAACCACTATATCGGTATGAAAACCTTACCGAAAAAAGAAGATATGTGGGAATTCACTGTTTTCCCAATAGTAGTTGGTAGTATGTCAATACTAGGAATTGTTATTGGTTTATTCGGGTTTTTCAAACAATCTGCTTACAAATGGTTTATGGGTTGGTTTATTCTAATGACATTTTTAGGGATTTTAGGGATGATAGATTTTAATGCATGGATGACAGATTACGGTACAGACCTTGATCCAAATGCAATCATGCAAATGACAGATGAATTCGGAAATCCTATGAGTTACAAACCACCTCTTTTAGGTTCTAAAGATATTTTAAACTTCACGGCTGTCTCCTACCCTTCGTTGGGTGGTATTCTTTTAGGAATCGGTATGGCCTTGGTTTTTATTTCTTATTTTGTTGGAAAAATGTTTAACAAAAAGAAAATTAAAGAATAATTCCCGCTCTAAGCGGTTTATATAAAATTTAAAAAAAATGAAAAAGTTATTTCTATTTGTTCTTTTAGCTGGATTATTTGTAGGATGTAGCATTGAAGCCAAGCCTATCAATTATGGTACAGATGCATGCGATTTTTGTAAAATGACGATTGTAGATCAAATACATGGTGCAGAAATCGTTACAGACAAAGGGAAAGTTTACAAATTCGATGCAATTGAATGTATGATTGACTTTAAAAGTGAAATGAGTAAGGAACAACCTCAGTTGTTCCTTATCAATCACTACCACACTCCCCAAGAGTTGATTTCTGCAGAAAACGCTACCTATTTAATTAGCGAAAACCTACCGAGCCCGATGGGAGAGTTTATTACAGCATTCAAAAGCAGATCAGAAGCTGAAGAGACACACAAAGAGTTGGGCGGGAAACTGTACACTTGGAAAGAGTTAATTCAACAGCAAAGCAATAAATAAATGACTAAAGCAGCTCTATTTCGATTTCTATTCATTGTGGTTTTCTCGGTTGGATTTTCTACTGGATTCACGCAAATAGAAGTGTGTAAAACTTGCCCTATTAAAACAATTAAAGAAGGTATTAAGCAAGCCAAACCACACCAAACTGTAATTGTGAAAGAAGGTGTTTATAAAGAACACCTCATAATCATTGACAAGCCCATCACCTTATTAACAAAGGAGAAAGCAACCATTGATGGAGAAAACAAAGACAATATAATTCAAGTTTTAGCCGACAGTGTTACCATTGACGGGTTTAAAATCATTCATGTAGGATCCAGTCATACAACTGACTATTCTGCCATACGAGTAGATAGATCTTATCATTTTTTAATCCAAAACATAGAATTAAGGAAAATATTCTTTGGTATTATGCTGGCTAAATCCAAACACGGAATAGTTAGAAATGTTAAAGTGTTTGGTGATGCTGTTCAACAACATAATTCAGGAAACGCAATCCATTTATGGCACTCTCACCATATTTTGATTGACAGTAATGTACTTATCAAATCAAGAGATGGAATTTATTTGGAATTCTCAGATGATTGTATAATCTCAAACAATATAAGTAGAGAAAATATTCGTTATGGACTCCATTTTATGTTCTCAAATAGAGATGAATACAGAAATAATGTATTTGAAAACAACGGTGCAGGTGTAGCGGTAATGTTTTCGAAAAAGATTAAAATGTTCGATAACCATTTCCAATACAATTGGGGATCGGCATCTTATGGTTTATTATTAAAAGAAATTAATGATGCTGAAATTGTTGGCAATACTTTCGAAGAAAACACCATTGCAATTAATGTAGAGGGCTCCAACCGAATCAATTATAAAAACAATGATTTCAAAAGTAATGGATGGGCAATAAAAGTAAATGGGGCATGCTATCACAACAATTTTACGCATAATAATTTCCTCTATAACTCATTCGATGTGAGCTACAATAGTAAAATGAATAACAATACTTTTAACGAAAACTTTTGGAGTGGATACACTGGCTATGACTTAGACAAGGATGGTTTTGGAGATATTCCTTACCGCCCCGTAAAACTCTTTAGTTATATCGTGAATCGCACACCCAATACAATTATACTCATGCGAAGCTTGTTTGTAGATATCATCGATTTCTCAGAAAGCATATCTCCGGCCTTTACTCCAGACAACTTGATGGATGAAAGACCATTAATGAAGAAAGTGAAATGATTAAAATAGAGAATTTACATAAAAAATACGGAAAGAATAAAATTCTTACTGGGGTGGATTTAGAGATTCCAGAGAAAGGCATATTCGCTATCCTTGGTCCAAACGGATCTGGAAAAACTACAATGATAAAATCAATCCTTGGAATGGTTGTTCCAGAAAAAGGCAAAATCTTTGTTGATGGAAAACCCACACATCCAAACGGTTTATATCGTAAAAACATCGATTATTTGCCTCAAATTGCAAATTTCCCAGGAAACCTTGGTGTGAAGGAATTAATCCGAATGATTAAAGATTTAAGAGGTATAAAAGCCAATGAAGAAGAGTTAATTCAACTTTTTGGATTAACTCCATATTTAGATAAGAAGCTAAGTAATCTATCAGGGGGGACAAAACAAAAAGTTAATCTCGTATTGGCATTTATGTTTGATAGCCCAATAATTATTTTGGATGAACCAACCTCTGGACTAGATCCTGTTGCGATGTTGAATCTAAAAAAGTTGATCGCTAAAGAGAAAGCCAAAGGAAAAACAATTCTAGTCACGTCTCATATCATGAGTTTTGTGGAAGAAATATCTGATGAAATTGTTTTCTTATTGGAAGGGAAAATATACTTTAAAGGAACAATTCAAGAATTGAGAGAAAAAACCAACGAAATAGACTTAGAACACGCAATTGCTAACATTTTAACAGAGAACAATGCTTAAAATACTTAAATATAGTTTTTACGATTTAATCAGAAGTAGATGGAGTTATGTTTATCTGATGTTCTATCTTCTATTGGGATTCGTTTTGCTTTTCTTAAATAATGACCTCAGCAAAGCGGTTATTACTTTAATGAACGTAATTATTATTCTAGTTCCTTTAATCGGAACAATCTTTGGCGTCATGTATTATTACAACTCCAAGGAATTTACCGAACTCCTACTCGCCCAACCCATCAAGCGTTCCTCCATTTTTATAGGACAATACCTGGGCGTTGCCTTATCATTGGTAATGAGTTTAGTCATTGGATTAGGACTCCCCTTTGCGCTTTATGGCTTATTTGAGTCATCTGCCATCTGGGATTTTACTATGCTTTTAGTTACTGGCGCTATGCTGACTTTAATATTTACTGCATTGGCCTTCAATATTGCATTGTACAATGAGAATAAAATTAAAGGATTCAGTTATGCAATTCTGCTTTGGCTTTTCCTTGCAGTAATCTATGATGGGCTGTTTTTACTTTCATTAATCATATTTGAAACTTATCCATTAGATAAATTCACTTTAATAGCAACAGTTTTTAATCCAATAGATTTATCGCGCATATTAATTCTTCTAAAACTAGACATCTCAGCATTATTGGGATATACTGGGGCAATTTTTAATCAATTCCTTGGTACGAGTTTGGGACTTTTATCAGCATTAGGTATGTTAACTTTATGGGTTATACTACCTGTTTGGAATATAAAAAGAAAAGCACAGAAAAAAGATTTCTAAAATAAATGATCCAATTTAGTAAACATGCAAAAATAGCGCTAGTATTTTTCTTAATAGCAGCCTTATTGGGATTATTATTGCGCTACTTTGCTGTTTCTGCAATAGAATTTGAGTACAGATATGTAGTACATGCACATTCACACGTGGCTTTATTAGGATGGGTTTACTTTGCACTGATTACTTTAATTGGACACTTTTTTCTCAAAGACTCGGTACCGAAAAAGATTTACTTAAGAATCTTCAACTTTACTATAGTCACTATAATTGGTATGTTAGCCAGCTTCCCTTTTACAGGTTATGCCTTATTTTCCATCATATTCTCAACTCTTTTCCTATTCGCAAGCTATTTTTATATCTGGGCGTTTTTCAAATATACTCCTGAAAATCAGAAAAACTCTCCTGCTTATAAAACAATAAAGTATGCTGTAATTTATTTACTAATCTCTAGTATTGGTCCTTGGGGAATCGGTGGAATAATGGCAACACTAGGTCCAGAATCTTTTTGGTACCGCACCTCTATTTATTTCTATCTCCATTTCCAATACAACGCATGGATGATTTTAGGAGTGATTGGAATATTTTTAAAAGTATTAGAAAATCACGATGTTAGAATTGATAAAACACTGTTTAAACGCTTTTTAATCACCTTTAATATAGGCGTAATTCTCACATTCTTTATCTCCATATTATTTACAAAACCCCATTTCGCTGCTTATGCCCTTTCCGTTGTTGGTTCTGTAATCCAAATTGGTTCTTTTTTGTTCTTTTTTAAATTCCTTAGATTACAACAACAAAATATAGGACTCGTTTTTGGAAAAATTGGTGGACAAATTCTGCGCTGGACATTTTTACTATTACTCATAAAAATGCTTATGCAATTATTAGGTTCTTTCCAGTACACAGCCAATTTAATCACCAACAACACCTACTTAACTATTGGTTTTTTACATTGGGTGTTTCTTGGGGTTGTTACGCTAGGTTTATTGGCTTTACTAGACAAAGCTCAACTTATTCGTTTAAACCCCCTGAGTATTAGTCTTTATGTTTTTGGTTTTATTCTTACAGAATTGGTCATATTCTATAAACCAGCAGAGCAGATTCTGAACTTTCCTTTACTACCAAATTACAATTGGTTGCTTTTTATAGCAAGCCTTCTAATGGTGATTGGAATTGCTTCTGTTTTACTTTTTCAAAGAAAGAGTAGATAGAAATAGTTAAAAAAAACACCAATAGAATTCTTTCTCAAGATGTTTTCCTTTCCTTCCATTTCGGCTGATAGAAAAAGGACAAAACAATTACTATCAAAAATATAAGAGGGTAAAGCAATTGAAAAAACGGCAGAAATAAAACGCTCTTGGTGATGCGTAATCCTTGTGCATAATTCAAATAAACCAATGAATCGACAAAGAGTCTTAAAATAAAAACACTTAACAGTAGATGCCAATCCAAATTTATTACTGCTGCGAATAGAGCAATAAAACCACCAATGAAATACAGCATCAAGAACATTCCAATAAAAGCATCTGTCCATTCAACTTGCGTTTTACTTTTACTCAACCAGCGCACACGCTGATCTATATATGTCCGCAAAGATTTTGGACTTTTTGTAATAACACTGTGCTGATAAGAATTATGAATATTAATTGGAACATTTCTATTTCTAAATTCTTTTAATAGAAAGTAATCATCTCCTGAAGCTAAATGTTGGTGTGTTTTTAATTGTTGTTGGTAATCCAGCGTTTCTGAATCGAAAAGCAAATTGGCTCCACTAGCAGAAATTGGCCAAATGGGAGAAATTAAATAATTAAATGCATTGAAAAAGGAGTATTCTGTACTAAAGAGTTTTCCTAAAAATCCTTTACCGCTCATTATAACAGGCAAAGATGATAAACCAAAACTTGTCAGCTTAGCAAATGACTTCATGTAAACTTTACTCAATATAACATCAGCGTCTAAAGTCAAGATAAAACGAGTTTGAGCCGCTAGAATTCCATAATTCAAAGCATATTTCTTACCCATTTGATTTGTTGGTAAATTTAAAAGTTTTGCATTCAATTGACCATCAACAAAAGATTGAATAATCTGACAAGAGTCGTCATTAGAATGATCATCAACAAAAATGATGTCTTTTGGTAAACAATCTTGCTTTCTCATTGATTCCAAAAAATGAGGTAAATTCTCTTCTTCATTTCTAAAAGGAATAACAATTGTTACTTGAGATAAATCAATAGTTGGAAGTTTTGGTCTGTTAATATAAACAGAAAACAGTTTCACTCCTGTAAACAGCAAGAAGGTCAAAAACAAAAATAACAGATAAAATTCAGGCATTAGCGAATGATTTTTTTCGAAGAATAAAAAACAAGCCCATTATTGAAGGTACACCTAAATTTACAAACCACAAAAGCAATGAAGAAGTCACAATTATCGCATCATTTTCAATGAAGAAACCTAGAATTATTAATCCAGCAGTTTCTCTAATTAATAGTTTACCAAAAAGGAGACTAGGAGTTAGTGTACTCACCAAATAGAGCATCAACACTCCTGCATACAAGACCAAAGAAGGAATAACTCCAAAAGCCATTAACATTAACAGAAACTGTACTGAAAACACTAAATACCTTATACCACTGTATAATAATAAAGGGAGAAGTAGATTTTTTGCATGAAATTGAAACTGAATTAGAATGTTCTGTTTTTTGTTTAAAAACTTAAGTCTTTTCAACGGAATAAAGGGAACTGAAAAATAAAACAGAAAAGATAAAGCTGAAATTAGAATTGATAAATCAGTTAATAAAACACCAAATGTATCAAAAATAATCTCATGAAGTAAGATAAAACTAAATGCTCCAAAGAAAATAGTAACTAGAAATTGAGCATAGTTACTATAAAGCGTACCCAATATCAATTGGCCTCTTACTTTGCCTTTAAAGAACATCATTCTCCCAATAAAATTACCGATGCGATTAGGAGTTAAAATTCCTGTTGTAACACCAGAAAAAAGAGAATGGGTGAGCTCCATAAGTGTATAATCAATTTTATTTGATTTAAGAACAATTCGCCACTTCATCAATTCTAATCCCCAATTTAATGGAAGTAGAAATAGCACCAAAATCAAATAGATGGGATGATTCAGTTGAATAGAATGAATTTGACTCCATTCTATACGCGAAATTTGTTGAACAAAAAAATACAATACACCGATAAACAGTAATAGTTTTAATGTCCAGACCAAAGACTTTCGTACCTTTATGTTTTTAATCACGTTCACAATTAATAATGGTTGAAGATAAAATAATTCTCGGAATTGACCCAGGAACAACGATCATGGGATATGGAATTATTCATATTAAAAACAAGAAAATGACTCTTGTTACCTATGGAGTGATTCATCTTTCAAAATTAGCAACTCATCCTGATAAATTAAAAAGAATTTTTGAACGTGTAGATGGATTAATCAAAGAATTCAAACCTGACGAAATGGCAATTGAAGCACCATTCTTTGGGAAGAATGTCCAATCAATGTTGAAACTAGGAAGAGCTCAGGGTGTATGCATAGCAGCCTCCTTGAGTCGCAACATACCTTTTGAGGAATATGCACCAAGAAGAATAAAACAAGCCATCACAGGAAAAGGATCTGCCAGTAAGGAACAAGTAGCCGCAATGATCAAGAGTTTATTGAGATTAACAGAAATCCCAAAGCAATTAGATGCTACCGACGGTTTAGCAGCAGCAATTTGCCATTATTACTCAAAAGGAATAGGGGAGCATAATAAAACAAAGGCCTCCAATTGGGAAGCCTTTGTTAATCAAAACCCTGGACGAGATAAAAGCCCAGATCAAAATAAGAAGTAAATCTACGCCTCTTTAATCATTTTTGCAATACTTTCCATTTCATCGGAAGATATAACTAGTTTAGGCTTATTAAAGTCCATATCTGCTATTCCATTAATGGGAATAAGGTGAATATGTGCATGAGGAACTTCAAGTCCAATAACTGTCATACCAATTCTTTTGCTATCGAAAACTTTATCCATTTTTTTTGCCACTAATTTAGCGAATTTCATAAAATCACCTAAATGTTGATCTTCAATATCAAAGATATAATCAATAGGTTCTTTAGGAATAACTAAAACATGCCCTCTAACAATTGGTTGAATATCTAAGAATGCAAGAAAATGATCATTCTCTGCAACTTTATAACTTGGAATTTCTCCTTCTATAATTTTTGTAAAAATGGTACTCATGATCGTGATATTTCTAAGATTTCAAATTGAAGTATTCCACCTGGTGTTTCTATATCAGCGATATCACCAATAGATTTACCTAATATTCCTCTCCCAATTGGAGAATCAACAGATATTTTCTTTTCTTTCAAATCAGACTCATTCTCTGCTACAAGTGTATAAGTCATTTCAGCCTTATTAGATAAGTTTTTAATTCTGACTTTAGAAAGTATCAATGCCTTTGAGGCATCTAAAGTGGATTCATCAATTATTCTAGCATTAGAAATAACCTCTCTTAATTTAGAGATCTTCATTTCCAGTATCCCTTGTGCTTCCTTAGCAGCATCATACTCCGCATTCTCAGATAGGTCGCCCTTATCTATAGCCTCACCAATTTGAGCAGAAATTAAAGGACGTTGAACCGTCTCCATATCGTACAATTGATCTTTTAGCTTCTTCAGCCCACTTTCTGTATAGTAATTAATTTTTGCCATAATAAAAAATTGATAAACAAAAAAACAAGAGAGCCAAATGACTCTCTCGTTTCAACAAATATAACTAATTATTTTATTACTTCAAACTAAGTGTAACTCCAAAAGTATTAATAATTCCGAATGGATTAGAAGTACGCATCGCGTATTCAAATCCTAAAGGAATTCCTTTGTCTCCTAAAAGTGCATCTATAGAAACCCCAGCTGTTAAACCAGTTAAACTATTTGAAGATTCCTCACGATCAAAGATTGCTTTTTCACCAACAAATCCCGCTCTCACGTTAAATGCAGCTTTCTTAAAAGACATTCCGTAATCTAAACCAACGTTGAATTGGTCATTTGTAAATGAATTGGCATGAAATGCTGCAGCTGCAGTCAACTTACTTGTCTCATCAAAAATGAAATCATAAGAGAACCCCATCGCCAACAAAGAAGGCATTTCAAAGGCAGCAGAACGCTGAACCATTGTAGCAACTTGTCCAGCACTTTGATAGAATATCTCACTAGATAAACCATCTCCTTCAAATTTCATTGGCGTACCAACGTTCTTCAAAGTAATACCAAACTTAACATGGTCTTGTTCTCCTGTTACGTAACGAATACCTGCATCAAATGCAACTCCTGTCGCTTTCAAGTTAGCAATGTTCTCGTTAAGAACTTTAATATTTAAACCAGCATAGATTGAGTTAGAGAATTCTCTAGCAAAACCAACATTGATAATGTTTTTTCTTGGACTAAAAGAACCGATACCTCCTTCTGGTAAATCCACTGTTGTAATATCTATATCTCCATATCCATAGGCTTGGATAGAAAGAGCTACTACAGTTTGTGCTCCTACTCGTTGAGCGATACCAGCAGAATTCAATGAAATCCCTGCATCACCTAACCAATTCGTATAGTTAAATTTAAGCTGTGTTTTATCAGTAAAAGCCAAACCTGCAATATTCACAAACTGTGCTTCTAATCCATCTGTAGATGCAATTCCTGCAGTTCCGAAAGCTGTTGAACGAGCCCATGGGTTGACTAACATTTCACTAGCACCTGCAGAACCGATTCGATCTTCGTTACCGGCCAATGTAGGGAAGCTCATAGCCAGAGCTCCCACAATCATTGAACCTTTTATTATCGTTTTTAACATATTCATTGTTTACTAAGTTAAGTTTCTGTTACTTATAAGTTCTCTAAATCTGTCTGACGTAAGCCACCGAAGAATTTAATAACGCGTTCTCCAATTCCTTCTACATCAACGTGGATTAAATAAACTCCACCTGCAACTGAAATATTATCGCTGTTTTTCAAGTCCCAATCAAGTGATGTGATTGGACTATCTTTATCATACGCTCTAATTAATTTACCCGAAGTATTGTAAATTCTTACTTTACAACGCTCTGGTAAGTTTGTAATCTTAACACGAGTATCTAATCTTCCACGCTCATACTCTGAATAAGCATAGTAAGGGTTAGGTACAACATTAATCATATCAAGTACTTCAGCTAATGTAGACTTATCTTTGGTAATAGTTTTGAAATCATCCATTGACCATTCGTAAGTAGGTTTTCCTCCAAACATACCTGACTGCGTATAGTTAGCATATTGCTTATTGATTCTAATTCTCAAACGAACATCTGTGTCGAGTAGCTTACTGTTGTTTGCCAATAAAGGATTAATAACCCATGACAATCCAGCATAAACATCTCTATATCCAGCAGCGTTTCCTTGAGCTAACTTTTGATAAATGTAATTTCCTTTATCGTAAGTTGGAATAAGTTGATCTTCGTTTCCAAATACATAAACCACATGCTGACCTCCAAATAATGGACTACCAGTAGAGTTCATCATATTACTCGTTGGATTCCAAATCATATCTCCTCCATTTTCACCTACTAAGAATGAATTTTCTCCATAAGCCATATTCAATCTACGCCCAGTTTCAACGTCAATTGCATAACCAGGGAACCATCCCATCCCAACTGCTGTTGTACCATCTGGATTCGCTTCGGCAGCATTATATCCAGCATCACCTAATTGTCTTCCATTCTTATCAATTGATGGACTTTGACGCAATAGACCAGCAATTCCACCATTCACGTTTAAGTTTTGATCTTTTCCAAGCTCAATTACTGGACAACGCGTCCATTTTGATTTGTCTGAAGTCATTACAACGTCAACACTGGTTTGGTAAACTGAAGGCATTTGAAGTTTTTCTATTGAACTAAATGTTGTTGGAGTAATACCATTTTGATTTGGTACACCAATTGACATGAAACCACAATCGTTTCTTCTTGCAACTTGACCTAAAGTAACAGTACCACTAATAATATTAGCAAATACTTTATTAGGATCAAATCCAACTTTATCTGCATAACAGCATGGATTGTTCAATCCAGCCGCAGGGTTACAATCTGAGGCAGGTGGAGAATAGTCCCCTGAAGAAATCCAGTTTCTAGGGTCATAAGAGTCCACATCTTGAATTCCAGATAACCATCTCTTAGAGCTGTCAGCAAATTCTAATGTTGCTTCAATTGGTAAAGCAATTCTCTCTCTAAAGTTACAGTTAGCAGCTCCAGAAGCACAAGGGTATAAATCTTGGAAGATAGATACTGAGATTCCCCATTTAGGAATCAACTGCTCATTTTGCACCGAAATATTTCTATTTGAAGAAACACTTTCGATTAACGAGCCTCCCTTAGAGCTGTATCTGTTAATTTTCCAGCTTGCTGTATCTACAGCTGTATTACTGTATTTGTTGAATTCTAAAGTAAAGTAACCATCAACTAAGTTTAAAGGGTCAATAACTTTCACATCAATTGGACCTTTTCCACGTTGGTATGTTGGAGTATCCACTGAACCATTTTTAACAATGAAGTCTTCTGTTGCTTTAGTTAAATCAA
>Ga0265293_10011347_pt1 | contig 12154 bp, 9 predicted proteins | sample Munlanlewell138R_FD_192505 | JGI IMG/M metagenome (GOLD analysis project Ga0265293, IMG submission 192505) | Leachate microbial communities from a municipal landfill in Southern Ontario, Canada - Leachate well 138R | ecosystem: Engineered > Solid waste > Landfill > Unclassified | place: Canada... | reverse complement strand
GGACAGCGCCAGGTAGCGCACCCGGCGGAGGCCGACGCCCATCAGGGGCAGGAAGATGAACAGGTCGATGAGGGTGATCGCCTGCAGCGCCACCAGCCAGCCCGTCGTGACGATGTTGTAGTCCTCGGACGCCGCCCACGCGTAGCCGGTGAAGAACGTGGCGAGGACACCGGGCAGCAGGAAGAACGTCTCGTTGCGCTGCGCATCCTGCAGATGCAGCGCCTTCTCCTCGAGCGACTCGGTGAGCCATGCCTTCCAGACCGGGACGACGGTGTTACCGACGCCGGCCATGAAGTAGAAGAGCGCGAGGAGGTGGACGAAGCGCCAGAAGGTCACGCGGGGTTCGTCACCGTCCCAGGCTGGACGCCGTCCGTCGCCTCACCCCGCCGAGGCGCGCGGGCGCCTCGGGCGGTGGCTCGCTGCACGGCCGCGCCGACGAAGTCGCGGAACAGCGGGTTGGGGTTGTTCGGGCGGCTCGTGAACTCCGGGTGGAACTGCGCTCCCACCATGAACGGGTGGTCCGGCACCTCCACGATCTCCACGAGGTTCGAGTCCGCGTCGCGGCCCGCGACGATCAGGCCAGCCTGCTCAAGCTGCGGCAGGAGGCTGTTGTTCACCTCGTACCGGTGGCGGTGCCGCTCACGGGCGATGTCCGCGCCGTAGGCGGCGTGCGCCTTCGTCCCCGGCGTCAGCCGGCAGTCGTACCCACCCAGGCGCATCGTGCCGCCCATGTCGTGGACCTCCTCCTGCTCGGAGAGCAGGGAGATCACCGGGAACGGCGACTTCGGGTCCGCCTCGGTCGTGTTCGCGGTCGGCATCTTCGCGACGTTCCGCGCGAACTCCACCACGAGCATCTGGAGGCCGAGACAGTCGCCGAGGTACGGGATCTGGTTCTCGCGCGCGTAGCGGACAGCGGCGATCTTGCCCTCCATGCCACGGTCGCCGAAACCAGGGCACAGGAGGATGCCATCCACCTCGCCTGGCGCGCCGATCTGCGCCGCGGCGTCGGAGGACTCGATCTGCTCGGAGTGCACCCAGCGGAACTCCAGCTCCGCGTCGTGGTGCACGCCCGCGTGGACCAGCGCCTCCTTGATCGAGAGGTACGCGTCATGCAGCTCGACGTACTTCCCGACGATGGCGATCGTCGCATGCTTCTTCGGTGCCGTGAGCCGCTCCACGAACTGCGCCCACTCCTCGAGGTCGGGACGCGCCGAGCCGAACTCGAACTTCTTCGTCACGATCTCGCCGAGCCCGGAGGCTTCGAGGATCAGCGGCACCTCGTAGATCGAGCGGGCGGTCTGGAGCGGGATCACCGCTTCCTTCTGCACGGAGCAGAACAGCGCCACCTTCTCGCGGAGGGCGTCCGGCACCGGGTAGTCGGAGCGGGCGATGATCACGTCGGGCTGGATACCGAACGAGCGAAGCTCGCGCACGGAGTGCTGCGTCGGCTTCGTCTTCAGCTCGTGGGTGCTCCCGATGTACGGCAGCAGCGTGACGTGGATGGAGAGCGTCTCCTGCGGCGTGGCCGCGCGCATCTGCGAGATCGCCTCGAGGAAGACCTGCCCCTCGATGTCACCGACGGTGCCGCCGACCTCCACGATGACGACGTCCGCCTTGAGTTGCGTCCCCGCCGCACGGATGCGTCGCTTGATCTCGTTCGTGACGTGCGGGACCGCCTGGATCGTGCCGCCGAGGTAGTCGCCTCGGCGCTCCTTGCGGATGACTTCCTCGTAGATCTGCCCGGACGACGAGGAGTTCATCTTCGTCAGGTCGGTATCGATAAACCGCTCGTAATGCCCGAGGTCCAGGTCCGTCTCGGCGCCGTCATCGGTGACGAAGACCTCGCCGTGCTGGTACGGCGACATCGTGCCGGGATCGACATTGATGTACGGGTCCAGCTTCAGGATGGAGACGGTCAGCCCCCGGGCCTTCAGGATGCGGCCCAACGAGGCGGTGACGATGCCTTTCCCGACTGAGGAAACGACACCGCCAGTAACGAAGACAAACCTGGCCATTGAAGTCACTCGGGGGTGGTGGGGAGCTCCCGGGTTTTTCCAATCGTACCGTCGGCGCCGAGGGGTGTCGAACAGCCGGCTTCCACTCCTCGCTGCCCGCCCCTCCGCTCGTCACCTACCTCCTCCAACTCCGTCTCCTTCCAACTCCGCTCCTTCCGACTCCGTCTCCTCCCAGCTCCGTCCCTTCCAGCTCCGTCCCTTCCAGCTCCGTCCCTTCCAGCTCCGTCCCTTCCGACTCCGGCCCTTCCGACTCCGGCCCCCTCTCCCGGTTCCGGGAGAGGGCTGGGGTGAGGGCCTCCCCCGGCACTTCGGTGCCCTCGCACGCTCGTTCGGCAAGAGTCGGCACTCCCCACCCTCCCCCTCCCCCGTACCGGGGGACGGAACAGAATCCGGACCCTTGGCCTGCCGATCGTTCGAGGTCAGACACGCGCCGAACCCAGAATCCCCCTCGAGGGAGACGCCACCGAGGGCCTCGGGTGCGACGTTCCGGATGCAGGAGGCGTCGCTGGCGGCGCCTTGACCTCCTCGGTCGCATCCCTGACCGTCGCCCTCGGCTTCGGCGCGCGCATGGAGGCTCAGCAGGCATGACCGATCCTCGAGAGGATTCCCGCCCCATGGCAGCCATCCCGATCTACCCCGCGCGCCATCGCTTCCCCGACCGCTGGGGGTGGCTGTCGCCGCTCCGCAGCCGCTGGACCTACAGGCGCATCCTCTACCTCGCGATCTCGTTCCCCCTGGGGCTCGGGTACTTCATCGCCCTCGTCGTCGGGTTCGCCGTGGGCGGCGCGCTCTCGTGGACGCTCGTCGGCGTCGCGATCCTCATCCTCATCGTGCTGGGATCGAGGTGGGCCGGGGACGTCGAGGCGCTCCTCAACCGCCACCTCGTCGGCATCGAGATCCGGCGACCTCCGACCTGGTACGAGCGTGACGTGCCGCTGCGCGACCAGGCGCGGCAGGTGCTCTTCGACCCATCCACGTGGACCGGCCTCATCTTCCTGTTCTCGCGGTTCCCCCTCGGTATCGCCGCCTTCGTGTCCTGCGTCATCGCCGGTGCGCTCTCCACGACCCTGATCCTCGCGCCCATGGCGTACGGGAACTGGGGGCCGTTCGGCCAGTTCTTCGTGGACCGGTTCGGCACGGAGCCGCTGGAGGCCGGCTGGCTCGAGATCATGGGCTGGAGGATCGACACGGCTGGCGAGGCATGGGCGGTCTTCCCGCTCGGCTTTGTCGTGCTGTTCGTGTCGCTGCACGTCCTCAACCTGCAGGCGTGGCTCATGGGGCGCTGGGCGAAGCTGATGCTCGGCTCGCGCGCGCGGGACATCCCCCCGCCGCCGGCCTCGCTCGTGGACGCCGATGTCCCCGTGCTGCCGCCGGCCGGGGTGCAGCACCCGCTGATCGAGGCCCTCACCCCGCGCGAGCGGGAGGTGCTCCTGCTGATCGCGAGGGGTTACTCCAACGCGGAGATCGCGGAGGCGTTCGTGGTGAGCGAGGGCACGGTGAAGACGCACGTGAAGCGCATCCTGGCGAAGCTGGAGGTCCGTGACCGCACGCAGGCGGCGGTGTTCGCGTTCGACTCCGGCTTCGTCACACCGGAGACGGCCTCCGAGCCAGAGCCACGCTAGAGGACCGCGCTAGTCGCCGGCGATGGTGTCGCGTGAGGCGGCCGCCCTCGACGTCGCGCCATCCTCGGACGGCGCGATGCCGTCCGGCGACGCGAGGTTGAGGTCGGACAGCGGTGCGAAGCGCGCCACCTGGTTCCGGCCGAGCGCCTTCGCCCGGTAGAGGGCGGCGTCGGCGTCGCGATAGAGATCATCGAAGGTGGCGTCGCCGTCGGTGAACGCGACGCCAACCGAGACGGTGGCGTTGATCCGTCGCCCGAGGAGCATGACGGGCGCCGACAGGTGCTCGACAATCCTCGACGTCACGGCGTCGATGGCGATGTCGGTGACGCCGTAGAGCAGGATCACGAACTCATCGCCGCCGACGCGGGCCACCATGTCCGTACTGCGCACCGCGCCCTGCAGCCGCTGCGCCGAAGCGACGAGCAACTCGTCGCCCACGGGGTGGCCGAAGGTGTCGTTCACCGTCTTGAACGAGTCGAGGTCGATCACGCACATCGCGACGGCAACGCCATCCTCCCGCGCCTGTCCGAGGAACTCGTCCAGCCGTTCGAGGAGGTAGAGGCGGTTGGGGAGCCCGGTCAGCGGGTCGTGCAGCGCCTGGTGGCGCAGGGCGGCCTCCACGGCGTCGCGGTCGCTCAACTCACTCGTGGCGGACGCGAGGATGAGCGTCGTGGATGCGACGATGCCGAGATACGCCTGGAGCAGGGTGACGGTGTACCCGGTGTCACCCGTCGCGCCGAACGGCTCTGTACCGTTCGCCACGGCGAAGTTCGCCACCTGCCCCATCGCGAGGATGGACCACGCGGCGCCGCGGACGCCGGAGCGGAGCGCGGCCCACGTCAGCGGCGGGATGACGAGGTACGGCGTGACGGTGTCCCACCCGCCCGGCCACGCGTACAGCGCGAGGGCGGACACGACGAGGGTCGCCACCGCGGGCGCCACGGCGGTGCGGACCGGGCGGTCGTTCTTCCAGCGCCGCACGCTGAGGAGCACCGGCGCCACCACGAGCACGCCGAGGGCGTCACCCACGATGAACTTCGGCCACGACTCCAGGAAGTCCGCCCCGGCCAGCGCGGTGCCCACCGTGCCGAGCGCTCCGCCCACGATCGGCGCAGCGATCACCCCGAAGGCGATGAACTCAAGCAGCCCCTGGATCGGGACGAGCGCGCCTCGATGGGTCGTGAACCGGCGGATCAGCGTCGCGCCCAGCAGGGGCTCCACGCTGTTGGCCACGACCAGCCAGAAGGTGACGCCGAAAGCGTGGCCCTTGAGGAAGTCGCTCGCCGCCTCGGCGACCACGATCGCGACCAGCGCCCACGCCCAGCGCCGCGTCGGGATCAGCAACAGCACGCCGAGGGTGAGCCCGGCCGCCGGCCAGAAATTCATCCCGACCTGCAGCGGGTCGTTCATCCTCAGGACGATCTGGGCGAGGACGAGGTAGGAGACGCCCAGCAGCAGCGCCAGCGCGGCACCGCCACGCACACCGCCCGTCATCATCTCCCCGCGGAGGCCCGCCCACCGCTCCCACGTCGCGGACGCCGCGGGGGCCGCCTGTCGTTCAGGCGCTGCCGCGCGGCTGCGCATCGGCTGGAGGACGGCGATTTTCATGCTTCTGTTATAGCCGGTGGCCGTCAGAAACGCTCTGCACGGATGGCTAACGTTTGGTGCCCTCTCGACCAATCGAGTCCGGGCCGACTTCGGACTTCGGGCTCGGTATCCGCGGATGCGAGGGGCCTCCGACCGCCCGTGTCAGAACCGCCAGCCTCAGAACAGGGGGAAGTCCGCCGGCTGTCCCAGGAGCACGCGCCCGGCTGCCTCGTACACCAGCGGACCCACCATCACGTGCGCCGCCGCGGCGTGGATATCGCGGAACACCCGATCGAGGGCGTTCGAGCGCTGGATCGCCGTGGTCGCGCAGACCCGATGGAGCATGTCCACCACGGCGAGGCTCTCCGTCAGCGCGTGGTTCGCCGCGAGGCGCGCCTTTGCCCGGAGGACCGGGTCGCCCTCGCCGCCACTTTCGAGGACATCGGTCCAGAGGGCCTCGCCGGTCGCGTAGTAGTAGGTGTGGGCGGCCTCGTACCGCGCGGTCGCCACTGCGAAGATCTCCTGGACGCGGCCGACCTCGTGCAGCGGCACGCCGCCCCAGCCGCGCTTCGTCGTGAGGACCTCCCGCGCCGCCGCCAGCCCGGCCCGCCCCAGACCAAGGGCGTGCGCGCCGTGGTTCATGAAGACCAGCGCACCGCAGCGGAACAGCGCCCACTCGTGCTGCGGTTTCGAGAAGTCGAAGACGTGCGAGTCGGGCACGAACGTATCCGTGATCGCGAAGTCGTGGCTCGCCGTGCCTCGCAGCCCCACCGTGTCCCAGGTGTCGAAGATCGTCACCTGCTCGCGCGGCACGAAAAACGGGATCACGCGATCCGTCCCGTCCTCATTCTTGGCCGGCGTCTCCGAGCCGCCCTCGTACAGCAGCGCCTCTCCGGTGAAGTGCGTCCCGTGCGAGGACCCCGACGCGAACGGCCAGCGGCCGGAGATGCGGTAGCCACCCTCCACCGGGACGGCACGCCCGATCGGCCGGGCCGTGCCGCAAAACACGCCTCGGTTTCCGAGCACCTCGGCGGCTACGTCGGGCGGGATGAACCCACCGAACAGCCCGGCCTGCATCGCCAGCATCACGCACCACCCCGCCGAGCCGTCCGCCGCCGAGACCTCCTCGACGACACGGGACGCCTCCATCGGGTCCACCTCCACGCCGCCATACGACGACGGCACGTCCAAGTGGAACAGGCCCGCGTCGAGAAACTGGTCCACGAGCTCCCGCGGCAGCTCGCGTTCGTCCTCGATCCGATCTCCCGCAGCGGTGATGGTCGACGCGAGCGCCTTCGCGGCGTCGAGGACCCTGGTGACGGCGGCGGTCATGGTGCGCCTCATGCCTGCCGCCTACCGGCGGCGAATGGGCGCGGATTCTACTCCCGGAGTCGTGGGTCTGTGGTGAAGCCCGAGGCGCAAGCGAAACGCCCTCAGCGGACCGCTGCATCCTCGATGTCGAGCAGCCGGAGGCGTTCCGGGTGGATCGCCGCGTGCTCGATGCCGTAGCGGTCTTCGAGGAGATGCACCGCCTCGTGCACCACGTCGAACGGATCGCGGCCGTGCACCTCGACGTGGGCGGTGAACACCACGAACCCGCTCGTCACCGTCCACACGTGGACATCGTGCACCGCACGGATTCCCGGGACGCCTCGGAGGGCGCGTTCGAGTTCGGCGAGGTCGAGGCCGGGCGGGGTGCGCTGCATGAGGATCGCCACGGTGTCGTTGAGCAGGCGCCACGCGCCGAGACAGACGAGCACCACGATCACCAGCGACAGCGCCGGGTCCGCGCGGTCCCACCCGGTCGTCACCCCGATGAGCCCCGCCGCGACCGCCGCGACCGACCCGCCGAGATCGCTCAGCACGTGGAGGCGCGCGGCCCGCACGTTCACGGACTCCGACCCGTGCAGCAGCACCAGCGCGACCGCGTTCGAGACCAGCCCGAGGAGCGCGACGCCCAGCAGCGTCCCGGACGCCACCTCGGACGGATCGCGCAGCCGCTCGATCGCATGCCACCCGACGAGGGCGGCGATGCCGAACAGCAGCAGCCCGTTCAAGCTCGCCGCGAGGACCTCGACGCGGTGGTAGCCGAAGGTCAGGCGGCGGGTGTGCGGACGCCCCGACAACCACAGCGCGCCGAGCGCGAGGCCGAGGGCGGTCGCGTCCGTGAGGACGTGCCCGGCGTCCGCCAGCAGTGCGAGCGATCCGCTCGCGAGCCCTCCGACCACCTCGACGGCGGCGGTGCCGAGCGCGAGCACGAGCGCGATCGCCAGCCGGCGGCGGTCCTGCGTGTGCTCGTGTCCGTGGACATCGGGAGTCGTGCGCGCGTGGGCCATGTCCCGACAGTAGGCCGGGCGGTCTCAATATGCTGAGACTGGCTCTCCCGAGCAGGAGGATTGCCAGTTCACGAGGGTTCGGGGCGCTCCGGTTAGCGGCCGGTCCACCTCGGCGCGCGCCCTTCGAGGAAGGCGCGGCTGCCCTCGCCGGCATCCTGGGACTGCGCGACGCGCGTCCCCGCCCACGCCTCGTTCTGCAACTGCCGGTCGAGGCCCTCGCGCGTGATGTCGTTGACGATGCGCTTCGTGATCTCGAGCATCACGGACGGTCCAGAGGCGAGCCGGCGCGCGAGCGTCATGGTCTCGTCCATGAGGGCGTCGTGCTCCACGACGCGGTTCGCGAGGCCCCACGCGAGCGCCGTCTGAGCGTCCACCTCGTCGCCGGTCAGCAGCATCTCGATGGCCCGCGCCCGGCCGATGTACTGCGTGAGGTGCCACGTCGACCCGGTGTCCGGGACGATCCCGCGCCGCGCGAACACAGCAATGAAGCGCGCCTCCGTCGAGGCGATGCGCATGTCCGCGGCGAGGGCGAGCGAGAGCCCGGCGCCCGCCGACACGCCGTTCACCGCGGCGATCATCGGCTTCGGGTAGTGACCCAGGGCGGAATAGAGCACGCCCCAGTGCCCGATCGGCCCCTGGATCATCCGCCGGTAGCCGTCGCGCTGGTCGTAGTCCTTGTCCGCCTCGCGCTCCTGCACGCTCGCGGCGAGGTCTGCACCGGCGCTGAAGCCTCGCCCCGTCCCGGTGATGACCAGCACCTTCGTCGCGTCGTCGTTCGCGGTTGCCTCGACCACGTGGAGGAGCTCGTGGACGAGGTTCGGGCTGATGGCGTTGAGCACGTCAGGCCGGTTCAACGTGACCGTGGTCACGCCATCCTCGTCGGTGCGGATGAGGTCTCGGTACTCCACGTCGCCTCCTGCTGATGGATACGCAGCTCGGATGCGAGGAGTATGCCGCGCTCGGGCAAGTACGAACTTGATGCGCGGGACGCCCGACGTTGACCCGCGCCACTTCGCACCGCACGATCGCTGCATGACCGATCCCGATCGAGGCCCAGACGCTGACCGGCCCGATTGGGCGGAGGACCTTCCTCCCCTAGTCCGGCCGCGCTACGACCTCCCGGACCTCCCCGGCACACCGGCACCCCCGCGCGCTCCGGGCCGCTCGCCACGGGGCGGGCGAGCGCGTCGAGGCCGAGAGCGCCCCCTCGAGCCCTCGACGCCACGAGGGCGGTTCCTCGCGCGTCCGGCGCGAGCGCGCCGGTTCTCGTGGAGCCTGCCGCTGGGGGCGGTGGCCTCGGCGGCAAGCATCGTGGCGCTCGGGTTTGTCATCTCGCGACTGCTCGGACTACTGCGCTCCGTCGTCATCGCGGACGCCTTCGGCACCGACCCGGAACTCTCCGCCTACTGGGTGGCGTTCCGCCTGCCTGACCTCGTCTTCCAGCTCCTCGCGGGGGCGACGCTCTCCGCCGCCTTCATTCCCACGTTCAGCCGCGTGGTCCTGCGCCACGGTGAGTCCGAGGGCTGGCGACTGGCCTCCAGCGTCCTCAATCTCGTCGCCATCGCGACGGTGGTCGCGACGGGGGTGGCGTTCATCGCAGCCCCCTGGCTCGTGCCGCTCCTCGCGCCCGGCCTCGGCGAAGCGACGGGCCGCGAGGCGGAACTGCAGGACCTGGCGGTCGAGCTGACGCGACTGATGCTGATCTCACCGCTGTTCTTCGGGATCAGCGGGATGCTGATGGGCATCCTCAACGCGCGACAGCACTTCACGGCGCCCGCCTTCGCACCCGTCGTCTACAACCTCGGCATCATCTTCGGCGCGGTCTTCCTCGCGGAGCCGTACGGCATCCACGGGCTGGCGTGGGGCGTGGTGGTCGGATCGCTCGGGCACCTGCTGGTACAGGTGCCCGCACTCTCCAGCGTGGGGATGCGCTGGCGCCCGTCGCTGGAACTCAACTCCGAGGCGGTCCGCGACGTGCTGCGCCTCATGGGCCCTCGGGTGGTCGGGCTGGCCGCGGCGCAGGTGAACCTGCTTGTGATCGTGTTCTTCGCCTCGTTCGTCTCCGACGAGGCGATCAGCGCGGTGAACTATGCGTTCCTCATGATGATGCTGCCGGTAGGCGTGATCGGGATGGCGATCTCTACCGCGATGTTCCCCACGCTCGCCGCGCAGGCCGCCGCCCACGAGAGCGGCCCGCTGCGCGCGTCCGTCTCGAACGCGCTGCGCGTCATCCTCTTCCTGTCGATCCCCGCCTCCGTGCTGCTCGCGGTCCTCGCGAGGCCGGCGATCCAGATCCTGCTGGAGCGCGGCGCCTTCGATGCCCGCTCGACGGACATGGTGGTGGACGCGCTGACGTTCTACGCGATCGGCATCGCCGCGCAGGCCAGCGTGGAGATCCTCAGCCGCGGCTTCTACGCGCTCTCGGACACGAGGACGCCCGTGACGATCGCGGTCATCGCGATGGCGCTCAACATCGCCTTCGCCGCGCTCCTCGTGCAGCCCTTCGGCATCGGCGGCCTCGCCGCCGCCGCCTCGCTCTCCGCCCTCATCGAGTTCGCACTCCTCGTGCGCCTCCTCGACGTGTGCCTCGGCGGCCTCGACCGCATCCCCCTCCGCCGCTCCGCCGGCTCCACCGTGATCGCGAGCATCGTCATGGGCCAGGTCGCCGTGATCGCCCGCCTGCTCCTCGGCGCCACCGGCCTCGACGCCTCATCGCTGCTCGGCGCGTTCCTCATCCTCGGCATCGCGGGCGGCCTCGGCGCGATCGCCTTCCTCGCCGTCTCCGCCACCCTCAACCGCGACGATTACGACCTCGTGTGGGGCCGCTTCCGGCACTGAGGCGTCCTCTCCCCTTCCGACCCCGAGGCCTAACCGCCCGCCATCGACCCCACCACCATGTACGGCTCCGCGCCCGTCGCGACCGCCTCCGGCAGCAGCGCATCGGGGTCCTCATTGGAGAGGTCCTCGCCGCAGGCGAAGAAGCGCACGAGGGGGCGGCGTCGCGCCGTGGCGCGGTCGCGGGTGAGGCCGGCGAGGACGGGGTACGTGGCCTCGAGGGCGTCAAGGATCGCGCGCTGGGTGACGTGGCCCTCGACGGGGAGGGCGACCTCACCGTCGACCTCTGCCAGCCGGCGCAGGTGCAGCGGGAGCACGACACGGACCGTCGAGGTAGTCACCGCCATCGGAACGCCCTCAGGGGAGGGTCTGCACCTCGACGGAATAGACCGAGGGCAGGTTCTGGACGATGGCGTTCCAGCTCTCGCCGCCATCGTTCGAGCCGTAGATCTGGCCGCCGGTGGTGCCGAAGTAGATGCCGCACGGGTCCATCTGGTCGACGCACATCGCGTCTCGGAAGATGTTCACGTAGCAGTTCTCCTGCGGAAGTCCCTTCGTCATCGGCTCCCACTCGTCGCCGCCGGAGCGGCTGCGGTAGACACGCAACTTGCCCTCGGGCGGGAAGTGTTCGGAGTCGCTGGTGATCGGGATGACGAAGACCGTGTCCGGCTCGTGCGCGTGGACGTCGATCGGGAAGCCGAAGTCGGACGGCAGGTTGCCGCTGACCTCGCGCCAGTTCTGGCCACCGTCGTCACTCCGCATGACGTCCCAGTGCTTCTGCATGAACAACGTCTCGGGCCGAGAAGGGTGGAGGGCGATGCGGTGGACACAGTGGCCGACCTCCGCATCCGCCTCCGGGATGCCCTCGGACACGAGTCCCTGGTTCATCGGCCGCCACGAGGTGCCGTCGTCGTCGCTGCGGAACACGCCGGCGGCGGAGATCGCCGTGTAGATGCGACCGGGGTTAGCGGGGTCCTGGATGATCGTGTGCGCCCCGAGGCCGCCCGCACCGGGCGCCCACTGCGGTGCGGTGTGGTGGTCACGCAGGCCGGTGAGCTCGCTCCAGGTGTTGCCGCCGTCCGTGGAGCGGAACATCGCGGCATCCTCGACGCCCGCGAGGACCGTGTCCGGGTCGGTCAGCGATGGTTCGAGGTGCCACACGCGGGTGAACACCCACGGCTTCGGGGTGCCGTCATACCAGAGGTGGTCGCCCGTGGGTGAAGCGTACGAGAAGTCGCCACCGACGGGCGCCCACGTCTCGCCACCGTCGTCGGAGCGCTGGATCACCTGCCCGAACCACCCCGAGGTCTGCGAGGCGTAGATCCGGTTCGGATCCACGGAGGACCCCTTCACGTGGTAGATCTCCCAGCCCGGGAAGTGCGGGCCTGACACCCGCCAGTCCTTCCTCGCCCCGTCCGAGGTCAGGACGAAGGCGCCCTTGCGCGTTCCCACCAGTATCCGCACGCCGCTCATGGCCGTCTCCTCGTCCCGATCGCCTCGAAAAGCGTGAGACTCCGAGGCAGGCGCGTCAACGGGGAGTGGCACCATCCCCGGCGGTTCCGCCCCTCACGCTCGCCGCGAGGGTGCGCGGACTGCAATACTGCCCCGGTACCCCTCCCGAACGATCGAACCAGCGAGGCCTGCATGCGCGCGACCGTCTTCAACGCACCGGGCCATGTCACCGTGGAGGAACGGCCGACGCCGTTCGCCGGGCCGGGCGAGGTGCGGCTGCGGGTGGGGGCGGCATCACTGTGCGCCT
>Ga0265293_10011345_pt1 | contig 12156 bp, 9 predicted proteins | sample Munlanlewell138R_FD_192505 | JGI IMG/M metagenome (GOLD analysis project Ga0265293, IMG submission 192505) | Leachate microbial communities from a municipal landfill in Southern Ontario, Canada - Leachate well 138R | ecosystem: Engineered > Solid waste > Landfill > Unclassified | place: Canada... | reverse complement strand
TGTAAAGGTTTCATCAAAACTATATCTTAAATCGTTGAAGTATTCAAAAGGCAAACCAACAATTAAATCGAGGTGCATCTCTATTTTATTTTTTAGTTGATTCACCACATCGCTGGTTTTTGCAAAGTCTTGTTTCCTACCAACTTCTTTGTTGCTCTCCTGATTCACTGTTTGAATCCCAATTTCGAAACGAAACAATCCCGTCGGTACTTTTTCTTGAATGAATCGGATAATATCGCGATGAATAATATCTGCAGTTATTTCAAATTGAAAAACATTGTCCGGTTGGTGATTGTCCAATATGAATTGGAACAGATCGATGGTGAAATCTTTTTTCAAATTGAATGTTCGATCTAAAAACTTGATGGTTCTGCCTCGCTCCATCAGGTACTTTAAGTTTTGTTTCACTGTATCCACAGGCAAATCGCGTACATTATTATCCAGGCTCGCCAAACAATATTCACATTTGTAAGGACAGCCTCGGCTGGTTTCAATGTAGCAAACTTTGTTGTACAGTTCCTTTGGGTTATCATATTGATACGGGTTTCTGTCAGCCAAACTTTTCACATTAAAGTTACAGTCAATGGGAGAATGAAGTGTTGCTAAACGATTCTCTTTTGTAATCAAATTAGGAGTATCTTCCACATTTGGATAGTTCGCCACAAAGTGTTGGAAAGGAATTTCTCCTTCCCCACTAATTATGTAATCGACTGCCGGATTGGATATCACTTTTTCCCATTCATAACTAACTTCGGGACCACCTAACAAAATCTTTACATCAGGATTTAATTCTTTTATTATTTCACAGACTTTCAAGGTTTGTGTTATGTTCCAAATATAACAACTAAAACAAACAACATTGTATTGGGAACAAGCTCTTGCAACTTCATTCAAATCGCTGTTGATTGTGTGTTCAGACCATGCTATATTTGCTTTTTTTTGATTCAAATCATACAGAATCCGAATGGCTAAGTTGAGGTGGATATATTTTGCGTTGAGCGTTGTGAGTAGGAATTTGGACATGTTGAGTGATGTGTTGATGTGTTGATGTGGTAATGTGTTGATGGAATGAGTTTATGATATTTTATTTGTTGTTTTTATATTCATTGAGCTTGCGCTCCGATATGGGAAAAACCACCGGCTTGCCGGATATAGGGTTGGTTTTTACCACAACGACAGTGTTGTACACTTCTTCAATTTTTTCGTACGTAAGTACAACGTCGGGAGCCCCTTGGGTGTAAATTTTTCCTTCTTTCATCATTATCATATAATCGCAGTATTCTGCTGCTAACGATAAGTCATGGACAATCATGATAACGGAAAGACTCAATTCTTCATTCAGTTTCTGAATAAGATTCATAAATTGCATTTGATGCGTGATATCCAGATGCGAAGTGGGTTCATCAAGCAACAATAATTGTGGCTTCTGCGCCAATGCAGAGGCAATGCTTACCATTTGCTGTTCGCCCCCGCTCAGCTCTATCATCTCTTTGCTTCGCAAGCGATACGTATTGGTCAAATTCATGTAATGGTGTGCAATATCAATATCTTCTCGGGTGTCAAAAAACTGAAACTGTTTTCGATAAGGCATTCTTCCCATCAATACATATTCTTCTACGGTTAGGTTGGCTATCTCACTAAATTGAGTAACAATGGATAGTTTTTGTGCTTTTTCGCGAAGCGATAATTTTGCCATATCTTTTCCATCGAACAAAATTTTACCATTATCAAGAGGTAAATCGCCCGATATGCCTCGAAATAGAGTTGTCTTTCCTGAACCGTTTGGTCCGATAATTCCGGCGAATATGCCTTTTTTCAACGAAAAATTAATATCGCTAATATGGAATCCGCTTTTGTAACCACATCGGAGGTTTTCTATGCTTATGATGGAGTCTATCATGACAATGTTTTCGATCTTTTACGTGATTTACTAAGCAGAAGGATAAACATAATACCTCCAACAATACCTGTGATAACACCGATTGGTAATTCGTTTGGCGAAATAATGGTGCGTGCAATTACGTCGCATATCAATAAAAACACACTACCACTTAAAAAAGATGCAATCAGCATAATTCGATAATCTCCTCCCACCCATAGTCGCACAATGTGCGGAATGACTAATCCCACAAAACCAATAACTCCTGCCACCGATATGGCAGCACCCGTCAGAAGTGATGTTATAATAAATAAAATACGGATAATTACATTGGAATTAACTCCCAAATGTTTGGCTCGTTCTTCGCCCAATCGCAAAGCGTTGAGTGGCATAACAAAGAGATAAGAAGCGCCCAAAGAGAGTAATGAAATAACAACCATAATTGCAATCAATGTTTGATTGGATTCGTTGAGCGAACCCATCATCCAAAAAACAATGCCATGAATATTATCGGCCGATGTTATCGACATTAAAAACATCATCAACGAAGAGGAGATAAAACTAATCATCACTCCAATCAACAGCATGCGGTTTACATTTAGTTCCCGGTTTCGTATGCTTAATGTGTAAACCAAAAAAATAGTAATAAATGCACCAATAAATCCTGCCAAAGGCAGTATAAGTATGTGGGCAAGCTGCAATCCGGCAACCAGTACAAAAGTTACTCCCAATGATGCTCCTCCCGATATACCCAAGGTGTAAGGTTCCACCAATGGATTTCGATAAATCCCCTGTAAAATGGCTCCGGCCAAACTAAGGCTGCCGCCTACCGCAAATCCAAGCAGTGTGCGAGGTATACGAATGTAGAAAAGCACACCATATTCCATACTATCTTTTTGAGAAAAGATTTGTGGCAACTCTCTAAATGGAATGTTTATTTCGCCCACGCTCAGTGAGAGCACGATGGCAACTGTAACCACCACTATTAACACAACCAAATAAATAGTCCAACGCAACTGATTACTTTTCATTCTATTTTTAAACAAAAATATTAATATTCAATACCTTTCCGACTTGGTAGGTTGTCGTAATAAGGATGTTTCACACACTCCATGTTTGTGATGTAATGAGCTAATGCCAATATTTTCTTTGTTGCACCTCTTCCTGTAAGTACGAGTTCGGTTGTTCGGGGTCTGTTTTCGATAAAATCTATTAATTTCTCTTCGTTGAGATAGTTATCTCGAATGGATATAAATATTTCATCCAAAATAAGCAGATCAAAATGTATAGATTCCATTAAGGTGGTGAGTGTATCTATTGCTTGATTCACTTCTTCTGTTATTTTAGAAATGGTTGCATCGCTCACATTTTCTTCCATGTGTGGGTGATGTTTCGCAAAATTGATAACATGCGCACCCAATTTCTTTAAACTCTCCATTTCCGAGTATCCATACTTTTCGGGGTCTTTGTGAAATGAACAATAACAAACCGACAATCCACTTCCCAAAGCACGAGTTGCAAGCCCCACGGCAGCAGTGGTTTTACCTTTTCCTGTTCCGGTGTATACGTGGATTAGACCGGTCTCTTTTAATATATCTCTATTGTCTGTCTCCATTGTCATGCTGTTGTATAGTTTTTATTTTTCTGCTTTGTTTTTTCGTGGTTTTGGTTTAATTATTTTTCGTTCGGGCATGTTGCTTAAGAGATTTTTTTTGTTTCGCAATACAAGCGTCATAGAAGTGCGCGATCTAAGTTCCGAATACCAAGACAACGCTAAGATTCCTAACACCTACACCCGAATCTCGAGTTCCGAATCCCGAGTTTCCAACCTCACACTCTTCACTTCGCTGTCAAACTGTCAACTGTCAATTGTCCATTGTTCATTTTCAACTTTCAACTTTCAATTTTCAACTGCTTCCCCTCCCATCGTCTCATTCATCACCTCCATAGTTTCCACAAAAGTTATTGGAGTAGGTTGACAAGCAATATCTGCATCTATGGTAAATAACCTGTTGTTTTTTACAGCGTTCATGCTGGGATAGTTTTTCCACACTTTTGTCTCCTGATCACTTGTCACTCCCATGGTACAAATGAAAATATAATCAGGATTTTTGGCAACCACAAACTCACGACCAATAATTCCTTTGGTAAGTTCTGCGGAGATGTTTTTGCCGCCAATCAACGTTATATAATCATCCATAAATGTATTGGGTGTTACTGTAAACAATGGATTACTACCAACTTGAAAAAATATCTTTGGCGATGGTTTTCCCATACGTTGCTTTTGAATCTCGCTTATTTTTGCTTTGCTGTCGGCAACAATTTGCTTCGCCTCTTTTCTTTTTCCAACTAAATTTCCCAAATGAATAAATTGATCGCAAATTTCTTCAAAATTTTTGGGTGAATCAAAAACTTCTACTTTAATACCGAATTTGCGGAGTGTTTCGATGTCTTGAGCATCGGTAAGTCCCAATACTAATACCAAATCGGGTTTCATTGCTATAGCTTTCTCCATATTTAGTTTCACTGCAGTAGCTACTACCGGCACATTCTCTTTTTCTGCAGCTACGCAGTAGCTGGTGCGACCCACCAATTTGTCTTGTGTGTCTAAATAATATAGACTTTGCGTAAGCGAAGGCGCAAGCGATATTATACGTTTGTACGATTGTGCAAACATCATAGGGATGAACAACAGAAATAGAAGGGAGAAAATGGTTTTTTTATTCATTAATATTGGAGTCTTTTTATTCTACCATAATATATAATGATAGTGTGCAAAGGTAGCAAATATTTTTTTTATTCTTAGAGTACTTCGTAAACAACTATTTACCATATTTTCTCAACTGAAGTAAAACAGAATTCTTCTTTGTCTGAAAAGGTTGAACCTTCATAGGGTTCTTTCATATATGCTGATTATTTTCACGATTTCACATCCGTGGCTGTAAAAAAAGGAATCACGAAAACAGAAAACAACAAAAACACATTTTATCCTTCTGCAATTTTGTCAGTTGTAATTATCTTTTGTACAATTTTTCATCCTCTGTACTTTGAAAAATTGTTTTGGCACACATTTCGCTATATAGTTATTGGAAAAAATAATCATCTTTCAGAAGTAAAAATCGAAAGATAAAATAAAACAATACATTAACTAATTTATAATTTTTAAGAACATGAATATTAAACCATTGGCAGACAGAGTGCTTGTGAAGCCGGCTGCAGCAGAAGAGAAAACAGTAAGCGGTATCATTATACCCGATACAGCTAAAGAAAAACCATTAAAAGGAGAAGTTCTCGCAACAGGCGATGGAACTAAGGACGAGGAGATGGTCGTTAAAAAAGGCGATGAGGTACTCTATAGTAAATATGCAGGTACTGAAATAGAATTAAATGGCGAGAAGTTAATCATTATGCGCCAGTCTGACATTTTAGCAATTTTCGAATAACAAACAAAAAAGATAAATAATAATACACAGTTTAATTATGGCAAAAGATATTAAATATGAAATGGAAGCACGCGACCTTTTGAAAAAAGGTGTAGATGCGTTGGCTGATGCAGTTAAAATAACATTAGGACCAAGAGGTCGCAATGTAATTATTGACAAAGCATATGGAGCACCTCAAATAACAAAAGATGGTGTAACCGTAGCAAAAGAAATTGAATTGGAAGACAAATTCCAAAACATGGGTGCACAACTTGTGAAAGAAGTTGCATCAAAAACTAACGACGACGCTGGAGACGGTACAACCACTGCTACAATTCTGGCTCAGTCCATTATTGGAGTTGGTCTGAAAAACGTAACCGCAGGTGCAAATCCGATGGATTTGAAACGCGGAATTGATAAAGCGGTTATAAAAGTAATTGAAAGTATCCGTTCACAAGCAATTGAAGTTGGTGACGATCTTAAGAAAATAGAAAATATTGCTAAAATATCTGCTAATGGAGACGAAGCTATTGGTCGTTTGATTGCTGAAGCAATGCAAAAAGTGAGTAAAGAGGGTGTTATAACTGTGGAAGAAGCAAAAGGTACTGATACATACGTTGACGTTGTTGAAGGTATGCAATTTGATCGCGGTTATATTTCCCCGTATTTTGTTACCGATACTGAGAAAATGGAAGTTCAATTTGAAAATCCATTGATTCTTATTCACGACAAAAAAATATCTACATTAAAAGACATGCTTCCAATTTTGGAAAAAGCTGTTGAAACAGGCAAACCTCTTTTAATTATTGCTGAAGATATTGATTCGGAAGCATTAACAACATTGGTTGTTAACCGCTTACGTGGTTCGTTGAAAATTGCTGCTGTTAAAGCACCCGGATTTGGCGACAGAAGAAAAGAGATGTTAGAAGACATTGCTATCCTTACAGGTGGTGTAGTAATTTCTGAAGAAAAGGGACTTGCATTGGAAAGTGCAACAGTTGACATGTTGGGAAGCGCTGACAAAGTGACAATCGACAAAGACAACACAACTATTGTAAACGGAGCAGGTGATAAAGATGGTATTGATAAGAGAGTAGCTCAAATACGCAATCAGATTGAATCAACAACTTCTGATTACGACCGCGAAAAATTGCAAGAACGTTTGGCTAAACTTGCAGGTGGTGTAGCCGTTCTTTATGTAGGTGCTGCATCGGAAGTTGAAATGAAAGAGAAGAAAAATCGTGTTGAAGATGCTCTTTCTGCTACACGTGCTGCTGTTGAAGAAGGAACAATTCCCGGAGGTGGAGTTGCATACATCAGAGCAATTGCAGAACTTGAGAATTTCAAGGGTGAAAATGACGACGAAACTACTGGTATCGAAATTATCAAACGTGCCATTGAAGAGCCATTGCGTCAAATTATTGCAAACAGTGGTAAAGAAGGGGCAGTAATTGTTCAAAAAGTGCGCGAAGGTAGTGGTGATTTTGGATACAATGCTCGCACCGAGAAATTTGAAAATCTGTATGAAACAGGTGTAATTGATCCGGCTAAAGTTGGACGTGTTGCTCTTGAAAATGCAGCTTCAATTGCGGGTATGTTCTTAGCAACAGAATGTGTTATCACTGATATTAAAGAAGAGAATCCAGCTCATCAAATGCCTATGGGTGGAGGAGGAATGGGTGGAATGATGTAATCAATGAAAATTTGAAAATCCATTCCTAACTTATATTTAGGTATAATGCGTACAACTAAAACATAATTATTATTGTGTAAAGTTGTACGCTTTTTTATTATAACCCCTGATTAAGTAACAATCTTTTGTTTTGATTGCCCTTAAAAGGTGAAACTGTAAAGCTGCATCTTTCTCCCATCATTTCGAATCCAATAATTTCTTTTATATTGTCTGCAAAAAATAACATAAATGTAGAAAATTAATTTTATCTTTGCAGTCCACATTCGCGATATTCTATTAAATAACCAATAAATTTAAGTTTACTATTTATGATTAAAAAAATCAGATTTTTATTAGTAGCACTCATTATATCATCAGCTACTATAATGCAAGCACAAGTAACCATATCCAGTATGAGTGGGCGTGTTACTGATGCTGAAGGAGCTGTGATAGGTGCAACAGTCATTGCAACTCACAATCCTTCAGGAACAACTTATGGTACTGTAACGAACATGGAGGGCCGCTTCAACCTAAGTGGTATGCGTGTAGGCGGACCATATACCGTAGAAGTTACTTACATTGGATATGGTACAAGCACAACAAAGAACATTACGTTGAGTTTGGGTGAAAACTATTCAATGAATGTTGTACTCTCAGAAGAAGCAACAACATTAGGTGAAGTAGTAGTTACGGCACTTCGCACAAAGTTCTCTAATCAGAAAACTGGCGCAGTGACTAATATCACAAGCTCACAGATAGATAATTTGCCTACAGTAAGCCGTAACATTATGGACGTTACTCGCCTTTCTCCTTATGGAGGTAATGGCATGAATTTTGGTGGCGCAGATGGTCGTTCATCTAACTTTACAGTGGATGGAGCTAATTTCAACAATAACTTTGGCTTGAGCAGCGGTCTTCCTGGTGGAGGTAACCCAATCTCTCTTGAAGCTATTGAGGAGATGCAAGTTGTAATCGCTCCATACGATGTTCGTCAAACCAACTTTATTGGTGGTGGTGTAAACGCGATTACAAAATCTGGTACAAATACCTTCAAAGCCAGCGCTTATATTTATCATAGAAATGAAAACTTACGCGGAGATGCTGTTAATCGCCAAGTAATACCAGGGGCGCGTGATAGAGACAGCAACACAGCCTACGGTTTCACTTTTGGTGGTCCAATTATCAAAAACAAATTGTTTTTCTTTGTAAATGGTGAAATGGCTAAAACTCCAACCATCGTTAACCGTTGGAGAGCTTCAACGGATGGTGTTGCTAATGAGAACGAGTATATCTCTCGTACAACAGAAAGTGATATGAAGAAGGTTTCTGATTTTGTGAAAACTAAATATGGATACGACACGGGATCTTACACAAATTTCCCTGCAGATGAAAGCAATGACAAACTTCTTGTTCGTTTGGATTGGAATATTACAAACCAACATCGTTTGGCATTACGTTATAATTACACAAAGAATCTCCGGTGGAGTTCTCCTAATGCTACATCAATGGATGGTGGTACTCGCATGTCTGAGGCAAGAATGTCAAAAGCCTCAATGTCATTTGCAAACTCGATGTATTCGCAAGACAACCTTGTTCATTCATACTCTTTCGACCTGAACAGTCGTCTATCGGATAACTTGTCGAACCAGTTCCTGGCAACATTCTCAAAACTTGACGATATGCGTGGTTCGCCCTCTTCACCATTCCCTTTTATCGATATTTTGAAAAAAGATGAAGAAAATAATGACCAAGCTTATATGTCTCTGGGTTACGAACTCTTTACTTGGAACAATGGTGTTCACAATGATGTGTTCAACATTAAAGATGAGCTGATTTATTATTTAGGTAATCACAAAATAATAGGGGGTATCTCATACGAATATAAGATGGCAGATAACTCTTATATGCGTAACGGTACCGGCTACTATCGCTACCGTAGTCTTGATGACTTCTTAGAGGAAAGAACTCCTGAGGTTGTAAGTTTAACTTATGGTTACGATGGAGAGCTCAATCCTGCAGCTCGTGTGAGAAGCAGTACAATTGGAGTTTATGGGCAAGACGATTGGAGTATTAACGAAAGATTCAAACTTTCATACGGTCTTCGTGTTGATGGACTTATTTTCAACAACGCTGATTTGATGACGAATAATGCTATCCTGAAGGAAGATTATGATGGTCGTAATATTGATACTGGTAAATGGCCTTCAACAAATATCATGTTCTCTCCTCGTGTAGGTTTTGTATGGGATACTTATGGAGACAACAGCCTGAAAGTTCGTGGAGGTACTGGTCTTTTCTCTGGAAACTTACCGCTTGTATTCTTTACCAATATGCCTACCAATGGTGGAATGGTACAATATCAAGCACAAATAAACGCTGCGAATGCAGCAAAGAAAGGTTTTACAATGGATGAATTTGCTGGCGGTCTTATAACTGATGCTTCAGCATTATATGATAAATTGACATCTTTGGGTTATCCTAAAACTATTTCGCCCGAAGACGGCACAGTTCCTTCTTCAATTGCAGCAGTAGATCCAAATTTCAAAATGCCACAAGTATGGAAAACATCACTTGCTGTTGACTATGCATTCAAAACATCTTTCCCATTCTCTGCAACAGTGGAAGGAATCTTCAACAAAACGGTTAACGGTGTTTCTATTTCAGATTGGAGTACTCCATCTGTAGGTGGTTTTGCTCGCTTCAACGGAGTTGACAATCGTCCAATTTATCCTGACGGATATCGTACGGGCACAAAAGCATTTGTACTTGAAAATACAAGCCGTGGTTATGGATGGTCAGCCAACGTCACTTTAAATGCTCAACCTACAAAATATCTGAGCATGATGGCTGCTTATACACATACAGTTGCTAAAGATGTTACTGGTATGCCAGGATCTAATGCAGAATCTGCATTTACATACGTGCCTACAGTTGAAGGTCCTAACAACATTAAATTGCACAATTCTCAGTATAACACACCCAATCGTCTTGTGGCATCGCTTACAGCTCACGACAAGAGTGGCAATCACTATAGCCTTATCTATGAAGGATGGCAAGGTGGAAGAAACTACTCATATATGACTGCCAACGATATCAATGGCGACGGTTATAACTACGATGCAATTTATGTTCCAACTGACGATGAAGTTGCAAACAATGAATTCCGCTTTGTTACGGCAGACGACCAAACTCGTTTTATGGACTATGTTCATGCTAGTGATTATTTAAAAAATCGACAAGGCAAGTATGCAGAACCCTATAGCGTTTACTCTCCTTGGGTACATCGTGTAGACTTTAGCTACAAACACGATTTTGTTGTGAATGTAGGCCAAACTATCAACAAGCTACAACTTAGCTTTGATGTGAAAAATGTTATGAATCTGTTTAACTCTAAATGGGGTGTGGCGAAATATTTGAATCCTGAAATCGGATCTGATCCTCGCATCCTCAAATATGAAGGTGTTGATGCTGATGGTGTGGCTACATTCTCTACACCTGCTTCAATTAATGGTGATACCAAAACATTCACTTCAAGCTACTCATTAGGACAAACCTGGTATGCTTCAATTGGTATCAAGTATATTTTCAACTAATTAAAAATATAGACAAAATGAAATTAAAATATTTATTCCCACTATTCATTGCAATGCTTGCCTTTATGACAAGTTGTGATGAAGATGAAACACCGACATTGCTTGATGAAATTCAAGTATCGTCATCATTTGTCGCTATTCCTGAGGATGGCGGTTCTGTAACCATTACTGTAACGTCTCAAGATAGTTGGACAGTAGAGAAAGTAACTACCGATAAAGACAAAGTTGAGTGGTTAACTATCTCTTCAACTACAGGAAGTGCCGGTGAAACGGACCTTACATTTTCTGCCTCATCTGCCATAGATGGTCGCACTGCGGAGGTTTTACTTCACAGTGGAGGCAAAACTCAGAGAATTAACATTATGCAAGGTTTACCAAAGATAACCGAAGCTACTGTTGCTGAGGCTAAAGCTGCCCCGGACGGAAAAACGCTCCGTATATCGGGTGTTTGCACTAAAATTGAAAATACTGAATATGGTAACTGGTATTTGACTGACGATACGGGTGAGTTGTATATATATGGAACTCTTGACAAGAGGGGTGGAGAAAAGAACTTCATGAGTCTTGGTCTTGAAGTTGGAGATGAAGTAACTATTGAAGGGCCAAAATCTTCTTACAGAGATAGTCCTCAAATGGTAAATGTATCGGTTCTCGAAATCAAGAAATCGCTTATTAAAGTTGATTCTGTTGAAAACCAAGTGCTTCCAATCGATGGTGGAATATTCACAGCACACCTTTCTGTAAAAGGAGAAGGCGTATCGATAGATATACCGGAAGATGTCGAAGAGTGGTTAGCCATTACGGCTATCGAATCGTCGGGCGAGGAAGTGGTAGTTAAATTCAAGGTTGAACCAAATGCAGGTGGTGACCGAGGAGCGACTATCATCTTCCGTACAGTTAAGGACGGTAAAACTTACTCAACAGAAACAACGCTTAGTCAAAAAGGAGCAATTGTGAAAGCAACTGTTGCAGAGTTTTTAGCAGCTGAAGTTGGCGACACACAATATCGTTTGACAGGTGTTATCACCAAAATTGCCCATGATGTATATGGTAATTTATACTTAAAGGATTTCTCCGGCGAAACGTATGTTTATGGTATTAAAGATTTCAAAGAAAAAGGTTTGAAGGTAGGTGATATCATCACAATTGTTGGAAAACGTGCCGCATATAATGATAGTCCTCAAGTTGGTGGTGCAGTTTTAGAAAGCGTTATTCCTGTAACTCCAATAACTATTGCAGAGGTACTAACGAAACCTGATTCTAACAAAGATTACTATATGGTAACCGGTGAAATTACAGAAATTGCTAATGAAACCTACGGTAATCTCTATTTGAAAGATGGAGACAGTGAGATATACCTCTATGGCTGTTATCCGGGATATGGTGCAACCGGAGATTATAGGAAAGGTGTGATAGCTGACAAAGGCCTCAAAGTTGGAGACCAACTAACAGTTATTGCAACAAAGAGCTCTTATAATGAAGTAGCTCAACTTGCAAATGGTATTTATTTCAGCCACGAAAGTGCAGAATAAGTAATACATAACCATATGCTATAAGCAATGTAACGCACAGTACAAATTGTGCAACAGA
>Ga0265293_10011343_pt1 | contig 12157 bp, 7 predicted proteins | sample Munlanlewell138R_FD_192505 | JGI IMG/M metagenome (GOLD analysis project Ga0265293, IMG submission 192505) | Leachate microbial communities from a municipal landfill in Southern Ontario, Canada - Leachate well 138R | ecosystem: Engineered > Solid waste > Landfill > Unclassified | place: Canada... | reverse complement strand
ATCATTGGGCGCGGTGTGCGCGGGCGGGTGTCGGATTCCCCGGTTTGGCGCTTTGCCGGGCCATCGCGTAGGCTTGGGGAATCGGGAGCTGGCGCCGGTTGCCGTTTCCGCAGGGGGAGAATGGCCGAATGATCCGTGTCTATCTGGTGGACGACCACGAGCTGGTACGCACCGGCTTCCGCATGCTCCTGCAGCAGCACACCGACTTTTCCGTGGTCGGCGAAGCCGGCAGCGGCGAGCAGGCGCTGGCCGAGCTGCGCAAAACGCCGGCCGACGTGGTGCTGTGCGACCTGCACCTCCCCGGCATCAGCGGGCTGGAGGTCACGGATCGGCTGACCCGCAGCGACTCGCCCGCACGCGTCATCGTGGTATCGGCGCAGGAGGACGGCCCGCTGCCGCGCCGGGTGCTTGCCGCCGGTGCCAACGGCTACCTGGGCAAGGCCGCGCCGGCCGAGGAGCTGCTGCGCGCGATCCGGGACGTGGCGCGCGGCAAGCGCTACATTTCCGCCGCCGTGGCCCAGCAGATGGCGATCAGCAGCCTCGATACCACCGGCTCGCCGTTCGAGCAGCTCTCGGTGCGCGAACTGGAGGTGGCGATGCTGCTGGTGCAGGGCCTGCGCATGACCGTCATCGCAGACAACCTCAACCTCAGTTCGAAAACCATCGCCACGCACAAGTACCACCTGTTCGCCAAGCTCGGAGTGAACGACATCGCCTCGCTCACGCGGCTGGCGCTGCAGCACGGGCTGGCCGCGAACTGAGGTTCCCTCGGGCATCGCCCGGCAGCCACGGCCGGTGCCGTGGCACCGGCCGCTGGCCCTCACGATCCAGACCGCTCGTCTGTGTCCGATCCGACCGCCGGCCGCGCATCGGGAGCCTCCTCGGCTTCCGCAGGCGGCTCGGAATCGGCCGGATCCGGCGTTGCGTCCGGTTCTGCGGCAGGGCGCGGCTCGGGCGCGGCGAACAGGCTGCCCTGCTGGCCGCGTGCGTGCAGCGCCGAGGCGACCGCGCTGGCCACCGACATCCGCACCGGCTCGGCCGGCCCGCGCCGCTCCAGCGGCGCGGGCACGGGAGCAAACACCGAGCTCATGGCATCGGCGGCCGGTGCCACCGGTTTGGCGGGTGCCGGCGAGGATTCGTGTGCCGAAAGCGGAGCGGCGGGTACCGGCGTCGGCGCGGACTCCGCCGCGACTTCGATCGGTGCCGGCGCAGGCTCCGCCACCGGTGCAGGGACCGGCGCAGGGCTCGGAGCCGGGATCGAAACCGCCTCGACCGCAGCCGCCGCCTCGGAATCGGCGCCAGGCGCGGCTTCCGGCTCGCTCGCCTCGGCAGGCACGGGCACGGGCACGGGCACGGGTGCAGGTGCAGGTGCAGGTGCAGGTGCAGGTGCAGGTGCAGGTGCGGGCACGGGAGCCGGCGCCAGAACCGGCGCCGGACGCAGGGCCGGCGCGGGTGCCGGACGAACTTCGACTGGCCCGTCGGCCGCTGCCGGGTCGCGACCGTCGGGCGCATCGGCGCGGGACGCGGCGGGCATCGCGCCCTCGTCGCCATCCTCGTCCTCCAGATCCAGGTCGTCGGCCGACGTGCCGCCGTTTTCGGCCGCGCCCTCGTCCTGACGACGGCGGCGACGGCCGCCGCGGCGACCACGGCGGCGACGCGAGGACGCGCCCGCCTCTTCGCTCGGCTCGGTGCCTTCCGCTGTCACTGCCACACCTTCGACCGGCGCTGCCGCCGCAGTGTCGATGGCTTCGCTCTCCGCCTCGGCCACCGGCGCACCGCGCGCCGGCACGGAACGGAGGTTCGATTCGACGGCGTCCTTCGCGGCCTCCGGCGCGGACTTGCGCTCGCCCGCCGGAAGCTGGACGTCGCGCGGCACGCTGCCGGTCGAGGCGATTTCCTTGTCCGGCGCGGGCCTGGCGCGACCCGGCTCGCGATTGTCGGCGCGCGCCTGCTGGCGCGCATCGCGCTTGCCGCCCGCCTCCGCGCGCGGCGCATCGGCACGCTTGCCGGCGCGATTGCCCTGCGCCTCCTGCACGGATTCCTTCGCCGCCGTGCCGGCACGCGGTTCCTGCCCACCGGGCCGACCGCGCTCCTGGCCACTGCGCGAACGCTGCTCGCCGCGCGCCTTGTCGCCGCGGCCATCGCGACCGTCGCGGCGACCGTTCTGGCCGGTACCCTGACCCGGTCGCGGTCCGCGCGCCGGCGGCGTGCCTTCGCGGCGCGCGGCGGGAGCCGGCGTCGAGGTGGAATCACCGCCGCCGAACAGGCCGGCGAGCCAGGCAAAGAATCCGCGCTTGGGAGCCGTCACCCGCGATGCAGGCACGGCGGCGGCCGCGACCTTCGCCGGAGCCGGCGTCGGCTGCGGCTTCTCCACCGGCATTTCCTCGCGGATCGGTGCCGGCTGGCTGGGCCGCACCGCGGTCACCGCCGGAGTGGGCGGGATATTGAGGTTGGCGCGGGTCAGCGCGTGCACTTCCTGCTTGCGTGCGGTGGTGCGGCGATAGCTCGGCTTGCCGCTCTCCTCCTCGTCCAGTTCGTTCTCGCGGATGCGGCTGACCTCGTAGTGCGGAATCTCGAGCTGGGCATCGGCCACGATGACCGCCGGCACGTCGTGGCGCTGCTCGATCTCCATCAGCGCACGGCGCTTCTCGTTGAGCAGGAAGTTGGCCACTTCCGAAGGTGCCAGCACCAGCACCTGGCCGGTGTTGTCCTTCATCGCCTGCTCTTCCACCAGGCGCAGGATCGACAGCGACAGGGATTCCACCGAGCGCACCCGGCCGTGGCCCTCGCAGCGCGGGCAGATGATCTGGCTGGATTCGCCCAGGCTCGGGCGCAGGCGCTGGCGGCTCATTTCCAGCAGGCCGAAGCGCGAGATGCGGCCGACCTGAACGCGCGCACGGTCGTACTTGAGCGCGTGCGCCAGGCGGTTCTCGACCTCGCGCTGGTGCTTGGAGGAGCCCATGTCGATGAAGTCGATCACCACCAGACCGCCGAGGTCGCGCAGGCGCATCTGGCGCGCCACTTCCTCGGCCGCCTCCAGGTTGGTGTTGAACGCGGTTTCCTCGATGTCGCCACCCTTGGTGGCGCGCGCCGAGTTGACGTCGATCGCGGTCAGCGCCTCGGTCTGGTCAACCACGATCGAACCGCCCGAGGGCAGGCGCACGGTGCGCTCGTAGGCGTTCTCGATCTGCGATTCGATCTGGAAGCGGTTGAACAGCGGCGTGGTGTCCTTGTACAGCTTGAGCTTGCGCAGGTTCTGCGGCATCACCTGCTGCACGAAGTCGCGCGCGTCATCGAACATTTCCTGGCTGTCGATGAGGATCTCGCCGACGTCGGCGCGCAGGTAGTCGCGCAGCGCGCGGATGATCAGGCGCGACTCCTGGTAGATCAGGAAGGGGGCGGGCTTGGACAGCGCCGCGTCGGTGATCGATTTCCACACCTGCAGCAGGTAGTCGACGTCCCACTGCAGCTCTTCCGCGTCGCGGCCGACGCCGGCGGTGCGGATGATGACGCCCATGTCGTCGGGAATCGACATGCGGTCCAGCGCCTCCTTGAGCGCGGCGCGGTCGTCTCCCTCGATGCGGCGCGACACCCCGCCGGCACTCGGACTGTTGGGCATCAGCACCAGGTAGCGCCCGGCCAGCGAGATGAAGGTGGTCAGCGCCGCGCCCTTGTTGCCGCGCTCCTCCTTGTCCACCTGCACGACCACTTCCTGGCCTTCGCGCAGGAGCTCCTTGATCGTGGCCTTGTTCGGATTCACGCCCTCGACGAAGTAGTCGCGGGAAATTTCCTTCAGCGGCAGGAAGCCGTGCTTGTCGGCACCGTACTCGACGAAGGCGGCCTCGAGCGAGGCCTCGAGCCGGGTGATCCGGCCCTTGTAGATGTTGGACTTCTTCTGTTCCTTGGAGGGTTGCTCGATGTCGATGTCGTACAGCGTCTGTCCATCGACGATGGCCACGCGCAGCTCTTCTTGCTGCGTGGCGTTGATCAGCATTCTTTTCATGGTGTTGCGATTCCTCACGCGCTCTAGCCGCAAGGAACGCCGGGTGCTCCGCGCCCAGTTTCGGGGGCGGCGTCCGGTCGCGCCAGGCGCGGACCGTCGCCGTGCAGAATCTCCAGCGCATCGAACCGTCGGGCATTTCCCGCGGGAGCGCGATTTCAAACCTAAAGGGAAAGCCGCTGGATGCTCTCGCATCCGGTCGGCCTACAAGCCGAAAAGCCGTTGCATGCACTTTTCGGGCGAACTGCCTGTCCCGGCACCGCGCAGCGGATACACTTGCACGCAGGTTGCGTGCCGCTGCCAGACCTGCGCCGGAACCCTTGCTGCCCGCCAACCAACTCCGGCGTGCAGCCAAATCCTGACGTTATCTCGCTTGTACAGTGTAGCAATCCCATGACAACGGCGGCAAACGGGCCCGGATCCGGGGTCCGGCGGGTGCAGGTCGACGCCGACCGTGCCGGCCAGCGGATCGACAATTTCCTCACCGGCCAGCTCAAGGGCGTGCCGCGCTCGATGGTGTACCGCCTCCTGCGCACCGGTCAGGTGCGCATCAACGGCAAGCGCGCCAAGCCGGACGCGCGCCTGGCCGAGGGCGACGAGGTGCGCATTCCGCCGGTGCGGCTGGACGAACCGGGCACCCCGACGCGCCCGCCGGAGCGCCTGCTGGCGGCGCTGGAGGCGGCCATCGTGTTCGAGGATGCGCGCCTGCTGGTGCTCAACAAGCCCTCGGGCATGGCCAGCCACGGCGGCAGCGGCATCAGCTTCGGGGCGATCGAATCGCTGCGCGCGCTGCGCCCGGACCAGACGCTGGAGCTGGTGCACCGGCTCGATCGCGACACCTCGGGCCTGCTGGTGGTGGCCAAGAAGCGTTCGGCGCTGGTCGAACTGCAGGCCCTGCTGCGCGAGGATCACGGCGCGGGGCTGACCAAGCGCTACCTGGCCCTGCTCACCGGACGCCTGCCCGACGGCACGCTGACGGTGGATGCGCCGCTGCACATCGGCCTGCGCCAGGGCGGCGAGCGCCACGTCCAGGTGCATGCGCAGGGCAAGCCGTCGGTCAGCCACTTCCGCGTGCTGGAGCGGCGCGGCGGACACTCCTATTGCGAAGTGCGGATCGAAACCGGGCGCACCCACCAGATCCGCGTCCACGCCGCCCACCTCGGCCATCCGGTGGCGGGCGACGACAAGTATGGTGCCGAGGACGTCAACCGGCGACTGCGCGATCAGGTGGGCCTCAAGCGCTTGTTCCTGCACGCCGCCTCGCTGGAATTCGCGCTGGACCAGGGCAACGCACCCTACCTCCTCAACGCGCCGCTGGCTCCGGAACTGGCCGACGTTCTGGACCGGCTCTGACCGCGCCGCACGGGGCATGTCGCGCATCGCAGGTCGGGGCTGCGTTCCCGACGCGGTGTTCGGCGTCCGGCGGCTACGAAGCATCGAAGCGTCACGTTGAATGGCATCCGGCGTCCTGCAACCGTGCGCGAGGCGTTATCCTGCGCCGGTTCCCACGTTCTGCACCCCCGGAGGCGGCATGTTCACCCGTTTGATGAATGTCTTTCGCGGCTTTCTGTCGCTGTTCGTCTCAGGCATCGAGAAGCGCAATCCCGAGGCACTGCTGGAGCTGGAGCAGGAAAACCTGCGCAAGCAGATCGGCAGCTACAACCAGAGTCTGGCCGCCCACGCCGGCCTGGCCGAGCGCCTGATGAGCCAGGTGCGCAAGCTGGAAGCCGAGGACAGCGATCTGCGCGCCAAGACCCGCGCGCACCTGCGTGCCGGGAATCAGGCCGCCGCCGCCCAGCTCGCCCTGCGCCTGCAGACGGTGGCGCGCGAACTGGTCGAGAACCGCAGCCAGCTGGAGAACGCCGAGGAAACCTACAGGAACCTGGTCAAGGCCCGCGACGTGGCGGTGAGCGCGGCGCGCGCCAAGATCGATGGCCTCAAGGGCGCGATCAACGACATGCGCATGAAAAAGGCGCTGGCCGACATGAACGAGATGGCGGCCGGCATGATCGGGCAGATCGGCGACTCGGGCGACACCCTCAACCGCCTGCACGAGATGGTCGAGGAAGAGCGCACCAAGCAGGCCGGCCGCGCGCGCGTGGCGAAGGATTCCATCGACATGGGCGAGATCAACCTCAAGGAAGCCGAGCAGCAGGCCCTGGCCGACCAGGCACTGGCCGACTTCGCCGCCGCCGAGGGCCTCACCCTGGAAGGTGCGCCGCTGCCGCAGCCGGCCGAGCGCAGCATGGGTTCGACGCCGCGCGCCAGCGACAGCGAATCGGCGTGAGCCTCATTTCTCCCTTTCCCCGCCCGCGGGGAGAGGGAGTCCGTCTCGATTCCTGGATAGGCCCAGATGCCGCTGGAACCGCACGCACCCACCTGGCTGTCCGAACTGGCGCTTGCCTACGAGAGCGGTGCCCACGGGCAGTTCGTGCTGTACGGCAACAGCGCCGACCGCTTCGTGCTGGACGGCCGGCTGGTGTCCCTCACCCGATACCTTGACGCCCAGCTCCTGGGCGGTTTCCAGGTGGTGTTTTCCTACGATGCCGGCAACGGGCTGGCCGTCACGCGCGGTGCCGAGCGGCTGCGCGACTGGCCGGCCTTCGAGAAGCTCGGCCCGCTGCCGCGCGAGCCGCGCGCGGCGCTCGACGTGGTGGCACGCTACCTGCGTTACCGCGCCAACCTGCGCGCGCTGGGGCGCGGCGAGGACGAGCACATCGCCTTCATCCTGCGCGGCGTCGACCAGTGGCTTCCGGGCGGTCGTCCAGGTGATTTCGAGATCGCCAGCCTCGCCAGCCTGATCCGCGACTTCGCCAGCGAAGCACCCTATTCCGAGCTCGCGTTCGCCAGTTTTCTCATCGCCGACAACCTCAACGATCTGCACCCGCAGGTCGCCTTCAACCCGCGCGTGGCGCGCCTGCGCATCCCGCTGCCCGACGTGCCCCGGCTCACCGCCGCACTCGCGCAGCTGCGCCTGGACCACCCGGCCGCGTTCGATCCCGGGCAGGGCGACGAAACCGCCGCGCAGGCGCTGGCCGGAGTCAGCATCAGCGCGCTGCAAAGCCTGGTGCGCCAGCGCGCGCACGAGCATCGGCCGCTGCAGCCGGCGGATTTCGTCCAGGTGAAAAAGGCGCTGGTGGAGGGCGATGCCGCGGGCCTGATCGAATTCGTCGAATCGCGCCGCAGTCTGGACGACTACCACGCACCGGACGTGCTCAAGGACTGGCTGCGCCAGGACATCGCGCTGTGGCGCGCGGGCGATCTGCGCGCGCTGCCGATGGGCTACCTCCTGTGCGGGCCGGTCGGCACCGGCAAGACCTATCTGGTCGAGTGCCTTGCCGGCGAAGCGGGCGTGCCGGTGGTCAAGCTCAAGAACTTCCGCGACCGCTGGGTCGGTTCGAGCGAAGGCAACCTGGAAAAGATCTTCCGCCTGATCCGCGCGCTGGGGCGCTGCATCGTGTTCATCGACGAGGCCGACCAGACCCTCGGGCGGCGCGATTCGGGCAGCGGCGACAGCGGCCTCTCGGGCCGGCTGTATTCGATGATCGCGCAGGAAATGAGCGACTCGGGCAACCGCGGCCGGCTGATGTGGATGCTCGCCTCCTCGCGCCCCGACCTGATCGAGGTGGACCTCAAGCGCCCCGGGCGGGTGGACGTGAAGGTGCCGCTGCTGCCCACTGCCAGCGCGGAGGAAAGCGCGGCGCTGCTCAACGTCCTGCTCAAGCGCTTCGGCATCGCGCCCGGCACCGGGGCGATGGCCGGTCTCGCGCTGCCGACCCTGCTCACGCCCGGTGCCGCCGAGGCGCTGGCGGTCAAGACCTATCGCCTTACCCGCACCCGCGGGCTCGATGTCCTGGCGGCGCTGGAGGAGTGCCTGACCGGTTACCAGCCGCCGGTGCCGGCCGACGTGATGGCCTTCCAGATGCGCATCGCGATCCGCGAGGCCACCGACATGAAGTTCGTGCCGGAAGCCCTGCGCCACTATGGCGGAGACGCGACGTGAACTTCGCGCGCCGCCTCTGGGCCGCGTTCACGGCGCGGCCAATGGGAATGCCGATCCCACCCAATTTTTTCTTCCTCGGTGCCATGGGCCTGCTCGGCATCTTCCTCAGCCCGGGCTTCTGGCTGCTCGGTGCCGGTCTGGAGCTGGCCTACCTGCTCGGCATGGCCAGCAACCGCCGCTTTCGCGCGGCGGTGGAGGCCCAGGCGGCGCGCGAGGATCCCGGCGAGCGGCGCTACTTCACCCTGCTCGATGCGCTCGACCGCGAGCGGCGCGAGCGCCAGCGCACGCTGGAGCGGCGCGGGCGCGAGATCCTGGCGCTGCTCGACGCCGACCCGATGATGCGCAGCTACGCCGACAGCATCGAGCAACTGGTCTGGCTGCATCTGCGCATGCTCAGCGCCAGTCAGACCATTTCCCAGGTGCTGGTCGGCGCGCGCGAGGACAGCGCGCGGCTGCAGCAGCAGGAAGACGGCATCGACCACCGCCTGGGCCAGGCCGATCTCGACCCGGAGCTGCGCCGCAGCCTGGAGCAGCAGAAGCAGGTGATCGATGCGCGCCAGGCCGCGCACGCCCAGGCCGCCCTGCGCGCCGAGCGCATCGACGCGGAGCTGGCGCGCATCGACCAGCAGGTTTCGCTGATCCGCGAGCAGGCGCTGCTGGCCGGTGATGAAAAGCGCATCGGCAGTTCGCTCGACGCCCTCACCTCGGCCTTCAACGAGGCCGACCGCTGGCTCGACAGCCAGCGCGACCTGCTGGGCGCGCTGGACCTCGATGAAACCGCCGCGCTGCCCCAGCGGGTGCTGCGCGGCAACCCCGTCACTGACAAACCCCTGTCCGAAGGAGAGTCGCGATGAAGTCGATCCATCCGCAGACCACCCGTGCCCGACGCCAGCGCGGCAGCGCCGCCGGCGTCGTGATCACCCTCATCCTGATCCTGGCGCTGCTCGGTCTCGGCGGCTGGCTGGTGCTGCGCGACATGAAGACCCCCGACCTGCCGGCGGACGGCAGCCGCGATGCGGTCCAGGCGCGCGCGGAGGCGGTCGATGCGCCCGATCCGATCGAGCCGCTCACCGCACTGCCCGCCCTCGATGCCGCCGCGGCCTACCAGCCGCAGGGCGACATCATCGACGTGGACATCAGCGAGTACGCCGGCTACGCCGGCCTCGTGGTCGCCAACGGCGGGCTGGCACCCAATCCCGACTCCTTCTTCGCGCGCAACTACGGCTTCCAGGTGCGGCTGAAGCTGGAGGAGGAGGAAGGCTGGTCCAAGCTCAACAACGGCCGCGTCGCTGCCTCGGTGACCACGGTCGACACCCTCGCGGTGCTGGGACGGCAGTTCGACATCGTGGTGCCGGCGCAGATCGGCTTTTCGCGCGGTGCCGACCAAGTCGTCGTGGATGCGGGGATCGCCTCGATCAACCAGCTCAAGGGGCGCGTGCTGGCGGCCTCGCAGTTCAACGAAAGCGAGTTCTTCATCCGCTACCTCGCCTCCGAAGCGGGCGTGCCGGTGAAGGTGCTGCGCGACCTCGACGCGCGGCCGGCGGCCGGCGAGCTGGGGCTGGTGTTCTACGAGGATGCCTTCGTGGCCTGCGACGCCTACGCGGCCGAGCTTTCCATCAGCCGCCCGCGCCTCAACGGCTGCGTCGGCTGGTCGCCGCGCACCGACGAGGTGGTGGCGGCCTCCGCGGGACGCGCCAAGGCGCTGGTCTCCAACCGCAACCTGCTGGTGGTGGCCGACATCCTCACCGTCAACAAAGGCTTCGCCCAGGCGCGGCCGGAGTGGACGAAAGGCCTGGTGCACGGCCTCATGGAAGGCAACCGCCAGGTGCGCGACAGCCCCGAAGCGCATCTGGAAACGATCGCCAAGGCGTTCGGGTGGAGCGCGGCCGACGCGCGCGCCGAGCTGGCCAAGGTGCACCTGTCCAATCTGCCGGAGAACCTCGCGTTTTTCAGCGGCCAGATCGATGCGGCCGGCTCCTTCCAGGGCATCTTCCAGTCCTCGGTGCTGGCCTACGGCAACCTCATCCGCAACCCGGCCGACCCGGCGCGTTTCGTCGATACCCAGTGGCTCGACGCGCTGACCAAGGCGGGCCAGTTCGCCGGCCAGACCGTCGCCATCGCGCCGATCCGCACCGGCGGCGCGGTGTCGCTGGAGGGCGACGCACTCCTCAGTCGCGACATCCGCTTCTTCTTCGAACCCAATTCCGCCGTGCTGGACCGCAACGCCAGCCAGAACCAGGAATACCTCGACACCATCCGCAACTTCCTGCAGGTCAGCCCCGGCTCGATCGTGCTGCTGCGCGGGCACGTCGACAACGCCCGCCTGCCCGAGTTCGAGAAGCAGGGCGGGCAGCCGCTGGTGCGCTCGATGGCGCTCAAGGCGATGGAGCTGTCGCGCCAGCGCGCCCAGGCGGTGCGCGACGCGCTGCTGGCGCGCTATCCGAAAATCGATCCGGCGCGCATCGAGCTGGTCGGGCGCGGCTGGGAGGAACCGGCCAGCCCGGACAGCGACCTCAACCGCCGCGTCGAGGTGCAGTGGTTCACGCTGGAATGACGCCGGTCGGCGCACCCGCCGCCCGGCCGCGCCGCATGCTGCGCCTGCTGCGCATCGCGCTGGTCGGGGTGGCCGCATACCTGGTCCTGGCCAACGCGCTGATCAATTCGCCGCTGCTCGAGCCTCTGGTCAACCGCAAGCCCGAGCGCTTCCAGATGGACTGGCAGGGCGGCTGGATGCTCTGGCCCGGCCGCATCACGCTCACCCGGGTGACGCTGGGCGGGCAGGCGCGCAGCACCGCCTGGGAAATCGGTGCCGACCGCGCCCGCGGCCGGATCGCCCTCTGGCCGCTGCTGCGCCGGGAACTGCGCTTCACGTGGATCGAGGCGGACGCGCCGCGCGTCAGCGTGCGGCAAGTGGAACCCGCCCTGCCCGCGCCGCCGCACGGGGAGCGCGCGCTGCGCCTGGTATTCGACCAGGTGCGGGTGGATTCAACCCTGCGTCTGGACGTCGGTGATGCCACGCTGGAAGGCCTGGCGCAGGCCGAGGCGCGCTGGCACCAGCAGCTGCGCGGCGGCCCGTTCGAGCTGCTGCCCTCGCGCCTGCACCTGCAGCAGGCACGGATGCTGCACGGTGGGCGCGTGCTGGTGCATGACGCAACGATCGATGCTGCGGCACGCATCGACGCCCACCGCCGGCGCGAGCATCCCGGCGCGGCGATCCTCGATCTGCTGGTCGCCGAACTGCGCCTTGACGCCGATGCGTTCGGCCTCGTTGCCAGCATCGCCGAAGACATGCAGGTGGCAACCCGCACCAGTGCGGATTCGGGACGGATCGAAGCCCGACTCGATCTCGACCACGGCCTGCTCGCGCCGGGCAGCGCGCTGGATCTGCGACTGCCGCTCGCCGTCACCGCGTTTTCCGGGCTGACGACGGATGGCGAGGCGCGGCTTGCGCTGCGCGCGCGTGACGACGACCTGGCGCTCGCGCTCGATCTGCCGCCGATTCCCGACCTGATCCAGCGCGCCAGCGCGCGGCTCGTGCTCGCTTCCCGCCGCCTGCCGCTGCCGCCCTGGCCGCAGCAGCTGGCGCGGCTCGATGGCGACATCGAGCTCGACTCGAAATTCCCCTCGCTCGCCGCCATCAGGCCGCTGTTCCGCCGCCTGCAGGACTTTGAACTGGAGGGTCGCGGCGAGGTGAAGGGCAGGATCCGGGTGACGGCGGGCCATCTGGCACCCGGCACCGCGCTGGCGATCCGCGACGCCGAGTTCGGCCTGTCCGCATACGCGCACCGCTTCCAGGGCGCAGCGCACGCGCGCGCCGACATCGAACCGGGGGATGGCGGCGAAGCGCGACTGGTCGCCTCCGTGGTACTCGATCGCTTCGACCTGGCACCCGCCGGAAAGCCCGACGCGGTGCTGGGCTCGGGCCGCGATTTGCGTCTGGAACTGGCCGGCACCGGGCAGATGCAGACCCTGGCGGACTCGCTCGATGTGCGCCTGCGATTCCGCGATGCCCGCCTGCCCGACCTCGCGCGCTTCAACCGCTATCTGCCGCCGCACGGCGTGAAGCTCCTCGCCGGGCGCGGCAGCATCGATGCCGACATGCGCATGCAGGTGGCGGAAAACCGCAGCGGCGGCACCTTCCTGCTCCGCGCCAC
>Ga0265293_10011342_pt1 | contig 12157 bp, 7 predicted proteins | sample Munlanlewell138R_FD_192505 | JGI IMG/M metagenome (GOLD analysis project Ga0265293, IMG submission 192505) | Leachate microbial communities from a municipal landfill in Southern Ontario, Canada - Leachate well 138R | ecosystem: Engineered > Solid waste > Landfill > Unclassified | place: Canada... | reverse complement strand
AATGTAGCTGAAGTCATTCCAAGTAAACCACATAAAAATCGGTTAAAAATCATTAAAGGATATGGAATAAATAATAAAATCAAGTCCATTGTTTCATAAAAAATATATACAAATTTTGTGATTCTATATCGTTTGTTTGGAGGTACTTTTACCTTGTACTGAATAAATCCTCCAATAATCCTACCAATAGTTTCTGCACTCCTTAGAAAAGCTAACATTGTCACTGTTAGAAAACTCACTGTTTGAAAATAAGCTTGAACCATTAAATGCATTCCATTGGCTACACCATTTGTTATACTCATATAAGTATAAATATTTCTTATTCCTTTTTCCTCCTTTAAAAATATAAATCCTCCTAAAATGTCTAATTTATATTGCTTAAAGTTGAATTTACTATTGGTTTCTCCTTTATGTATATTGGTAATAAAAATTTCAATAGATGCTGCTATTATGGTGAGTATACCTATTACAACAAATAATAGACTTATAGAATATGTTTTATATAAATATGCTGCTACTGGAGACATAACAATGGTAACAGTAGGATATATGGTTGATGAAACAGCGAAGCCCTGTTGCTCAAACCCTACAGGTATTAAGTCTGGGAACCAAGCTTGGTAGGATAGCTGGTATATAGTACCTATAAATCCCATCATTAAACTAAATAATAGATAAAGAAAATATTGAAATCCGGTAATTTTAACAATATAGGCAATGAGTAAAAATAAAAATCCAGTAAGGTAGTCTAATAACACTATTGTTCTCTTTTTTGGGTTTCTATCAATAAGAGGTGCAATTAGTATGGGTAATATCACACTTGGTATCATTCCTGAAATAAATAATATAGCAGACATTAATGTTGATCCTGTCTCATCGAATACCATTAGGCTTAAAGGCAGGTTTATGGTCTGCCAAGCTATTGCAGATATAATCGTACCTACTGTAATTAAAGTAAAATCTTTTGACCATACATTTTCCCTTTCCATATTTACCAACTCCTATTGCCATATATTTTTTTACAATATGTATAAACAATTATATCAAATAGTTTCATTCTTAGATAGCATAACTCAAAGAACCCGGCAAAAAACCTAATACCCATTATTATGGATATTAGGTTTTTTTACTCATTTAAAATTCAGCTGATTTAACTGTCCTTGGAAACGGTATAACATCTCTAATGTTTGTCATACCTGTTATATACATAACAGCTCTTTCAAATCCAAGACCATATCCTGCATGTTTAGTGCCTCCATACTTTCTAAGTTCTAAATACCACCAATAGTCTTCTAAGTCCATGCCATTGTCTATAATTTTTTGCTCCAATACATCAAGTCTTTCTTCTCTTTGGGAGCCACCTATTATTTCTCCTACTCCTGGTACTAAAAGGTCCATAGCAGCTACTGTTTTCCCATCTTCGTTTAATCTCATATAAAAAGCCTTTATTTCCTTTGGATAGTTGGTTACAAATACTGGTTTTTTAAATATTTTTTCTGAAAGATATCTTTCATGCTCAGTCTGTAAATCTATTCCCCATTCAACTGGAAATTGGAATTGTTCTCCTGATTTTTCTAATAGCTCTATGGCTTCAGTATAGGTAATCTTTCCAAATTCTGAGTTAACTATGTTTTGTAATCTCTCAAGCAAGGTGTTGTCTACAAAAGAGTTGAAAAACTCCATTTCTTCCTTGGCATTTTCCATTACATATTTTATGATATATTTCATCATATCTTCTGCCAACTGCATGTTATCATTAATATCTGCAAATGCAATTTCAGGCTCTATCATCCAGAACTCTGCAGCATGTCTAGCTGTATTGGAGTTCTCAGCTCTAAAGGTTGGACCAAATGTATAAATATCCCTATAGGCATGGGCAAAGGCTTCTCCTTCCAATTGTCCAGATACTGTTAAGTTTGTTTCCTTTCCAAAGAAATCCTTAGAAAAGTCTATCTTCTTGTCTTCAGTCATTGGTATATTATGAAAATCTAATGTAGTTACTCTAAACATTTCTCCTGCACCTTCAGCATCTGAACCTGTAATGATAGGTGTGTGAACATACACAAATCCTCTTTCTTGGAAGAATTTGTGTATTGCATAGGCAAGAACAGATCTTACTCTAAATACAGCATTGAAAGTATTGGCTCTAGGCCTTAGATGAGCTATGGTTCTCATATACTCAAAGCTATGTCTTTTCTTTTGCAATGGATATTCGGCAGTTGAATATCCTTCTACTTCAATTTCACTTGCCTTTACTTCAAAGGGCTGCTTAGCTTCGGGAGTTGGCACTAATATACCTTTTACCTTTATTGATGAACTAAGGGGTAGTTTTTCTACCTCTTTAAAATTCTCTAGTCCCTCTTCATATACTACTTGAATGTTTTTAAAGAAGGTTCCATCATTTAATTCAATAAAACCAAAAGCCTTTGATGATCTTGATGTTCTTATCCAGCCTTCTAGCTGAATCTCTTGATTTAGATATTTGTCTGTATCATTGTAAATACTTCTTACTGTAGTTTTCATATTCATGCTCCTTTCTTTTATCATTTACATAGTTGCGTTTGACCTACCATCGATTTGCAAAATACGCAAGTCGGGTTAGGTCATAAAAAAAACCTTCATCCAAAAGGACGAAAGTTTATCTTCCGTGGTACCACCCTAATTGCTAATAGCCACTTTAACACACATCTTAATGTGTTTCACATATAACGCTGTGAAGGCGTCTAGGCCTACTTTCCAAGGATTTCGGTTAGAAACTCAGGGATGTTCTTCAATATAAGCTTCGTACCTATGTCCCACTATCATAGGCTCCCTTTGACTACTTCTTATATCTACTCTTCCCTTCTCAGTTGTTTTCTACTTTTATATAATTATATTTGTATTATCCAATATTGTCAACGAATTTATTAATCATTATTCAATAGATTCATTATAGTTTTATATACTAACATAGGCGTCACTTCAAAAGAATATTTTTTTTCAATTCTTTCTGTAAATTTATGAGCATCCTTTCCAAAGGGTCCTATATTTATAACTGGCAAATTTAATTTTTGCATATCTTCTAAAGGTAAATCATACTTGGTTCCAAAGCCAGGCATATTGTTTTTCAGTACTTTAATAATTTTTGGGTCCTTTGGTGCTGCTCCATAGCTTAAATCTGAAATATATGGAAAAAATTTCTTATAAACTATTTTGTATCCTGATTTTGTTGTATTTACAGCATCTACTACTGCTTCAATTAGAGCCTTTTCCTTCGGCGCCATACCTTCTACATAGATATGGGGATAATATGGGGGAGTGTAGTATACTATAACTACTGGTTCCCTATCAGACCACAATCTATGAACTTCTTCTACTAATTTTAATGAAAAATCTCTTTGATCAATAGTTTCATCCTTTAACATTTCATCTGTAAATTTATAAATATTTTCATCAAGTTTATTTCCCATTTCAGATTTTACTTTATTATATAGTTCTTCATATGTTAATACCCTCGCTTCCCAAGGAAGTCTTTTAAATTTCCTTCCCGTTAGCTTGCAAAATCTCTCATATTGAGTGTTTAAGCTTTCAATAGTTAATTGGAAAGCTTCTAATGCTGAATTTTTCATCTTAACTAGTACTTGATCTGGAGTACTGCAATGGGTTGCATAGTTAAAGAATAATGTAGCTGTTTTAGCTATTTGTACTGAGTATTCTCTCTTCAAATCTCTTTGCTTTAATGTTATTGGCGGAGGAGAGACTTCACCATCTGCAACATCACAAAAATCTATGTTTAAATTTATCTTATTTGTTATTGAAGCAGCTATTTGATTTGGATCTATTCCTTTAAAGGATTCTCCCACATGGGTTTCTTTACCTACTATATAGAATGAAGGCATTAATTTGCCAACTGTCCCTATATAAATATACTTATTTTCATCTCCTTCATATTCAGATGTCATATAATCTGTATCTAATAGAGCCATATATTCAAAGCCTTCTTTTTCTTGAATTTTAATCAGCTCAGGTATTACAGATAGCATACCTCCTGAATTCCCTTCTTCATCACACACAGCTGAGAAAACTAAGTTGCCTTCAAAATTTTCAATATCCTTTGATATTTCTTCAATCAAGGAAATCATAATAGCTACTCCAGTCTTCATGTCAAAGAGACCTCGCCCAAATAAGTATTCACCTGACTCCAAATCTCTTCTTGCTTCCTCTGATAAGATAGATGATATTTCTTTAAACTTTTCTGTTAATTCATAGGGTTTGTTGGCGTATTCCTTTAAGTTCTCATAATCCGAAATACCAACTGTATCCGTATGTCCTATTAATAATACAGTCTTTTTATTATTTCCCTTTTTTCCTTTTAATATTGCTATAACAGATTTTCTACCAAGTCTGTCATTTCCCAAATAAACAGTTCTTAAATGTTTAGGGTTTTCTTTGTAATAATCCATTTGTAAAAATGTATCATAAACTTTTTGCACTGAGTCTAATTCACCTATTGTGTCTACAATACTAAGTTGATTTGTTAACTCTACTGCTAATTTTTCAACTCTTTTTGCAACTTCCTTGTTCATCATAGACCTCCTAAGACCATCTGCTTAATCTCTTCTTTATTTCTATTTCATATCCATTTTCTGTTGGTTCATAATATTTTTTCCCTATTAGTTCATTTGGCAAATATTGTTGAGATATAAAACTGCCTTCATAGTCATGAGGATATTTGTAACCTATGCCATGACCTAAGTTTTTAGCTCCTGGATAATGTCCATCCCTTAAATGAGTAGGCACCTTTCCTATTTCCTTAGATTTAATTTCCTCTAATGCCTTATCTATACCTAAATAAACAGCATTGCTTTTTGGAGCTGTAGCCACATATACTGCTGCTTGAGCCAATGGTATTCTACCTTCTGGCATACCAATTACATTTACTGCATTGAAGGCTGATACTGCAATATTCAATGCAGTTGGATCTGCATTTCCTACATCCTCAGAAGCACATATAATGATTCGTCTAGCAATAAACTTTGGGTCTTCACCAGCATTTATCATTTTTGCCAGCCAATACAATGTAGCATCTGGGTCTCCTCCCCTCATACTTTTAATAAAGGCCGAAATAGTGTCATAGTGTTCATCTCCATCTTTATCGTATCTAGCTGTTTTTATTTGAATAGATGCTTTTATTGTTTCCAAATCGATTTGAATAGTCCCATCTTCATTTGATGGTGTTGAAAGAACTCCAATTTCTAAAGAATTTAGTATAGTCCTTCCATCTCCTTCGGCAATTGTAATTAAATAATCTATTGCCTCTTCTGTAATATTTACCTTGTACTGACCTAAACCCTTTTCTTTGTTATGTAGACCATTATGTATTAATGTCTTTAAATTTTCTCTAGTTAAAGACTCAAGTTTTAAAATCATAACCCTAGATAGTAATGCTTTGTTTACCTCAAAATAAGGGTTTTCTGTTGTAGCACCTATTAAGATTATTATACCTCTCTCAACAAAGGGAAGTAATGCATCCTGCTGAGACTTGTTAAATCTATGTATCTCATCTATAAATAGGATTGACCTTTTGTTATATAGTTTTAAATTTTCCTCTGCCCTTTCCATTACTTCTCTAATATCTTTTACCCCCGATGTTACAGCAGATAATTTTTCAAATATCATATTTGTACTATTTGCAATTATCATGGCTAAAGTAGTTTTCCCAGTGCCAGGAGGTCCAAATAATATCATAGAAGTTATTCTATCTGCCTTTATAGCCCTATTTAAAAACTTTCCCTCTCCTAATAAATGTTCTTGCCCTACAAATTCTTCAATTTTCTCAGGCCTCATCCTATCTGCCAAAGGTGCATTTTTCTTAAGTTTTTCTTCCATGCTCAAAGTAAATAAATCCATGTAATCACCTGTTAATTTTTATTATATATTAATACTATCTTAGTTAGCTCAAATAGTCAATTTTATAAAAAATAGGAGTTAGAGAAAACTCTCTAACTCAGTCTATTATTTGTTTCTCTATATATTCAGATGTCATAGCCCTAAGTATACCAACATAGGACAGTCTAAATTCTATAATATCTCCAACTCTATATTCTACCTGACTATCAGAACCATCTAAAATAAGGTGATCTGAACTTCCGCCAAGGATGATAATGTTTTCATCTAAGGGATAAAGAGCTCCAAAGTCAATATCCTGTTTTCCTACAGCACAGAGGATTCTTTTGCGAACTCCCCTATCTATGAATGTTGGTATGTTTCCAAAGGCATCTCTACCAATTTCTCCTGTTGGTACAGAGGGTTTTTCCTTAACCTCTATGACTTCTACTTGGAGTTTGAATGCATCATTTGATGTACCATCAAGTTGCTTTCCATATGCTGATTCAGTACCTAGGACTAAGGTTTCACCTAATCTTAAGTTGTTTATTCTAGAGATTTCATTGTCATAAAGTAGATGAACTGTACTAGAGTTCCCTCCTGATAAAATTTCCAGCTCTAAATTATATCTTTCTTGTATTTCCTTCTCTAGTCTAATCAATCTGTCTAATATTTCCATAGATGGAATAACACCACCATAGCAGGTTAGATTTGTACCTAATCCTACAAGCTTAACACCCTTTAACTTAATTATCTCTTCAACAGCTTCAAACAAGGTTTCCTCTTTATAGTATCCTTCCCTTAAATCCCCTAAATCTACCATAAGGATTATCTTGTGAGTTTTAGACTTTTCTAAAGCTATATTAGATAGGGTCTTTATAGTTTCTAGCTCTGAATTTAGAGATATATCTGCATATTCTACTATATTTTCTGCCTCTGATGGCATAGGTAATCTAAGCATAATCTTTGGTATATCTAAAACCTTTAGCCTCTTAAGATTTTCAATTCTAGAATCTGCTAAATAGCTTACTCCTCCATCTATATAGGCACTGGCTATTTTAGGATTACCACAAAATACTTTTGTGACTCCTGCCACCTTTATATTTTGTTTGTTACACAATCCAACCACTGTCTTAACATTATTTCTTATGGTTGATAAATCTACTATCATCTTGGGATAGCTCATACATTATTCCTCCTTAAGACTTGTCTTGAGCAAAGTCAGCGCTGCCTTTGGATTTTTTTTAGACATTACCCCTAAAGAAGCCATGATATAATGATTATCAATTAAAACTTCTGCCTCAGTATTTGGAAAAAGATTATTTCCTTTGTTAGAAAAGGCTATTTCCTTTAAAATATTTTTTCTGTTTTCTAATCTAGTTAATGCTCCTCCTGTGCCTATTATATACTTTACCTTAGTTAAATCTTTGCCTTCTGCAATAGTTTTTTTCCCGCTAGGTCCATATATATGTTTTAATACTCCAGCATGGCGACTTATGGCTGTTGTAGTAGCATGTAAAGTCAGTTTTTCTACAAATTTTTTTTCTAAATCTGTTTCTGGAATTGGCTTGTGATGTAAAAGTAGGTCTTCTAGCTTTTCTATGGAAATATTAAGCTCTTTAGCCAAGTTCTCTTTTCCAACAGTTTCTACTATATTCTTCATATTAATGTAGACTCCCAAGTCTCCTTCTACTGTTCTTTTGGCTTTAGGCTCAGGGTTTAATAGTATCCGTGATATTTCATCACTATCTTCTGTAACAGAATGAACATCTGTTGTTGCACCACCTACATCTATTGTTACTAAATCTCCTATATCTTCATATAAAAGCTCTGAAGCCGCCATTACAGCACCAGGAGTTGGCATAATAGGGCCAGTAACCATCTCCCTAACATGCTCCATTCCTGGGGCATAAATTATATGTTTTTCAAATACTTTTTGTATTATCCTCCTTGTAGGCTCCACATTTAGCTCATCAATCTTAGGATAAACATTATCAACTATATATAGCTCAGCTTCTTTATTTTTAAATACCTCTTTTACATCTTCATGGTTTTCAATATTACCTGCATAAATAACTGGTACATTTAAATTCATTTCTGCAATTAGTTCTGCATTATAAAGGGCAGTATCCCTTTCTCCATAATCTACTCCACCAGCAACTAAAATTATATTTGGTTTTATTTCTTCAATCTTTTTCAAATCAGATTTTCTTAGCTTTCCTGCAGTTATATATTTAATATTGGCTCCAGCCCCAAGGGCTGCCTCTTTGGCAGCCTTAACAGTCATATCGTAGACAAGACCATGGACTGTCATCCTAAGGCCTCCTGCTGCTGAACTAGTTGCTATTAACTCATTATAGTCTATATCTTCACCTAAGTTCCTTGCTAAGTCATCTATAGCTGCCTTTAGACCAATATTAACATCACCCTCTAACACAGTTGTGGCAGATTGACCTTGACCAATGAACCTGGGATTTGAATAAAAGTCCCTAAATCCATTTACAACTGTGGTAGTACTGCCTATTTCTGCTACTAAAAGATCAATCTTCATCCTTCATCGCTCTTCTCTTTTCTACTAAAAATGTGGCTACATGCTCACCTTTAGTACCTCTTCCAAAACCAGCATCAACACCAGCTTCAACTGCATATTCATTGGATACTTGGGTCCCACCTGCTATAAGGATGATATTATCTCTTATACCCTTTTCTATACAAAGCTCATGTAGTTTTTTCATATTTTTATAATGAATATCATCATGGGAGATTATAGTTGATGTAAGTATTGCATCTGCATTTAGCTCTATGGCAGCATCAACTAATTTTTCTACTGATACTGATGTACCTAGTATATGACATTCTATACCATATTTCTCTATCCCACCATGCTTGATATCTATGATTTCTCTTAGACCTACAGAGTGTTCATCTTCTCCTACTGTAGCAGCTACAATTTTCATTGGATTAATTTCTATATCTTTCCTTATTTCTTCTTCAGTCAATATCTTTGGCTTAGGAGGTATTACTAAATTATTTATATCTATGGTAAAATCTACTCTACCCTTTAGCTCTATTCGTGTACCTTCTGCTTCTTGCATTATTTCCTTGTGTATTACTTCCACATCTTCTAAACCCATTTTCTTTCCTATCTCTATGGAGGCAAATTCAGCTGTTCTCTCATCTGTAGGTAAGAACAAAGTGATTAAAACAATTCCATCTCCAAGCCATTCCATTTCAGGCTTAATTTTAGATGTGGTTCTTAACTCTTTTACTTCTTCTAGTCTTACATTTACATTGTCTGTTTCATCTAATTCATCTATGAATATGATTTTAGATGGATCCTCAAGAGTACTTCCCCCTATTAAGGATGATGGGTTGAGGTTTATGCCGTATTGAGCCACATTGTTGTATCCAAAATGAGCAGTGACAGGTGCCATATAGTCAACATCCCTTTCAAATACAGTGCCCTCTCCTACACCAGCATCAATCTTTCTAACTATTCCATCTCCGTTTCTTTCTGGATAATATCCAGAATCAACGAAAAATCCAGCTTCAACTGCATTGAAATATCCGCCTGCTTCAATGATCTCTTCCATAAAGAGAATTGCTCTTTCCTTTAACTCTCTAACCTTATCTGCCAGTTCACTGTTTTCTCTTTTGATTTCAATCATTGAATCTAGTCCATCCATACCTGCAAAGGCTTGCTTAGCTGTATCTACTGCTTCCATATTGTATATATGCCATGGCACATTTCTTCCCTCATCTGGGGTGATAGTGGACTGAATATCTGCCCTAGTTAATTGGGAAATCAAAAGATTGAGTACATGGGTAACAGTTGCTTCCCTCGGAGAAGATTCCATGTATTTAGTATTCATTTGTGCCCTCATCTTGTATTCTCTGAAAAACTCTCTTAAGGCTACAGCATATGGTAAATCAAGTCTCATACAAGGTGCTGGTGGTGCTGTAGGTGGCACTGTTGAAAGACAGATATTTTCTTTTTTCATACCTACCTTTACGGAAAACATGGAGTTTATAGCATGCTGTACCATAAGCTCTGGCATTACCTTCCATGCTTCCCTTGCGGTTGCATTGGCATTATGAGCCCCATCTATCTGAGCTATATCTGCCCAAGTCATAACCTTCTTTGCCTCTGCTGCATCTACAAAGGACCTGATCATATTAATATTTCTATATAATACATTGTATTGAGGATCCTGGTGAGCACCATTTACTCCCTCTTCTGCAAACATTACTGCTATTTCTGGGCCAGCTACACCAGATACATAGGAGTGATAATTAATTGGTCTTCCTACTTCATCTTCAATGAAATCTAGTGCCTTTCTTTGTGCCCTAACTTGCTTTCTTGAAATAGGTATACCACCTACTCCTTGAGGTGTTCCCTCAATAAGACTTTCAAAATGTGATTGCCCTGCAGTTCTAATTACCATAATATGGTCAGCTCCATGCCATGCTGCCATTCTCATACGCCTAATATCATCTTCAAATCTACCTGAAGCAATTTCAGTGGTGATTACAGCCTTTGGCTGTGGGTCAATATTATCAAAATATTTAGCTGCTGGTAAGGGTTGACTATTCTCAAGGTTTTCAGATGTATCATAGTATTCAAATTTTCCAATTTGTCTATTTTCACCTACTCCTTCTCTCCAGTGCCAGCCTCTCCTTCTAGGTCTATATTTATCTATATCCTTTAATATAAACTCAATATCAAGTTTTTGATTAGACTTTAGTTCCATTAGTTGGCACCTCCTTTAAACAGAGCTACAACATCATCCCACATTTGTCCATTGACTAATCTTAGTCCTGCTTCTCTTATTTCTAATTTTTTGTCTTTAGCCAATCTATAAACAATATTTCCAGCACCTTTTCCTATAATTCCTCTATCAATAGCTCCATCTACTATTGTTTTAGCTTCAATGCTAGAAAATCCCATTCTTAAAAGTACTGATCTTTCTATTGAAGGACTGGTGTTTTTTACAGCTAACCCTATTATTGGGTCCACTATCTTTTCAGCCAACTCCCAGAATCTTTTTTCCAACTCTTCTTCTGATAGATCTGCCAAATGTTTTCTTCTTATTTGAAAATCATCTGCTCTTTTCATATTATTTTCCTCCTAATTAATAGGTTATACCTAATTCATTTAATACTTCCTTTACAAATTCCATGTTTGATTTAGTGTCTTCTACAAGGAAGTCTAAGTCCTCTTTAGTTACACTATTTACCTTTACATTATCAACGGCATTTCTTATATAGGACCTTCTAGTATTATTTAAATCCAACTCATTTACCGTAATATAGGATGGGTCCTTTGGAAGTATGATATTTTTCCCTGGTATTTCTTCTTTTGGATCTCCTATTATTATTTTGATACCATTTTCTCTAGCAAATGTTAGTTGAGGGTTAATGTGCTTTCCTGCACCTGTATATTCTGTTTCCTGTACTACTATTATTTGGTCTTCATCCATTTCTTGAGCCAGCTTAAATGCTGCTACTAGTGCTGTATTTCCAGCAGGTCCTCTTTCTAATCCTTCTATTTGAGCTAGTAACTCTGTCATATAAAATACTGAGCCTTGATTCATGGTTACATATCTATCTATATATCTTAGGGGTCTAGCAGCAGATCTTGGCACATCAGATCTATCAGGCCATGTGGCAAAAGGTATTCCAAATCCTGTATGCCCTGTGGTGAAAGACTTTTTATTAAACTGTGTATCACTAGCCATGTGTAATCCCTGTAAACTAACACTTGCACCTACTATTTGAGTATTAGTAGCACCTGCTTTGATTAGTCCTCTAGCAGTGCCTGTAAGATTTCCTCCTCCAGCATTTGTAACTACTACAACATCTGGGTCTTTGCCTTCTCTTTCTCTAAACTCCATGGAAATTTCATAGCCTAAGGTCTCTACACCTGCAATTCCAAAGGGGGAATACAAAGACGCATTAAAGTATCCTGTTTCTTCTAGCAATACAAGAAAAGTATAAAATAGCTCTGGACCTACAGATAGCTGAACTACCTCAGCACCATAAGCTTCACAGGCTCTAGCCTTTTCGATTATCTCTGGCTGGCCGATGCCCCTTGAATCATAACATTCTTGTACTATTATACATTTTAAGCCCTGCATTGCAGCTTGGGATGCTACTGCTGCGCCATAGTTTCCTGATGTGGCGGCAATAACACCTTTATATCCAAGCTTTTTGGCATGATAACAGGCAGTAGCTGCTCTTCTAGCTTTAAAGCTACCTGAAGGATTGCTTGCCTCATCCTTTATAAATATTCTTG
>Ga0265293_10011339_pt1 | contig 12161 bp, 9 predicted proteins | sample Munlanlewell138R_FD_192505 | JGI IMG/M metagenome (GOLD analysis project Ga0265293, IMG submission 192505) | Leachate microbial communities from a municipal landfill in Southern Ontario, Canada - Leachate well 138R | ecosystem: Engineered > Solid waste > Landfill > Unclassified | place: Canada... | reverse complement strand
TTGAATTCTTGTTCCTTGAATTGAACAAATTTCCCGTTTTTATCTATCGTGAATAATTTCATATTGTACTGTTGTCTTTTTTAGCCTTGCCCATAACGGATGGGTATATGAAACGTTTGGCATTTCAAAGCGATTTCCTGTCAAACCGTTGCAAAGTTTATTAGATGTACCGCCTTTAAAATCAGCACTATCCGCCAAATGTTTTATATACCGTGTTGTATGCTGGGCTTTATTCATTATCAGTTAATTATCAATCTTTTGTAGTCATTAATCCGCTCAATCGAAGCACTGCTGTTTCCGAAAAAATTAGTTTTTAGGGTCGGCAAAAAAGCGTTGGCAGACAGACAAGCTCTATTGCAATTTTTGGTCGAGGGTTGGCTTGTGCGAATTGCAAATGTGCTTGGCTGTGTGGGCAGGTTCTTAAATATTGATAAATCCATAATCTTCATGTATTAGAACCGCTCTATCCAGAAACGAATTAAATTCTTCGCAAGCATTTTCAGGTAAAAGAGCACATGAATAACATGCTGCTAAATTTAAACCGGCAACGCCTTGACCATCTGAATCAAAACAAATCGGGTCAGAAGAACAATCATTTGCTCTGTTAAATGCTGATTTTAGAATTCTAAAAAAGTCTTTATTGTTAGCTTGACTTACTAAACCTCCATAACTACCTTCTGCACCAGCAACTGTATAAATCAAAATACCTTGCATGTTTTCATTGTCAATAAAAAGCCTTTCATTTAATGAAGTTGTTGCATATCCACAAAGAAATTCCAACTCTTTCATAATCAAATGCGACAAAGTATGAATTAATAAAAATTTAGCTAAATGTGGTTTGTCTACAAAATTTTTCATGCCAAATTCTCTGTGTGCATTGTTGTCCCAAAGTTTGTTTATTCTTTCTTTGAATTCCGTATTTTGAAATGATTTCTTTAGCCAATCTGTGATTTTTTTGTCTGAGATTGACAAGAAAATACCTTCTCCAAAATTCTCGACAGCGGGCAAATATTTTGTTTGATTTCCAAAAGAAGATGTGAACTTTGCTTCAACAGGAGCATTTTCTAAATTCTCCCCACTCAGAAAAATATCTTTATCTAAGGGTTCTTGTCTTGTGAAGCCAGTTTGAACTGTAGTTACTTTTAATCTTTTTATTGCAGTTAATCTATCAATACCAAATGAATCTATATTGTCCGTTTTTTGAGGTTCAAGCAATAAGTTGTCATCATTTGGCTGCTCATTATCAATAATGAAATTATACTCCCTTAAACGATATTCGTTTTCAGGCTCATAAGTTCCATGAATCTCATTTTTGATATGTGATTCGATTTTTTCTTTTGCATACTTCTTTCTTAGGGCTTTATACATAAAATCAACATCCTCACCTTCTTCAACCCAATCGTTAATTGCCTGTTGGTCATCTAAGTCAATATCTCTTTTAGTTGGCAAATAAATACTATTCACTATAATCGGATAGTAAACACTGTTACTGGTTCTGATAACTGGTTTTCTGTAAGAATCTTTGTTGAAATCCTTAAGACGTAAACCGAACAAACCCGATATGTTATTTTTTGTTCCACAATTCTTGCATTTTATTTGAATCCCTGTCAAGTCGGAAAACTTTGTGAATTGTAAATAACGCAAATCCTGATTATCGCAACATAAGTTATCAAAATCAAGCACAACTTGACCAGCTTCAGAATCTTCTTCTTTTTTCTCTATAACTGCTTTATTCCATCTTTCCCAAGGAACATCAGTAATTGCCCCACTAGGTGAAGTCATAATAAACCTAACTTGTTCAAGCTCAAAATAGAATTTCTTTTTATTGCTCTGTTTGGCTTCATCAAAACAGTGATAGCATTTTGGTGGAACAAAATCTGATTTATCAGGTGTGATATGGTATTTGTCCATAGTCTGTTGCCACTTTTTCCACCAATCATTTAAAGAATGAAATCTGTTGCAATTATTACAATAAAACCATTTAGGAAAATACTCTGCTCCAATTACTAAATTTGTATCAGATGGTTTGTTTTTTACTTTATAGTTTGCTGTATTCGTAGGTATTGCGATAAATTCTTTAAGGTTAGGAAAACCTTTTTCGTGCTGTAATCGCTTTAACAATCGATTATCTGTAAGTTTGAAGTCGTCAATTTTTGAAGGGTCTTCAATTAAGGATTGGAAATATGGCCATTTGTCGAATTCTTCAACTTTTAAAGCACCATATGGACTTTCAATGATAGAACCAACGCCACCATAAGCACTTATTATCTTTCGAGTTTGAGTTTCTATGTATTTATGTTCTGCCATATTAAAAAGTCTCTTTTATTTGTAACCAAGTACTTGTATCAATTTCACGCATAGATTGCATTATCTCCCAATTACCACCACCCGAAGAGGGACGTTGTAACAATTCTTCATATTTAATTTCCGAATTGTTTTTAATGCGTTCAATCCAATCCCAAGAAAGTTCATCAATGGCTCTTTCAAAAACGTTCAATTCATGACCAGTAGAACTAAACCTCTGTTTTATATAAGTTTTTAGACCGTCAGTCATTTCCTTTTCAAAATACTTTGCATTAATATTTTGAGCCATGCCAGGCACCTTATTTCTTACATAAGTAACAATAATTGAAGCAATCATTTTTTCAATCGTATTTTCCGTAAAAGGTGTAACACTCAGCGGTTCTACGGATTTATAAAAAGCTTGATGAAAACCTTTAAAATGTTCAAAATATGATTTTTCTCTTGCTCGATTGGGGTCAAAATGTGTTACTACCAAACCTTGAGTACTTCTTCCAACACGACTTGAGGCTTGAATGTATTCGGCAATATTTTTCGGTATGCCATTTATTAGCATAATATTCAAACGACCGATGTCGATTCCTACAGAAATCATATTTGTAGCTAATACCAAATCAACAACATCATGCAAGTAATTTCCACCTTTTTCATATTGTTCAATCTTTTCTTGCGAAAACTCGTTTTCAAGTTCTTTTAATGTTGCTTTTATTTTGGCACTTTCAATTCTACTTGTTAACTCTTTTGTCCTGCTTGATAAACCACGATAGTTAAAATTGTAGTTATGAATATGAGAACCATTGAGAGGTGAAAGTACCGTTGACAAAAGATTCTGTAAAGCTGAAACTTTAGGTGAAATATCATCAACTATCTTATTGAAAGTTCTGCCAACATCCTTCAAGCTATTGTAATATGAAACTATTGTCCAATAGTTATTAATGTTCACTTTTTGTTTTTGTTCAAATTCTCTCAATGCTATTAACCTTGCGACAAGTAAATGAGCTAAAATATGTAATTGGGTATCAACAGACGTTTTTCCTGTTGGCATTATTCCTAAATATCGGCGCTTACTTTCCTTTGTACTTTCTCTTGCAAAATAACTGTCATTATAAGTTAAACCAGTTGGCGGAAACACATTTACAGTTCGATTACCATAAAGGCTTTCTATTTGTTTTCCAGTATTTCTGGTAGTTGCAGTTGATGCAATTATTTTAGGTTTTTGGTTTCCTTTTGTTGAAAGAAGTTCAATCATACTTTCATACAAACCTGTAATAGAACCTAAAGGACCACTCAGTAAGTGAAGCTCATCCTGAATTATTAAATCTGGCGGCAAACCTGCTTCATCAAGGCTGTTGAAAAATCGATGAGCGTTTTCTCGCCATGCCAACATTGCAAATTTGTCAACTGTACCAAATAGCAAAGTTGGTGGTTCTTGATAAAGCAATTCATCAACAACTTGAACAGGTATTTCAGAATGAAAACTACAATACTTATTAACACAAAAGAGTTTGAATTCTTGGTTTGGTCTGTGCTTAAAACCATGCACCCATATTTCTTTACCGCTTGGGGTTTTGCTTTTAGTAATTAGTTTTGTGCCACACCATGGACAACTGCTAATTTGAAATACATTTTTCTCATCAGGTCTGCCATTTAATTCGTTGCCTCTGTGTCTTTTCTTACATTCATCATCAATAATTTTTATTTTAACCGCTACATCTTTTAAGTCATTCGGAGTTGAAGCCTGACCAACCCATAATCCAATTGAAAATGACTTATCGCCCAAATTTGGTGACACCTTGTGTTTTCGCATGAATTCCAAAGCTGATATCAAACGAGATGCTCTCTCAAATTGTTGTGCAGTTAACAATCGGAGTGTATAACGCATTATTACAGAAGTGCCATCATAGTTTTCCAAATTCAAAATCCGTCGATTTATCATTGTAAATGCAGCAACAGCCAGATAAGCTTCTGTTTTTCCGCCACCAGTTGGAAACCAAATAAGGTCAACTATATCATTTCTTTCGCTTGAATCAGGTTTAATAATTCCTTCAATGCTTAATAAGAGAAAGGCTAATTGAAACGGCCTATAGGCTGGAATAAATTTAATTTTTCCTTCTGATTTTCTTTGTTCAGCATTGTAATTCTCAAAAAAAGAAAGACTATCAAGATTTTCAGTTTTAGCATCAGATAGTTCTTTTTCTTCCCGACCGAAATCTTTATCGTTTGAAACAATCATCTGAATAAGCATTGCTGTATTTGCCAATTGAAATACACTGAAAGTATCATCATCGTTTAAAAGGGCAATGTTTTTGTAAAGCCGTTCAAGATTTGTTTTTTGCCTGTCAACAATTTTCCGACCTATTTCTTTGTCTTTACTATCGCTTGATGAATTGCGTTCAATTTGCTTGTTAACCCAATTATTGTAATCATTAACAAAGTAGTTGAGATTTTCAATTACTGTTTCTTTCTTCAAACCCCATACAGACATATTTCTAATGTCTAAAACTTCTTTCAATTTGGGACTGTCAGATTCAAAACTATTAATTGTGTCTTTGATGTTTTGTTCAGGTAAAAAAGTAGTCTCCGCAATAATTGGATTAGTTTCATCCCAAACGGCTGAACAATTATGTCCAACTGCATACTTTTTAACATTACGATACAAGAAATCCAACTCAATTGCTTCTAAATCGGCATACTCGCTTTTCATGTCAAATGTGCTCAATAGCCCTTCGTTAAAAGCTGACAAGTTCTCAGAATGGATTTTTATTTTCGCTTGAAATAAGCACTTGGCATTAAGAACTTCATTTTTATTGCTAAATCTGTTTGCAGCTTGTTTCTCCGAAGCATTTACAAGTTGAACTTTTACATATTTGTAATGGTCTTTTTCAATAACTTTAACATTATACGCTGCTTTAGGATGTTTGCTTACTGATTCAAATTCAATTGGAACGGACTGTTTTGTTGAAATTACAGGAACAGAAATTTCTTTTATTATTTCAGTGCGTTGCCATGCCCTTCCGATTAATTTTTCAAGAAATGTAATGTAATATTTTGCAGAACTATCTTTTAAATTTCCAGATTTTCTAAACTCATCAAAAGCAACGTATTCCTCGCTTCGTTTATTCTTTCCTCCTTTATACCCCTTTAATGCACGTTCCAGATACATATATTCCCCATCATATTTAAGTACATCTTTGAATGGTAATTGATAAGGTATCTGTTCTTCAAAAAAAGAATCATATCCAGCTTTATTGATTTTGATTTTTACTTCTTTTGGTGAAGTTACCTGATGATATACTCCGAATGAAAAAGTACATCGAAGTTCATTAATATTTTTTGGTATACAGACAGAAATGCCAATGTTGGTTGGAAAAAAACTATTATGGTTAAGTTTATCTTCGTCAATTTCTTTTGATTTTATAGGTTTTTCTTGATTTTCTTCTTTTTCGATTGTCAAGTTTTCCTCATCTTCATTATCTTCTGAAACATTTCGCATATTGGCGGAATCGACTTCATCTTCATTCTTGCAGATTGATTTATCAGGAAAAACAATTCCTGTAAAATAACGAATCAGAGGATAGTCAGATAAAATTTCCTCACTATCAGGTAATCCCCAAGTATCAGAACCAGGGCCATGCAAGCCTTTTTGAATTCGGTTTTGAAAAACCTGTCTTATTTGTTCATCCATATTATTCAGTTTCTTCTTCCTCGGTTTTAATTTTAGTTTTAATAGTCAGCAAAGGCAATGATTTATCGACAAATGTATGGACTTCTGAATCTGTAAACGTTTGGAGTATCTTACCTTTAATTTTCTTATTTGATAGAACATAATCCATCACTTCATCACTTAAGTTTCGACCAAGTGATAACATGATTCCTCTGTAAAGTCTGCGAGCTTCAATAACCTGCTTAAAATTACTGTTTAAGATAGAGCAATTTATCAGCTGTTTAATTGATAATAAACTGTTTTCAGAACTTGGAAATTTATCCCGTTCTTTGTAAAGCCAATTGTTTATAGTTAATGTTGATTTAACCTTTAACCCGAACTTATTGAGTTCTAATAACAAATCTGCTTCGTTGTAATTTTGATTTGTTAGTTGCTTGTTTTGAAAATATTGTTTCAGACAATCCTTCCATAGGTTTGCCAATCTGTCAATTTCAATAAATCTGCTGGCCGAATCTTCGGCTAATGCAATTTCATAAAGTCGTTCTTTTGTATAATTGGTGTAAATCCGAACTTTATCGCCAATCATAAGATTAAAGATTTTTTCCTTTCTGTTTTCCAAATGAAGAAGTACCGATTTACTTCCATCAAATATTAATTCATCACTATTTTCCTCAAAAGTTAGTGCATAATTAACATTTTCTTGACTTTCATAATCATATTGCTTTCTTTCTCTTTCAGCTCTTTCCGCTAAGTTTTCAATTAAATCGGAAATATTCTCAGGTCTTTCTTCATAATTAAAATCTAAACCCGTGAGCTTTTTTCGATTTGTTGAACAATACTCTTTACTGTAAATATTAGACCAGCGATTTTTTATTTCCTGTAATGCTGTAATTTCTTCTTTATAGCTCAAAAAGCTGTATGAGTGGGGAAAACTTGACAATTGTTCTATCAAATCATGTGGAAAAAATTCATATCCGAATATACTAAGCAAAAGTACCTTCTTTTCTTTTTGAAAATCGGGTTGCTTCTTTATAAACTGACTTAAAGACATTATTTTCAAAAATTGATGTTGAAAGTCCTTTTGCCAAATATCCAAATTTCTTTTAGGAACTATTAATATTTCGAAATTTTGCTGTTTCTTAATGAAATTAAGTTTTGTATTTGCAAATGATGAAAATACTTTATCAATCAAGTTCTCAGTTTCACTAAGTTGCTCAAAATAGTTTTCATTTTGTCCAATTAAAACATCCTTAATTGCATTTTCTGTTTCTTTACGCATTAAGTCTTGTACCCAGTCTTGATAGTTTATCAACCTGCTATTTTCTTTTGGCAAAACCAGATTAAAAAGAAGTTTCTTAAACCTAATTAAATCAGAAAGCTTTGTGAAATATTTTTGCTCAAAGTCCTTGATATATTTATAATAATCTTCGATTGCATTGATAAAATCATCATCTTCAATTTGCTCTGATTTTAATTTTGCAATTGGTTCTTCCTTTAAAAACGAAATTTCAGGTTGAGTCCAATTCCATTTAATAAAGGTTTCAGTATTGTCTAGAAACACTTCATTTCCAACTATTATAGTTTTTTTTATTTCCTCGTTATAAATGTCATTTGCAAGAGCTTCTAAATAGTCTGAATTATATTTGTTTCTTCCTATTAAAATTAAAGAATCAACTTCGTACTTGTCTTTTACAAAATCCTGAAAAACATAGTAATTGGGAACGATATAAATCATTGGGTCTATGGGCAAAGTACAGTCATATTTGTCGCCATTTTTGTTAATACGTTGCATTGGAATGCATTTCAATAAATCAAAATTAGTCGTTTTTTGTTCTTTCAATTCTGTTTGAAAATCGTTCCAGTCAAGAATTATAGCAGTTTTGTATTTAAAAATTGTCGGAAAATTCTCAATGCCAAATATTCCTTTAAATAGTTTTTTATAATCATCCAATCGAACCTTTACTCGCCGATTAGAAACATGTCCTGTTACAATATCGTATTTTTGGATTTGTTGCTCTGTACATTCCGCAATTGAGGTCACTCCGCTAATTGTGAATTCTAAGTTATACTTTCCGTTGTTAAATCCAGTGATTTTATATCTTCTGCCAGCCTTTTGAAGAACATCCCCGATTTTATATACAATGTCTGAATCACAATAGTTTTTGAAGAATAATGATATGGCGGTTGAAATAATGATAGGAACATAAAAGTTAGACTTCTCCGTTTTTTGGATAGTTTTTATATGTAAATTCTGATTCTCATTTAAAGCTTTGTCAATCAGATAAAAATTTACTTTATCAAATTGTTCGAAATTTATGGTTCCTAGGCTATTATATTCTTTTTTCAGATAATTCTCTATCTGCTGTAATAGTTGATTGTAATATGTAGTAAGATTATTCATATGCACCAACTTGAGGGGTGGAAGATTGCACTCTTTTGCAAATTTCGGTTTGTGGGTTGGCTTGCGCTATTTGCAAATGTGTGCAATGTGCGTGGGTTTCCCCAAACTGTCCCGAAGGGCAGAAGCGGGCGGGCAAAAACTAATTTTTTCTTGCACCAACCTTCAATCAATGAGCCAATATTATCATTCCGTTTTTCCAATTTTATAATCAGGTTATTTCTGTGTAACTCGGTCTCTTAGCCTTGCATACAACGGTTGGCAATATGGCCAGTGGCGGTTTGCGGGCTTCGTTATTATCCACCATTACAAAAGTTGATGCGGGGCAGAAAGACTCATATTCCCCCAGTCCCCGCCATTGGCTATATTGCGTGTTACAGGGCGTTATTCGTTCAATATTTTCTTCTTTTCTTTCTCAAATTCTTCTTCAGTAATAACACCTTCGTCTAATAATTTCTTCAGCTTCCTTAATTTATCAGCTTTTGATTCAGAATTAGTAGGTTCTTTTTTAATTGACGGCTCATTTTTAGTATCACAACCAGTATAATCAATTTGATAAATGTAATGATTATAGTCTTGTTTTGTAACACCTATCTCATTAATATCCGGTTTCCACCAAGCACCAGTCGCTGCATCAACAACAATTCCCCATGGTAATGGAATAAAAGTACCTGGAACGAACCCTGTCCATCCAAGTAAAGAGCCTGTAAATGCCCAACCACGAAAGCTTTTTTGTGTAAAAGTTTTCGTTTGGTCTTCACAACCTTCTTTTTTTACTGTAATTGAAAAATTATCAGCATCTCTTCTTTTGGCTTTAAATGAAGCTTCACCAGTTCCTTTATAACTTCCTTTATGTTCAATTTTTGCATCTGGATGGTCAGGCACTTGGACTTTAGCATAATAATTACTACCACCAATAATTGTTGCACAACTTGAAAATGAAGCTGATAATACAATTAATCCAATTAAGTAAAGTAAATTCTTTTTAGTCATAATGATAAAATTTAATTGTTAATAAATGATTTGTTTAAAAATTTATAGCCTTTTTGTTTTTAGTTCTGTATATCAAGTCAGATTTTTACTACGGTGAACGATTTTTTCTCATAATGCCCTGTAACGTTTACGTGTATGGTGTCGTTTGGCAATTCGAAGCACTTTCCTGTCAAGTTACAACTACTTTTGATACGAGCTGAAAAGCTATATAACCCACTGACTGCCAAATGTTTTATATACGATGTTGTGGGCAGTAGTTCTTAGAAGTTCAATGTCAGTCCAATTCCGTTTCCTGTCAATGATAATTTTAATTCATTCTTATCCCAAAACGAACTTGTCTGTAATCCACTGTTATACGTCTCAACTGCTTGTTTTGCTTTTTTATTAAAACTTTGGCTAATTGGTATGGAAACAACAAATAAACCTGCTCCAATACCAGCCATTGTCCAGTTGGGTTCTCCACCACCTAATGCTGTCCCGATAGGCCATCCTACCATAAAACCACCAACACCACCAATTATAGTTGCTAGAGTGTAGGTTGATTGCGCAGATTTGATTTGCTGGTAAGCCTGGTTATTAGGTTTCATCGTGTTTACAAGTTGATTCACGTTAAGTCTTTGTTCTCCTTGATAAAATTGATAACCGCCAAAAACTTTTTTCATCGAAATTGAATCAGAAGCTGTTTGTCCAAATGTAAAAGACATACTCACAACTAATAAGGTCAAAATAATTGCTATTTTTCTCATATTGAAAAGATTTATTAAAAATTAAAAAGGTATATATGCTCCAATAGAATACATTAACATAACAGGTGGTTGTACAAAATCATCAGGCATTGCTGGTCCTTTCTCCAACGGCACACCCAATCCAATCTGAGCAGTGAACCATTTCTTACCTCTATAAACGAAATTTGGTCCGATTACATTTTGAGCAAAAGAATCTCCAATTCCTTGATTCCAATATTGTAATGAAATAAATGAACTTCTTATTGAGGGTTTAAAATGATAATTTAATCCACCTCCGAATCCAACTAAACCCGCCCCAATCTGAAATCCAAAACGGTCGGTAAGCAAAAATTCCATGTCAGCACCTATCAGGGAACCTCCTCCTTGTAATATTCCAATTGTAATACTGTTTCGTTTTTCAGTCTGTTCACTAACTTGTTCTTCTTGAGAAAAAAGATTTGTCGAAATACAAATCAAAATCATAATGAGAATCTGTTTCATTCTTTTTTTAATTTTTATGGTTAATATTTATGTTCTGTGTCTCTTTACTATTGCCCACAACGGATTGGCGGTATGTTTTTGTTGCCGATTTCGAAGCACTGTCCTGTCAAGTTACACGAAAGTTTATTAGATGCAGAAACGCTCAAATACCCACTATCTCGGCAATAAAATATACCGCCTGTTATGCACTGGCGGTTCTTGTCTGTCCGTAGGTTCCTGTCAAATTGTACTTTCATATTAAACTTGTCATTCGTTTCATTTTCTTTTCTGTCTGTGTCGCCCGTGTGTTGGCGTGTTTTAATTTATTTCTTTTTAGCATGGGAGAAAAATTTTGAAATTCTTCTTTTGGGCTGGCTTTGCAAGCTCTTTTAAAAACTTTGGTTGCAGTGTTGGCTGGTGCGGTTTTTAAATGTGCTTGCAAATGCGTTGGCAAATTTTTAAAGAAATCATTTTACCCCACAAACTGGTTTGTAATAATCACGTATTTTACCTTCCAAATCTATTCGCTGTTCTTTTGTGTATAATGTTGAAGGAGTTTTATAAATACACACCCAGATATTTTTGTTAGGACAATTCTTTTCCCAACATTCTTGTCTGTCATGTGTATCAATTCTTGAACCTACTTGTCCTGATTGTCCAACATCTATTACCTTCCAACTGCCTGAATTATCAACGCAGAGAATGACATATATTGCTGCGAAGTCTGAAAAATCTGCTTCAGAAAGCTTAACACATTTGAATGGTAAGCTAAAAATAGTAAGATCTACTACTGCCATAATTTTTAATATTTAAAAATAAAACTAAGTTTATGAATAATGCTAATTTCAAAATTATTAGATTTATCTACCTGCTCTCTTTGCAGCTGCTTCAATCCAATCACCAAGTTTATTGTAACCATCATCATCAACCCAATCATATGTAGTATATGCAGAACTAAAATAAACTGCGTTGCCATTTGAATCTTTACCAATTTCACCAAAATGATTTGAACCTTTTGCAGAAGTGTTTTCGTCTTTGTCTTTTATTTTATGAATATAAATACCTAACATTCCATTTCCTTTTTCATAACTTTTTTGAAGTTCGTATTTTACATAATCTCGCTGATTTGTTTCAGTACCAATTAAGACAACAGTAACAGATGTGCCATCAAGTTGATTATTTATCCACCTTTTAATTGCAGAATCTCCGCCTTTTTCAACTTCTTCAAAAGCAGCAGCATCAACAAAACCAGCCGCTTCTCTGTTAGGTTTAGTTACCCAACTGTTTCTGACTATGTTTGCTCTCCATACATCTTTTTTGTAATGAAAGCTAAAAAATGTTCTTCTTGCCATTGTTATTTATTTTAAAACATTATTGTCCGATAAGTTCATTTAACACATTTAATATCATTCAATTACAAACAACAAGCCCCACGTTTTTTTATAACACACAAATATACGGTTATCAATCCATTGTATGAATTTAATAATTTTTTATCGGACAATAGTGATTTTAAAATTAAAAAAACTATTAATAAAAGTAACAAAGTTAAACCGTAAAACGGCCATAAAGTTTGTGAAAGCATTATGCGAGGAATACT